>Ga0222712_10002399_pt1 | contig 21476 bp, 20 predicted proteins | sample C33_657DmetaG_FD_165043 | JGI IMG/M metagenome (GOLD analysis project Ga0222712, IMG submission 165043) | Estuarine water microbial communities from San Francisco Bay, California, United States - C33_657D | ecosystem: Environmental > Aquatic > Marine > Unclassified | place: USA: California... | reverse complement strand
CGTATTTGTGGCGCACGTTTTCGCTGACGCTGTGGTGTAACTTGAGCTAGTTTGTATTAACATATTTGTACATTTCATAGCGAACCGACAATACGAACGGTGCAATCACCTGTAGCCGAGATCGATTGTGTCCTCGCGTTCGGGAATCCCAAGAAAATCCGCATAACCTTGCCAACCTTTGTCTCGATAATACTGGCCCGGACGAGCGGGGATGCGATGGGGGAGTCCACCCGCCTCGCCGTCGCGTCGGGCGAGCTCCCACCAGTCGTGCTGACTCGTCAGCTTGAGCGACCTCGCGTACGCGCGACACGTCTCGAAATCTACGGGAGCGCCCAAGAAATCCTGCACGACGAGGCGAACGAACCAATCGCTCGTCAGTGTTCGGCATCGCGCTACGTCGTCGATCGTGGCGAACTGACTCGCGTTCGCGTTCGCGTTCGCGTTCGCGTTCGCGTTCGCGACGGTCCCGCTCGAGCGCACCTCCCAACCGACCCAACCTCTGTCCGCGTAAGCCACCTCGGGATCGCGCGGGATGAACACCGCGCCGCGCCTAGAGTTCACCGCCCAATCACGAAAATCGTCCTCAGAGCGCAAGCAGAGGTGCCACACGAACTTTCTCGCCGGTTCGTAGGAGAGCACGCGGCGTCCGCGGTGGAGCAGCTTCGTTCCCAAACCATTCGCTCCGAGATTCGAGTCGGGTTCGTGCCCGAGGCGAAGTTGAGGTCGTTCGCCCGCATCGCATCGAACGGTTCGGTTGGAGATGCCGAGGGCGAGGCGCATGCTTCGGAGAAGTGCGGTCGCGGCGGCGGAGGAGGAGGAGGTGGTTGCCCAACCGCCGCGCGCTTTTCTAACCGCGAGCGAAGCGGATGAAAGACAGATTTGCGCGTTGTGTTAACAATCTACTATGATCTCTAATATGATTTGTGGACGATATGTCGACGGACGGGAAAATTGGCGTCGCGCCGCGATTGTCGTTTGTATTTCTAGTCGTCGCCGCCAGCTGGCGGCGCCGCCCCTCCGGCGGCTTTGCCCGCGTGCTTAGCCATGATGATAGAATCCACCGAAAGCACCGTGCACACGGCTTCGACGGCGTACTTGAGAGCCCAGTGCTTGACGAGGAAGACGTCGTAGATCCCCGCGTCCTTGCCGAGGTTGGCGTAGGTTTTGTCGCCCAAAATGTCTACGCCAGCCGAGACGTCGCCGTTGGCGTGCGCGGCGTACAAGTTGTACACGCAATCCGTGGCGTTCACCCCAGCGTTCTCGGCTAACGTTCGCGGCACCACTTCGAGGGCTTGGGCAAACTTGGCGATCGCGTACTGATCCAGACCAGTCTGCTTGCGACCGTACGCCGCGAGTCGGTGTGCGAGCTCAATCTCCGTCGCTCCGCCAGCGGGAACCGTTCGCGAATCCTTCGTGAGCGCCTTGAACGCATTGACGCCATCATCCACGGCACGCTCCATGTCATCGAGCGCACTTTCGGTGGAACCGCGCAAGATGACGGTGGACACGCGAGAAGTGTGGTCGTCTTGCGAGAGAACGATGCACTGAGTGCCGCCAATTTCGCGCACTTCAATCGAAGACACAAATCCGATCTCATCACCTTCCGGGCGAGCGAGCTTGACTAAACCTTTCGCGTTCGTCGCGCGGCACAAACGACGAAGTTCAAATTTGGACGGGACCTTGATCGCCATCAATCCGTAGCGTTCAATAAAGTGAAGCGCCATTTCGCCAAACGACTGACCGGTGACCACAACGTTCGCTCCGCTTTCGGCGATGTCTTTGATGTACTCTTCCATCTTCGCCTCTTCACCCTTGGAATACGCCTGGAGCTCACTCGCGGAAGAAATCAACACCGTGCCCTTGGTCTCCGTGGAGGACGTATCCACCGCGCACCCGTACACCGCCACCTTGGCGTTCTTCAACGAACGAACAGACCCTTCGACGCCTCGGCGAATCACCATACCTTGCACGACAGTACAATCGGACAAAGAAGATCCGGGAATTTTTGTCGTGCGAACGTTGTCGACGTTGAAATTCAACGGATTCTTCGGCATGACGTCGATGCACGCTTGCGCGACGACGGTGGACAACTTGTCTTCAAACCCGTGTTGCTTCGAGCTCAACGTGCCTTTTATTCTCCCCGCGGTCGCCGCGACATCTCTCACATCGAGAATTTCGCTCCCAGGCACCACGAGCTCTTCCATCCACTCCAACGTTTTCGTCAACGCCTTCTCGTAGCCTTCGATGATTTCGCTCGGGTGCAACCCGTCCCGAATCAACTCCTCGGCTAATCCCAAAAGCTCGCCCGCGAACGTCACGACGAGATTCGTCCCATCTCCCATCTCGCGCTCCTGCGACTGCGCCGCCATCACAATCAACCTCGCCGCGGGGTGTGCGACTTCCAATTCCCGCACGATCACCGCCGCGTCGCTCGTCACGAACAACCTCTCCAAGTGATTGATCACCATCTTATTCATCCCATTCGGTCCGAGCGACGTGCGCGTGATTTGGCTCAATTGCTTGCACGCCTCGATATTCCTCACCACGGCCTGATCCAACCCGGTGAGGTGCTTGGACCCATCCTACGTACGACGCCGATGCGCGCGTCGGTCAGCTCGCCGCGTTGACCGCCCGAAACGCTCGCAAACGTCTCCATTCCTTTCGCACCCAACGCACGCGCGACGTCGAGCGATTTCATTCGTGCGCCCGTCGTTCGTTTTCATCTTTCACTCTCTCTCGCTCTGCACTCCATTGACGTCCATCGTTCGCGTCATCGCTCGCATTTCTATCGCGCGCGATCATCATCATCATCATCATCATCATCTTTCATCATCTTTCATCGTCAACGCCTCGCCATCGCTCGTCGCATTCGATGCCCCCGACACCTCTCGATCTCGCACACTCACGACGTACCTTTAACATCGATTGTAACCCATACGGCAAACCGTTGGACATCTTTCGTCGCGCACAGGCGTCGCGCTCTGTCGCTCTCGGCGTTGACTTTCACTCGATCGATCGATCGATCGATCGATCGATCGATCACCCGAGCGCATTCGTGGACGCGTTGCGCGCCAGACAAAAACCACGCACACTTTCGCTCAAAGCGACGCGCATGCCTGCGCGCATTCGCGTGACGCGCGTCAAGGTCGTGGCGAATGGGAGCGATGGGCGATCGCGCGCGGGCGCGCGCGGCGTCGCGCGCGTAGACGCGCGTTCGGCGCACCCGATCGTTCTCGTCGTCGGCGGTTCGGGCGCGATCGGGACGTTACTGTGCGAGCGATTGATGAATGCGAACGCGTACGACGTGAGAGTGATGGTGAGGGAGGAGGACGGCGCGCGCGCGCGCGCGCTCCGCGCGCTCGGGTGCGCGACGCTCGGAGGGGACGTCACGAATGCGAGTGATGTCGAGCGCTTCGTCGCGAGCGCGATGGAAGAGGGAGAAATAGAGGCGTGCGTGGCGGTGTACGGGGCGAAACGAATCACGAAAGCATCGGATTTCTTGAGCGAGCGGTGGAGAGGAGACGAGACGCACCCGTATCGGGTGAACTACGGGGCGACGGCGACGCTCGCGCGCGCGTGCGAACGCGCCAAGTGTGGAAAGTTTATTCGCGTGACCGGGATGTCGGTTGGGTATGAAGGGTTTGATTTCATCGCCGTCGCTTTGAATGCGGTGCTTTCGATGACGATTCAGTGGCAACTCGCGGGGGAGAGGGCGGTGCGGGAGATTTGTCGAGCGTCGCCGAAGATGAAGTACGTCGTCGTGCGACCTGGGGCGTTGAGCGACGACGTAGCGTGCGCGGAAGATGTTAGCGGTCGACGACGGGTGGTCCTGGGAAGCGGTGATGCGCGCGTGCACGCGGGTAAGGTGTCGCGCGCGGACGTGGCGGATGTCATCGTCGAGGCGCTACGAAGGCCAGAGGTGACGAACGCGACGCTGATGGTGGCGGGGAGCGCTTCGCCGAGCGGCGGCGTGCGAACGGAACTCGTGTGGGATCCCGCGCGAGGAATGCACTGGAAAACGGTGGAGGTCGACGCGACGGTACGCGAAGGGGTGGATTTTAAGGACCCGGCGATGTGGACCGCCGTCGCGAGCGACGCGAGCGAATTACGCGAGAAGAACCACCGACGCTACGTCGTCATGTTCCTAGCGCTTCTCGCCGGCATTTTCGTGTTATTCGCTCGCGCGCTCGCCTCGTTGGTCGCCAAAGTGTTGTTTTAGTCTTCGTCATCGCGACTGTATTTTATTAGTATTATTCAACCTCGCTCGTCCTTCGCCTATCGATCACTTGCGCACCGATGACAACCGTATGTCAAACAACAACGAACGATTGAAGTCTTGCAATGTTTCGTTATCTAACACGAAGTCCAGCGCTCGTTGTCCCCCAAAAGTCGACGGTTTCGGTCCGACGCCGTCGTACCTCGCCCCTTTGTTCCTCGAATACCCCAAAACCTCCTCCAACTCCCCTGGAATCTCAATCCTTCGCACTCCTCCCACGCGCATTCCTCGCACGGCTTCATCGAACGCTGGAATCGCTCGACCGTCGCCTACGGCGAATACGAACGGATTATCCGTCTCTCTCGTGCTCTCAATCTTCTTCGCTTGATACCCGCTCGTGTACCCGCTCCAATCGACGACGACTTTCGTGCCAACTTTCTCAACAACCTCCCCTTCTCCGATTCTCAAATCCAGCACGCGCAATCCCGTGATTGTTTTCACGAACGCTTTTTCTTCATCCCTTAAAGCCGAGTTCGAATCGCTGCACGACTCGCAATCCGACCGCGCGCGCGCCGGCGCGCGCGCCGCCGTCAGCGCGCACGCCGTCAACGAAACGCACGCCGCCGCGCGTCTCGACAGTCGTTTCCCGTCGTGCGCGTTCGACGCCGGCGAAGACGACGGAGTTTTATGCTGTTCCACGCGCGCGCGCGCGATCGGTCGCATCACACCCGTCGTCATCGATTGATTTGATGACGCGTTGTCGCGTGTGACTCGACGAAAAAGCGTCGGCCGTCGTCGTCGTTCGGAGTGGTTTGAGAATCACACTCGTTATGAGTCATTGACTCTTCATACAACGCCCACGTAAAACGGACCACATCGTCGTCGACCAGTACCAGACCGACGTCACCAGTGCTCATCGCGCGTCATTCCTCGCCCTCGAGCGCGTTCGAGTCGCGCGTTCGACGCACCGAATGGGGTCGATATTTGGGAAAATCACCGAAGAACAACCGTCCTACGTCGTCCTTCGCTCGTGTTCGACGTACGACGTTCGCGCGTACGACGAGATGTGCGCGCTGGAGACGACGTACGCGAGCGCGCGAGGGATGGTTCGAGGCGACCAAGGGTCGTCGTTCATGCGCTTGGCGCGATACATCGGAGTGTTAGGTCGAGCGGAGAACGACGAGAGACGAAAGATCGCGATGACCGCGCCGGTGTTCATGCATCGCTCGACGTCGGTGGCGAAGGAGGGCGAGGGCGAGGGCGAGGGCGAGGGCGAGGGAGAGGGAGAGGGCGCGAACGCGAACGCGAACGCGAACGCGGCGCGCGAGACGTACGCGATGTCGTTCGTGCTGCCGAAGAGCGCGTTTCCAGGAGGCGCGCGCGATGCCCCGGCGCCGAATGACGCATCAGTGCGCGTGTACGATGTGGCGAAGCGAGTGATGGCGGCGCGCACGTTTTCGGGGCGCATGTGCGAGGAATTGATCGAGAAGGAGTCGAGGATTTTACGCGAAGCGATCGATGGAGACGGGTTGAAGCGCGTCGGGAAGTCGGATGCGGCGATTTACGCCGGGTATAATCCTCCGTGGACCCCGGGATGGTGGCGGAAGAATGAGGTGATGTACGAAATCGAGCGCCCGGAGTGGGCGACGGAGTAGACGAAACGCGTTCTTTCGAGTGCGACTTAGTAGGAGACGAATTTTAGAAGACGACGTGTGATGACGCGCGATGAACATGCATTTGCAATTGCGATCGAAATCCTTTATCGAATACGCGCGCGCTCGTCCTACAGTGCGGTCGCTATGAGCTAGACTATTGGCTATTCATTCCTAAACTAACGCCACCGCTGTCACGGCATAGCGCGCGATTGCGCATCTCGGGCGTGAACTCGGGATGTTGGCACCGGACATCCGAGACGGCGGCTCGAACTTGTCGCGCCGCGGCGCGACGGCCGTCGCGCTCGAGTTGCTCGATGTGCGCTCGCATGACCGCGCACGCCGCGCCGACGCGATCGGGGACCGGGTCGAGCGCATCACGTTCTAAAAGCTGCGTAAATGCGTGAATCAGAGTCGGCGTGTGCACGCTCGCGCTCGCCATCACGGACTCTCCCACGAATGAACGCGCCGGCGCCAACGGAGCTTTTTTCACTGGACTCGCGAACGACTTGATCGATAACTGCGCCCCACCTCGGTTCACGCGCTTCGGCTGCGGCGGCGTGCGCGTCTTCGCGACGGGCTGGAGGGCCACTGCTTTCATCGGCGAGAGACGCTTCGCCGACGCGCCGACGCGCGCTTTTGATTTCCCTTTGGCGTCGTCAAAATTTCCCGTCGCGCTCAAGAGCTGAAACACCGCGCTTTGTTTGGCGCGTTCGTGGTTTACTTTCTTCTTCGCCGCGTGCTCGCGCGCTTTTTGCCACTCGTAACGCGTCGCCGGATCGAGCGCGTCGAGCGTCTCGTCGTCTATGTTTGACACTTGGCTCAGCGTCTGCGTGTCCAAAGGCGGCCGATCTCCCGCCGCGGCGACGCGCGGTACGGCGGCTTGCCGACTCGCGCGCCGCGTCACGACTCCGTTCGATTCGATCGACCCCCGCGATTCGCTCGCGAGCCAATCTGGAGACCAACCATCCTCGCGCACGTCGTGCATCGAAGCCCGAACGTTGACGCCGGTTTTATCAACCATCACCCACTCCAACATCTCCGCCGCGTTCGCCGGCGACGTTTGCGACGATTCAAATCGATTGCGCTTCTGAAAATTCCTCAGCCCCGCCACGTCCACGAGCGCCTCGCCGGCGCCGATCGGAATGACAAATTTCATATCGACGATCTTCTTCAACGCGTCGTACGCCTTGTGCGACGCCCGACGCGCATCGACATCTTTCGTCTTCCCGTCGCTCATCGCGCGCTCGACGCGTTCAAAAACCACGCGCACGCACCACGTGTGATTCATCTCCCGTTGCGTCGCGACGCCCCCGGTACCGTTCCACACTCCGTCGACGACGAAATCCACTAAATCCGTCGTCGCGTTTCGTCCGTTCCTTTTCGGCGCATTCCCACTCGGAGCGTAATCGTCCTCGCTCAGCTTCGCGCGACGAAGCGCCGAATCGATCACCCACGCGCTTCGCACGCACGTCATGCGCTCCGCCCGTCGTCGCGCGTCGGCGTCCATGCCGTCGTACGACTCGCACACGTAGTGCGTCACCACGCGCTTATCGTAATACAGCGCCGTGACGCCGCCGAGGGACGCGATGGCGTCGCGAACGACGTTCGCGCCGCCGGGGCACCAGCCGTCGATGAAGGCGACGACGTCGGCGAAGACGCCGACGCCTGGGGCGAGCGCCTGAACGGGCGCGCGAAAGCGACGTTCGCGAACGAGCGTGAGGGACCCATCGTCGTCCTCGCGCGTGCGCTTGGAAGACGTCCGACGTCGACCGTCGAAATGAGTTGGAACGCGAAGGTTTCGCGAGCGATCGCGCCAAGGCATGCGTCGCGGAATGGCGTCTTTCGACGGTCGCTACGGATATAAAATACAATCACCGCCTCGATGGGCGACAGTAGTGAAGATCGAAACACGAATGCTCGAGCGATTAATAATCAGGCAATCCATACGTCACTAAGAGATACAATAATGAAAACCAAATCGCGACGACGAGCGCGGGCTCGCCCGGAGCCAACGCGCGATACGCCAGCGGTTCGTCTCGTTTGACGTAATCAAAATACGCCGAACGCGCGCTGAGATAGGCGATGATGTACCACCCCGGCCAGCGCACGCCTCGACCCCACCACCAGACTTTCGATTTATACTCCAAATACGCGCGCTCGTCCCCGAGCGCTCGATAGCACTCGCTCTCGCTCAACCACGCGCGTTGATTCATCTTATACTCCCTCGGCACCACCTCTCGCACGCGTTCATACTCCTCAATCGCCTCGACGTACTGTTTCTTTGACATCATTTCATCTCCTTTCTCCAGCGCTCGCTTCCCTTCGCCCATCGCGCGCGCGTCTCGCGTCGCCGGCGCCGCCGACGCCAACGCCTGAACCCATCCGTCCTCTCTCGCGTTCGTCTCGCTAACCCGCGGTCGCGTCGCGAATTCCGTCGCCAAGGGAAACACCACGCCTTCGCCGAGTGCGAAGGCGACTTTGGCGATCGACGCGAGGGCGAGCCGTCGGGCGACGCGCTCGCGCGCGCGCGCCGGCGGCGCCTCGCCGTTCGATGACGCGCGCGCGCTCGAGACGCCTCGACGCGCGTTCGTCCACGCGCGCTTCATTCCGTGCGCGACGACAGACAAAGCGTCGCGTGCGTCAGCGCGTGTGACGACGTTGGGAGTCACACGCGCGCGCGCGCGCGCGTCGATCGCGTCGACTTTCGTCGCGTCGATGGAGGATGACGACGACGATGGATGATGACGACGAGTGATGACTCGCCAATGAGTCCCCCACACACACACACACACACAATTTGAGTCGTCGGGCGAAAAACGAGTCGAATTCGCGTCGAATTCGCGTCGAATTCGCGTCGAATTCGCGTCGAATTCGCGTCGAATTCGCGTCGAATTCGCGTCGAATTCGCGTCGAATTCGCGTCGAATTCGCGTCGAATTCGCGTCGAATCACATTTCGAGCACACGACGCACACGGGTACGATCTCGACGAACGACGACACGCACGTGCGCGCGCGGGAATTTTACGTTTTACGGTGATTTCAATTCGACGCACGCGCTTTACGACGCGAAACGACCACGGTCGTCATTCGACGTTCTCTGAACTGATTCCCCCCGTCGCTTCTCGACTTCCGGGGGTCGCCTCCTCGCGCTCTGGTACCTTGAGTCATTCACTCAACAAGTCCCCCATCGACGTCCTTAGTCGTCCTCGCTCCCTCCTCCTCGCCGTCGCCAACGCGTCGCTCGAGTCGCCGAACCGTTCAGCGCGAACGCCCGACGCGCTGTACGGTCGGTCATACGAGTCGTCATTTATCGACGCCTCGCAAAGACGTCATGCCGACCCCGTCGAAACGCTCGAAGCGCGCGGCCGTCGTCGCGTCGACGACGTCCGCCGCGCTCGCGTTCGCGCGCGTCGCCGCGGGAGTTGAATTCAACGCGAATTTCTCCGATGGGAATTTACACGGATGGATCTCGTCGCGAGAGGAGAAATACACCGGTGCGTGCGCGCGACGACGAGGCGATCGCGATCGATCGATGTTCCGAATCGAAGGATTGGAATGGGATGGAATGGGGCGATCGCGTCGACGAGTCGACGAGGTTCGGGGGGTGATGGATGGAACGGACGACGGTGTAGGGCGACACAGGGCGAGGGAGATGAGTGTTCGCGCGTGAATGAACGCCACACCGTGGGGGGGGGGGGGGGGGGGGGAGGGCGTTTGAGAGGAATGGACGCGTCGAGTCGCGGCGGATCGCGCGATCGCGCGCCGGAGCGAGAGAGAGAGAGAGAGCGGAGGAGAACGAGCGTATGGGGTGAAACGCGTGTTCATGGGTGACGAAATGCGATATGTGATGATGACGATTGGGGAGGTTTACGACGTGGCGAGTGATTGACGATGCGTTCGTTTTGACGGCGGCGATGAGTAGGAAAGGCGGAGGCGCGCAAGGCGGCGGATACCGACGATTACGGATTGTACATTCCGCACGACGCCAAGCACTATGGGATCTCGAAGACGTTGGCCGAACCGTTTGATCCGTCGAATGGGATGACGCTTCAGTTTGAAGCGCGACATGAGAAAGGGTTGACGTGCGGGGGCGCGTACTTGAAGTATTTGACGGCGGACGCGAGCTTCGCGCCCGAGGCGCTCAACGGGGACACGCCGTACACGGTCATGTTTGGTCCGGATAAGTGCGGGTCGACGAATAAGGTGCACGTGATTTTCCGTCATCAATCGCCGATCGATGGCTCTATCGAGGAGAAGCACTTGAAGAACCCGCCGGGGATGCCGAGCGATGAAAGCGTGCACCAGTACACGCTCGTCGTCAACGCGGACAACACGTACGCGGTGTCCATCGATGGTGAAGAAAAGTCCTCTGGCTCGTTATTCGAAGATTTCGAACCTCCGTTCAACCCGCCGATGATGATCGACGATCCGTCGGATGAAAAGCCCGACGATTGGGTGGATGATGCGCGAATTGAAGACCCGAAAGCGACCAAGCCGAATGACTGGGACGAAAGCGCTCCGGCGACGATCGTCGACGAAGCCGCCACCAAGCCGGCGGACTGGATCGATGACGAAGAGCCGGAAATCGAAGACTCGGAAGCGGTCATCCCTGAAGATTGGGATTACGAAGAGGACGGCGATTGGCAAGCGCCGATGGTCCCGAATCCGGCGTGCGCCGACGTCTCGGGATGCGGCGTTTGGAAGAAACCCGAAAAGCCCAACCCAGCGTACAAGGGCAAGTGGTACCCACCGATGATCGACAACCCAAAGTACGTCGGCGAGTGGAAGCCCAAGCAGATTCCCAACCCGAAGTTCTTCGAGGACAAGACCCCGATGAAGTCGATCGGTAAGATTGGCGCCGTCGGCGTCGAAATCTGGACCATGTCTGGCGGGTTGGTGTTTGACAACATTCTCATCGACAAGGAGTTTGAAAACATCAAATCCTTCTCTGCCAGCGCGTTCGAGGCCAAGGCGGGTGCGGTGAAGAAGGCGGTCGAGGCCAAGGCTGAGGCCAAGGCCGTAGCAGACGAAAAGAGCCGCGCAGCAGAGGCGTCGCTTCCGTTTGGCATGGCGACGTACGAAGCTCTCGCTCAGAAGCTCCCCGTCGGCAGGGAGCGCGCGCTCATCGCGCTCGCCTTCCTCGCGGTTCGCCCGGTGGCGTACTACTCGGTGCAGGCCGTGCCTTTACTCGCAATCCTCCTCATGCTCCTCCTTCCGTCGTCTGAAGCCAAGGCCAAGAAGGCTCAAGTAATCAAGGATGCGAAGAAAAAGAAGGATGACGACGCCGACGCTGACGACGACGACGACGACAAGAAAGACGAAAAAGACGAAAAGGACGAAGACGATGCTACACCGAAGCGACGCGTGCGCCGTTCATCTTAAATTTACCTAGCGCACACGCACGATTGGATTATAAACAGAGAAAAACCGTATTTGAATCTTTACGCCCCTCGCCTAAAAACAGGGCGCGCGCCCGTCCCCCCTCTTTCCCGCACCGCTCCTCGAACGCGCGTCACGCCCCAGCGCGATCGCCCCGTCTTCCTCGCGTGCGTCGTTTACTCTCATCGTCTCGCTCCTTTTCCTCCTCATCCGTCCCCGCGCTCGCCGACGCTCGTCTCCTCTTCGCTCTCTCCAACCCGTCCACCGCCTCCGCTCTCGCGTCCTCCAGCTCGCCCTCGATCGCGCTCATCGCCTGGCTCACGTCTTCCTCGCCGCACGCCAACGCCTCGAGCTCGTCAATCGTTCGGTCGTCCCCTAAGCGAAGCATGTACTCGTACGCCACGCGCTCCTCCGGGAGCAAGCCGGCGCCGTACTTGTCAAACACCTTGTACTCGGCGCGAATCGCCACCGCGTGCGCGATCGTCTCCACGATTCGTCTCTCGCGAAACGTCGCGCACGCGATTCGTTTTCGCTCGCGCGAGTTTTCCTCTCTCTCGCGCGCGCGAGAGTTCGCCATCGACGACGCGTCGATGTATGTCGCTCGCTCGCTCGCTCGCTCGCGCGCGGTGCCTGGTTTGACGCCCATCGATCGATCGATCGATCGATCGCGCGTCGACGTTCGCGCGGGTGACGAACGAATGAACGAACGAACGAACGCGCGTGACGTAGTTCATGCGATTCCCTTTCGTTCGGTCGTCCCCCGTTCGCCGTGGTGACGATCGATCGATCGATCGATCGTTCGATCGTTAATCGATCGATCGATCGATCGATCGACGGTCCATCGTTCGATCGAACGAACGAACGAACGAACGAACGAACGAACGATCGATCGAACGAACGATCGATCGATCGAACGAACGAACGAACGAACGAACGAACGCACCCATCGAGCGCGCGCGCGATGACCGCGGTCGATCGATCGATGGGCGACACACGGCAACGCGCGATCGATCGATCGATCGATCGCACGATCGCACGATCGCACGATCATGTCTCTGACCGCGGCCACGGGGCGAGGATTATTCGCGTTCATATTCATCGCGAGCGCGGTGAACAAGTGCGTGCGCGATGACGCGTCGACGTCGACGCGGTCGCGATTCGAATGGGATGGGATTCTCGAGGACTCACGCGCGCGACTCGACGCGAATGACAGATGGCAATCGTTGCGGCAAGGCGCGGACGCGGCGTTGATGACGAGCGTGACCCCGGCGCTGAGGATAGTGAAACATGCGATCGCGACGAAGGCAGGATTCGATTTGTGCGCGTTGCTTCCGAGCGATTACGCGCTCGTTCGAGCGGCGACGGCGCTGGAGCTGTTAGGCGCGGCGTTGTTCGCGGCGGGGTTCGCGATCGGCGCCAAGTTTCTGATCTTGTTCATTCTCATCGTCACGCCGGTGATGCATCCGTTCTGGATGCACGCGAGCGAGGCCGCGATCGGAAACGACGCGGCGTTGGGGGTGGAGATGATTATGTTTTTTAAAAACGTCTCCTTGCTCGGAGCGCTGGTGATGTTTTTGGGGATGCACGCAAACGAGGCGGAGATGCGCGAGAAATTCAAAAAACGAGACTGAAAATTGACTTTAAACCGGAGATGAATTGCCGACGGATAAAATCAAACGGCCACGGGATGAACATGTAACAACACGATGCTAGTAACCGACAAAGGAGAATTCTCTCAACCTCATAGTTCCGCACGCTACATGCGCGGCGCGAGATCGCGCGCGAGCGCGACGCTCGCATGTATCCTCTACTTAATCGCTGCATTGTCGCGCACGGACGCGAGCGCGGACGACATGGATGCGAAAACTGTTCGTGCGTTCGCGCTCGCCGGCGTCGCCAATTCGACGCTTCTCCCGCTTCCAAAGTATGCGTCCACCATGCGCTTCGCGGCGCTCGAACTCCGCCTGATGGGGAGCGGCAAACACTTTGTTCTCGGTGTGTTCCCGCAGACCACGTCGGCGTACTGCGCGACACAGGGCGTGAAAGAGGTGTGGCGGCGATTCGCTCGATCCTTGGAGGGCGTACACGACGGCGAAGTCGTGGAAGTTGTGGAATCAGACATTGAAGGTAACGACGTGACACGGATCGCAGAAGCGATGGCGAAAGCATCAAAGGCTCGAGCGCGGAAATTCGGATGCGGATTCATAGCGCACGTGCATTATAACGCGATGAATGTGTACGAGGGGGCGGCGACGGATTCGAGCGAGTTGGCGAGCTTCTTCGCGAAACATTTAGAGCACACGATGGGGGCAATCGAGGAAGTGAATAACAGGCACGAGGCTATGGAGTTTATAGAGAGAAATCAAACTGCGGTGCGGGTGATACTGCTGGAAAAACCGAAATGGGCGGATTTGTATGCCAAAGCGATGTTTGGCAACGCGGCGTATGCGCGAGCGTCGTCTCTCATCGGGCTCAGGTACTTGTTAGGGATGACTTACAACCAACCTGGGATCGCTGGGATCATGTTCATTCCTGTGTTGAGTGCGTTGAATGAAGCCGACAAGTTGAAGCGCGTGGACGTGAAATTCATTGTACGCGAGCCCGAAATCGAGCTCGATTATTTCGCCGCGTCTGAAGTCGTGCTCGACACCTCGCGCGCGCTCGGGTACGAGGCTCTGGTGGAGTCTCCTATCGATTACGAATGCGCTAATTCCGTGTGGCAGCTCGCTTCAAACTCGATTCACACTGAGTACAGCGACGAAGCAACCGAAAAAGAGGCGGAAATGTTGCCGCCACCGCGCGCTTGGGACTTCCTCAAAGGCGATTTGCTCGCATTGCTCGACGGTCACGGTAAGGGCGATAAAGTTTTATTGCCTAAGCAGTGGCTGTGCGGTCTTGCTGGATTAACCGCGGCTCATCGAGAGATGGCTAACGAATACGCGGAAGTTGCCAGCGCGGTTTCCGTTCTCAAGATGTTGCAAAAGGAGAATTTGGGATTGCGACAACGAAACGCCGAGCTTGAGCGCGAGCTGGCGCGGTGTGATAGCAACGGTGGTTCGAAGGCCCCGAGTGGGGCGAAGAGGTTGCCTAAATCAAAACCCATAGACTGGGGGTTTGATTCGCCGAATCAGAAGGCGCGTAAACCACAGCCGCCGAAGATGGAGGAAGACGTCGAGGAAGACGTCGAGGGATTGCAAACGTTCAACGATGACGACGACAAACAAGGCGTACCGAGCGCTCCGACGAAAGAGCACGATGAACTGTGATAATGTGCAAAAGTGTAAATGTAATGTATTTATTGCATGCTTATGCGGTTTATCATCCAACGCGTCGATCTCCTCGCAAATGCGGCTCACCAACCGAGTGAAACAAGAAATCAGCGTCGTCGGAAGGTGCTTCTTCTGGCGAATTTCCCAAATGAAAGTAATCCGTAAGCATCGGGTTCGCGGGCACTGGCTGCGCAGGCGTAGTCGCGGCTGCCGTTCCTGTAATTTCTGGCAAGGGTTCACCAGAAGCTTGCGCCTGCGTATGCACGGCACGCAAACCAATGGGCTTGCCAACGAGATGTGTCGGCGCAGGCAGAATCGGGGGAGAGGATACTGCATGCGGTACGAATCCCTGCATGTATCGCTGCGGTTGACCGTTGCCACAAATTGCCTCACGCCACGCGGGTATGTTCAGCAAGGAATCAGCGGCAAGACGAATGCGCACGTCATCGCTAGTCAACAGGTTGCCGATTACGTTGTGCAAATTTGCCTCACAAATCATTTCCTTTGTCACGTACGAGCGCATGAGGGTCAATTTGTGAATCAACCGGCAAACATTGATGTAAATCGTGTGTGCATCGAAGTTGGGATCGAGCGATTGTACGATGGCCGTGGCGAGACCTTTGAGCTCACCCACAGGTCCGTGGTCGCTGACATCGCGCAATCTCGCTAAAGGTTCTTGACGCCGAGAAGTTCCCGCTAAAGACTTTGGCGATTTCGCTCGGCGCTGTAACAACGAAGCTTCGATTCGCGCCCGATATCCAGACGGGACTTCTTCGTGCTTCGTGGAAGATCCAGGTGCATACAAAGTTTCATACATGTCGATTGGGAACTTGGCATGTAGAGAGCCGATCGAATCCACCAAACTGCGCGGGCGGCGCCGAGGTTCCACCGGTGGCCCGCGAGAACGGGGACCAGACGGACGTGGGCGAGAACCTGATGCACGAGGACGCTGGACCTCGTGCGCCATCGCCTTTGCCAACTCTTTGGGCGCGCGCGGTCGAGGCGGACGGATCGATCGACTTCCAGCTGGTGTGGTATGCGTTATGATTCCTTCAGGTCCTTGAGACACACGCTTTGTAATCGCAGGCACGCTTGACTTGGACGATCGAGGCTTGATCACGATTCCAGTCGAACGCGACTTCGTCGGCGTAAGTTTTAGCGGTCCCACTTTGCGTAGCGTCTCTTCATCACTCTCTGAGACATCGGCGTGTGTCTTGTGCAATGAACGAGCATTTAATCGCGCAGGCATCGAGCGAGACGAAGCCCCAATCAACGGTTGCTTAGCCAACACGCGCGCAGGAAGATTCTCTATCGATTCCGTCGCTGCGATTGTGTTCTCGCTCGAGACTTGTTTCGCCCGCTTCATGGACTGCAACGTTACCGCGCTAGCAAGCACAATTCCCAACTTGCGCTTCTTCAGTGGCGGAATAGGCGACTCTGGGCCAACTTGACCAACAACTCGACCTCCAGGCTGCGCTGCAACTCTCAAGAATGGACGAGCGTGCAAGAGTCTACCTTTGACCTTCTCTGCGCTTTGATTCGCTTTGAGCACCTTGGATGTCACAGGCTTGGGAACATTTGGTAACTTTGGCCCTTCTCGGCACTTCGGACACGCGTACGTCTCCCCAGTCAAAGCCGAAGGCTCTCCCGACTTCAATTCGCATTCGTAGTGCGTGAACGCATCGCAAAACTCACACGCAAGCCATCTACACTTGCGCATTTTTGTTTCCGGCTCGCCTTCCTCTGGTTTGCGATACACGCAATTACAAAACTGACACCACCACCCACGTTTGTACGAAATTCCTATCAAATAGCGCGCAAAAACAATCAGTCATCAATCTTCAATCATCACTGCGCGCTCGTACTCATCCTCGAGCGATTTATCCACGCGTATCATCCGGCGCGCGAGCGCCGACGCGTTCGCGCGCGAAACCGCCTCGAGGACCGATACGAACAACACATTTCACTCACCACACGCGTTACACAAATCAACCAGCGCCCCCGAGTGGGATTCTTTATCAACCCATCCTTTTCTCCACATCGGCGTGTCCTGCGCCGTAAAAATAAACCAAAACGCCGTCAGTCTACCGTCGCGCGCTCGCCGCCGCGCTCTCTCGTCTCTCGGCCTCCGCGCGCCTTCCAAATCCCTCGCTTTCCATCGCCTCATCGTCTTCACCTCGCGCAAACACGCCGGATTCTCGCAGTGCGAAGGAGGCATGACGACTCTATGCGATCTCTCTCGCGCTCGCTCGCTCGCGCGCGCGTCCGAAGCGCGTCGATGTGTGACGCGTCCGCGTCCAATGGTCTTTCGCGCGAACATCGAACGCGACGACGCGTGGGACGCACCGAACGCGTTCGCTTCGCTCCGGAAGGAGATATTCTATCGATATTCTATCGACCGCGCGATGTTTGTCACGACATTCGAGCGCGTTTCGCCGTTCGCGTGCGTTTTGTCGTCGTTGAGGATGAACAGGCGCGCGTCGCGCGGTCGCTCGCGCGATGGATGAAGGGGATTTGGATGTGCGATTCAACACGCCATTTGGTGGAAACGCGGAAACGAATGAACGAACGAACGAATGAACGAACGAAGGAGGTTGAGGTGATCGTCGCGCGCAAGGCAACGCGAGGGCGAACGCGCGTTTGAGAGCGCACATTGCGTTTCGCGCCGACGAGGTGTCCATCGACGAGCGCGGCGCGCGAGCGTTCTTGTCAATCTACGATGGCTCTACATCAGCATCTAGGTATTCTAAGCGACTAGTCTATGATCTATTTCGTCCTCGACGATGGTCGCGATGGATTAAAGACGCGCCGTGACGTCACGGATTCTCGATGAGTGCGCGAGAGCGTTCCAATGACTGGACGACGCGATCGACGTCGGCTTGGGCGTCGCGCCGAGCGCGATGGATGACGATGAAATCCAGTGGCACCACTCCCTTGAGCGCGGTGGTGATGTATGCAGCCACGCATTGACGTTTTGAATCGAAAACCTCCGGGGCATCTTCGATGACAGGGATGTTTTTCAGCGCCAAGGCCTTTTTCAACGCGCGCATCGCGACGCCGTCGAGCGCGTCCGCCCCCGGCGCCGCGCAACGCCCCACGAGTTGTCCATCAACCTCGTAGACGAGCATGAAATTGCTCGTCAGCCCTTCGAGAAATTCAAAACCATCGATATCGGCGTTGTACCGGGTCAAGACGTACTCGGCGCACTTCAAATGTTCCTCGCCTCGTCGAGCGCACCCTTCGTTCCATCGTTCGAGCGCGCGAGCAAACTTCACGCGCTCGCGCGCCCAATCGCCGTACTTCACATCCACCGGCGAGCGCACCACGCGTTCGTCTGAATTCAACTCCACGTACGCCCCCAGCGTCTTTCCCGATGAATCAAACTCGACGTACGGCGTCGCCAGCGCGACCGCCTCTAACGCCGCCGCGTTCACCCACGGCGCGCCGTCGAACGCCACCGGCGTCCCTCGCCCCAACCGCCTCCATCTCGCGCCCTCGTTTTCAACCTCATTCCCCACCGCTCGCACGATCACGATGAGCGCGAATTCGCGCACGTCCGCGGAGAAACGCGCGCTCGCGAGCGCCAAGACGTCCTCCGCCACCGCCCGCGCGCCCGCGCGCGCCTCCGCCTCCACCGTTTCCCTCTCTTCCTTCGACGCGCGCGCGCGGGAAACTGATTCGTTATTCATCGCTACACTCTCATCCCGCGCGCGCAATACGTACGCGCGCGCGCGCTCGCCGACGATGCGATCGATGTGGAAATCCACATCGCGCGCTCGCAATCGCGAATCTCCCGTCGCATTCCCATCGACGATGACGACGTCGCGCGACGCCCGCGCGACCGTGTACACCGCGCGCGAGGCGTTCTGAAACACGAATTCTTGTGGAGTGATTTCCGCGCGCGCGGCGACCATGTCGATGATCGATCGCGCCGATCGATGGCGTTTTCGTGACCACGCGTCGCGAGCGCGCGGCGATCGATCGCGAATCGATCGCGAACGCCGTGGCACATCGCGACGCACACGCGCGCTCGCAAACGAACGAACGAACGAACGAACGAACGAACGAACGAATTGAAATAAAATTCGCCGTCGGGATGGTTTCTTTCCGTCGCGCGTTCGCGTTCGTCGCTCTGGCGACGTGCGTCATCGCCGCGGGATTCTCATTCGCGCGCGCGGGCGCGCTCGAGGATGGGCAGGCGTTTTTGACGGTGCGTGCGCGCGCGAGAGAGAGACGCGATCGCGCGATATTGACGCGATGATTTTTCGTGCGTCAGGCCAATGCGCTGAAAGAAGGCGTGGTCGTCCTCCCGAGCGGGCTGCAGTACCGCGTGTTGAAGAGCGGCCCGATCGATGGGCCGATGCCGAAGAGGAACACGCCGTGCAGCGTGCATTATAGAGGAACGACGATCGCGGGCGAGGAGTTTGATTCTTCGTATAAAAGAGGACAACCGACGACGTTCGCACCGAATCAAGTGATTAAGGGATGGACGGAGGCGATGCAACTCATGCACGAAGGGGATAAGTGGGAGATGGTGATCCCGTCGGAGCTGGCGTACGGGAAGCAAACGTTGAACGCGCTCATCGTCGCGAATTCAGTGTTGGTGTTTGAGATGGAAATTTTAAAGGTTGGTGCATAGGCTTGAATCATGCTGGCGAGCGCGAGCGCGTGTGAGCGTTGGTGCATAGGCTTGAATAGTATTGCAATGATTTCAACGGAAATATATATTATTCTCGCCATGTTTGTCGGTTTTCATGTGCACTACTCATACAAATACGTGTAACGTTGCGCCTTGGGTACGGTTTCTATCTTTCTTTTACCACAAAAACATGTTTGAAACGGGGTTCTAGACATTAATTACCAGACTTCTTCATCATAGCCATGAATTCTGTGTAATCGATGCAGCCGTCGCCATCGGTATCGGCGCTCGCAATCAACTCGCCGATGTCGCCGAGATTGGCTCGCTCGACGGGTGACATCTTTGCGAACGCCGCCTCAAACTCCTCAACGGTGATAGAACCATCACCATCCTTGTCGAAGTAGTCGAACGCACGGCGAACGGCATCGTCGGACTGCTGCTTGGACGTCGCGAGCGTGGCGGCGATGAATTCTTCGTAATCGAGTTCGCCGCTACCATCGATGTCGATGGTTTTCATGATCGCCTTGAGTTCCTCCATCGCCGGCCCGGCTTGCTTGACCTTCAAGCCTTGACGGAGTTCGTCGATAGAGATCGTGCCAGAGTTGTCCGTATCGAAGCTCTTGAAAAGCTCCTTCAAGCCCGCGACTTCCTCTTGCGTCATGGTGCGCGCCATGGCCATCAAACCCATCTTCTTGAACTTGGTGATGCCAGCGAAATTCTTGAAGCGCTTGAACACCACGTTGTCGAGCTTCTTGGAGGAAGCGACGTTCGGGTCCGCGACCCACGGGTGGGCCAACACTTGCGCCGCTGTGAGACGCTTCTTCGGGTCGGACTCGAGCATGCCAGTGATGAGCTCCTTCGCTTCGGCGCTGATCTTGGGCCACGGGTCGCTCTTCAAGTCCAGGTTACCGGCCAAAATGGCGTCGAATATCCCTTGCTCGGTTTGCGCCCAGAATGGCGGCACACCAGAGAGGAGAATATAAAGAATGATACCGCAAGACCAGATGTCTGAGCCGTTACCGTATCGACGACGTAACACCTCCGGCGCGACATAGTACGGGCTTCCGACCAGATCCGTGAAAATTTGGTTCTCGCGGTAGAACGTTGACAAACCGAAATCGATGGCACAAATCGGCGCGTTCGCATCGCGCGTCTTGAGCACAAAGTTTTCGGGCTTGAGATCCCGGTGCATGACGTTCAACTGGTGGCAGTAGTCGATGCACTGCACGATGGTGCGAATCGTCTCCGCCGCATCCTTTTCACTATACTTGCCCTTTTCGACGATGCGATCGAACAGCTCACCGCCCGCCAAGAGCTCCATGACGATGTACACGTGCTTGCCGCCTTCGTACGCCCCGACGAGCTCGACGATGTTTTCGTGTCCAGAGAGGTGGTGCAAAATTCTGATTTCATTTCGCACGTCTTCGATATCCTCGGCGTTTTGAAGCTTACGCTTGGAAATTGCCTTACACGCACACTTGCGCCCAGTAGCTTTCTCCGTCACCAAGAACGTCGTCCCAAACTGTCCCCGTCCGAGCTCTTCATGGAACTCGAACAAATCATTCACATCCGCCGTCGTTCGTCCGAGCACGTTGTCCGGTCTCGCTTTTTGCCCGAGCGGATTCGCCTGTCCCGTTCGCGGATTCGTCTCCGACCCCTGCACCGTCTTCCCCGCATTTCATCGTCAATCCATATCTCTCCATATTCATTTCGATTCACTTCCCATCGCGATCGCGTTGCGTTCACCGTTCAAACTCCCGCGCCGCGCGCGAACGCGCAACACCCCGAATCGCCCATAATGCGATCGCCCGTTCCGAATGTCATTCCCCTCCGTCGCATTCGCGCTTCACGCGATCGTTCGTCGTCGCGCTCGCTCGCGAAATCGCTCGCTCGCTCGCTCGCGAGTGACCACCGTACCTCCGATGCGCGTTCGGTGGAGCTACAGATCCCCATTCGACGTCGTACACGCGCGCGGAAACGCGCGGGAAAGTCGCGTTCGACGGGGGGAATCGCCCGATCGGCGCGACGTCGCGGTCGCGGTCGCGGTCGTCGACGTCGACGAATGGGTCGAGTGACGAGTGATGACTCGCGCGTGTGGGACCCACATGGACGTCCAATGACAACGGCGATCGGCTCTCAGTCGAGTCATTGACTCGTGACGAGTCGCCCGTCGCGCGTCCCACGACCGATCGCGATCGGTCCCCTGGTGATCGCCCTGGGACGTGACTCGTCAACGCGAAACGTCGCGCGCCGCCTCGCGAGGCGCCGCCGGGCGAGCTCGACGACGAGCTCGACCTCGAGCTCGTCGTCGAGCTCGA
>Ga0222712_10002397_pt1 | contig 21503 bp, 17 predicted proteins | sample C33_657DmetaG_FD_165043 | JGI IMG/M metagenome (GOLD analysis project Ga0222712, IMG submission 165043) | Estuarine water microbial communities from San Francisco Bay, California, United States - C33_657D | ecosystem: Environmental > Aquatic > Marine > Unclassified | place: USA: California... | reverse complement strand
CGACGACGACGACGACGAAGGACAGAAGAGGAAACATTGAACGACGACAGGCAAACTTTCGACGACGAATTGGACGTCGAAAGGGCGAAGGTACGCGACGCACGACGATTGTTGGGGGCGCGCGAGAGAGACGCGCGCGCCTTCGTATCGGAACCCACGACGACGACATCGACGATGCATACGCGCACGATGATGAAGACAGTGGCTGAGGATGCCGTAGCGACGGATGCTGCAGTGCCAACCGATGCAGATTTGATGGTTCTGTTCGACAAAGTACCGGAAATGAACAACAATGTGTGGGATGATGTGTTCGCGCAACACAACATCGGAGGGATGGCGCGCGAAACGCACGAACAATTTCAGGAGCAACATCGAGGCCAATGTGCTGGCGAACACGTCGGAGAGCACTTTCCAGCTCAACCTCAAGCTGACGAATTCGAGGAGAAGTTCGATCCGCGAGCACATGCGCGTGGGGTCGTCGCAAGAATGGGCGCCGCGACTAAGCCGCGATCGCTACGCGTCGTCAAGCCGAGATTGAAGATTGAAGACTTACCTTCGCAACCGGTCCCGGTTGCCAAGGCTCGCTCGTCGCAATACAACGGCGTTTGCCGACATGCAAAATCTGGGCGATTTGAAGCACATGTCTGGCTTCGTGAATCGAGACGTCAGGTGTATCTTGGCGGCCACGTTGAAGAGGAATTTGCTGCCGAAGCATTTGACATAATCGTCTTGAAACTCGCGCGCATGGGCTCGCGCTCAAAGTCTGGCTCACGCCCGCTGAAGATGAACTTTCCTGAGTCACGTTATGCGAACCTTATTGGTTACATTGATTCCGTTTCTTTGGATGAACTCATCATGGAAGTCCGGCGCCACTCCGAAGGTTTTGCCCGCTCATCGAGTGGGTACCGTGGTGTGACGCGCCACGCAAATTCCAAATTTGAGGCACGCCTTGGGGTTCCCCGAAGCCACCACATGTACTTGGGACTATTCGATTCCGCGGAAAAGGCTGCGGTGGCGTATGACAATGCCCTCGTTCGCGTTCGCGGGCGCAAAGCATCGACGAATTTCCCACTGTACAACTACACTGAAGCAATCGCGTACTATGAGCGAACACAGCGGATTGCTCAACGTTGATTTTTTCATTTCTTTTCAGTTTTGACGCCCCTGTAATGAAAAGAATGCTCTACAATCCTACTGTTTTGAACTACAAACGAACTCGTCGCCGTCGCCGAGCGCTGGCCAAAGCTCCAGTGCACCTGCATCGAATGCTTTGCCTTCATCTTCACCTTCGCCCCAGCGAATCGAATGACACAACACACGCACGCCGGCGCGCTGAGCTTGCTCTAGATACTTCACGAATGACGGACACGCGGCTCCATTAGCGCGAAAACCCTTAACATCGCCTCTTCCGCACATGAGTAAAATCGCCGGGCGCGGACTCAAGCTTGTTCTAGCCATCGAAGTGAGTTCGCGAATGTGTTCGATGGCTCTCGCGCTCACAACCTTTTCACCGTCAGGGCCTTTTTGTCCCCGTTTACCCCATGGGAAAATCCCCGCTCGCACGTAAGACGTCGTCGGCATATTAATCGAATACGCTGGGTGCGGCGCTTGCGCTCTTGCCCTGGCTTCGACAAACTCACGAGAATAATCACTATCAACAACTTGCTTCACTTCTAAAATTGTCACCGAACCGTCCTCATGCGTCACGGCAAAATCTGGTCTATACGAGTTTGATACGCTCTCGGTCACTGCCCGCTTTATCATTTTTTGCGTTTGAATGCTATCTCGAACCACCGCGCTTGTGCCCAGGCGCTCATCCAATGCTCCTCGTTCGAGTAATGCTTTTGCGAGTTGTTCGCCGAGAGCTGGATGCGCAGATAGCCAGCAACCTTCGTTTTCCTCTTCTTTGCACCACAATAACCGACAAATATACTCACATTTCGGAGTTCCAAACTTCCCGAACGTATTTTCGTCGACGTTTGGAACTTTAGACGCTAAAATCATCGCCCCTTGTCGCAGTTTTCCTCCCGAATCGATGTTTGGCACGTGTGTGACCGCAACGACGTTTGACCCATTCACCGAGACATCGGCGACGTACGGGGATTTGTTCCGCACTGATGGACGCTGAATCACCGTACATCGCACGAGCGGACCGATGTCGATCAACGGCACGGGTGATAACGACGATGTCGTCGCGTGTAGATTCGCGCTCAAAACGGTGGCGGTGCGCTTTCTCTTCCCTCGCTGAGGCATACGATAGACGGCGATACCACGCGTCAACGCCGACAATAGCGTCGTCTTGTACACTCTGAACGTCGACGGTAGCGGGCGAACGTCCCTGATGTGACGAAGTGCGTCGAATTCTGAGGTTTACTTAGTAATTAAAGGCACTAAAGGTTCCAACTCACGCGCAAACGCGTGCATTGGAAATCCCATCACGTTGGAATAATCCCCGACGATTCCGCGAACGAACGCCCCCGCGGGTCCTTGTATTCCGTACCCCCCTGCCTTGTCGAAAGGCTCTCCGGTCGCGATGTACGCATCGATTTCCTCTTCGCGCAACGTCGCGAACTCCACCGTCGTCGTCTCGCTGAATCCTCGCTCCAATCCCAAACTCCCATCGCCCGCTGCACCTCCCTCGAGGCCATCGCGGCGAACTTTGGGTAATATAATAGCCACTCCAGTATGTACTTTTGACGTCCCATTCGATAGCGCGCGCAGCATCTCGCGCGCTTCGCTTGCGCTCTTTGGCTTTTCCATCACTCGTCCGTCTCGCGCCTCCACCACGGTGTCCGCGCCGACGATGACATCCACCATCCGTCCTTGTCTTTTGAATCCCTCCAGGACATCTCTCGCTTTCTCCATCGCCGTCGCTTTCGCGTATTCGCTCGCGCTGTTGTATTCATTCTTGTCCAAGTTTTCCTCGAACGCGCTCGCGACGACGACGACGTGTTCGAGTCCAATGGTTTTTAAAATCTCTCGTCGTCGTGGACTCGCGCTGGCGAGCACGAACGACGTCGACGAGTTCAACGACGCGAGGTGACGCAAAATCATCTTTTTATGGTCTCAATTTCCCTCGCTTTCGTCGTCGTCGTTTTCGTTTTCGTCGTCGTCGTCGTCGTCGTCGTCGTCGTCCTCGTCCTCGGCCGTCTGCCGTCGAACGCGCCCGTGCCTCGACGTCGGGTGAGGCGGTCGGTCGGTCACGTCGGTCGGTCTCTGGTCGGTCGGTCACGCCTTCCGTCACGCCACGCGCCACTCGTCCCGTCCACCGCGCGCACGACGTCGCACCGTGTGACGTATGCGCACACAGAGCGACATCGACGACATCGACGACATCGACGATGTCGTCGATGTCGATGTCGACATCGACATCGACGACGTCGACGCGACGCGACGCGACGTCCACGAATTGCGACTCGACGATCGCACGCGACGCGACGCGGGGCGACGCACGCGCGCGCACGCGGACGTGCGCGCGATTGAGACGAACGCGCGAACACACGCGCACGCACGCGAAGCGCGCACGCGCACGCAGGGAGGACGACAAAGGACGAACGACGAAGGACGACGAGGGAGGATGAACGCGCGAGAGGAACAAGCGTTGGTGAAAAGGCTCGGCGATGCGCTGAAACGAGTGGAGAATCAAACGTGCGCGGAGTGCGATTCGCGACTTCCTCGTTGGGCGTCGACATCGCTCGGGGTGTTCTTTTGTACCAATTGTTCGGGGGCGCATCGAGGATTAGGGGTACACATATCTAAAGTGAAATCGTGCACGCTAGATAAATGGACGGAGGCTCAAGTGGAGTTCATGGAACGCATGGGGAACGCGCGAGCGAATGAGTTTTGGCAAGCGCGCATGCCCCAAGGGGAAAAACCAACGCCGAACGCGACGAGAGAGACGTGCGAAAAGTTTATTAGAAAGAAATATGAACGACGGGCATTTTTGGACCCAGCTTTAGGGGAAAGTCCGTTGGATAGCGCGGCGCAAGGACGGGGGGCGCCGGCGACCAACGCGCCGGCGCAGGTTGCATTACCGGCGATGGTCGCGATGCCCACTCAAGCGCCTCCAGCGCCTGCGCAAAAAGGCGGGATGTTTGATGATTTGTTTCTCATCGACGAACCGGCTAGAGCGCCGGCGCCAGCGGCGCCGACGAACGCCGGGGGATGGACGGATTTCTTATCTGCGCCGGCACAAGGAACGGCGCCGGCGGCGACGACGCAAACGGCGGCGGACCAATGGGGAGACTTTAGCATGTCACCCGCACCGGTATCGGCACCAGCGAGTGAAAACTTCGCAGCGGGCGTGAACGATGATTCGTGGGGAGCATTCGCACAGGCGCCGGCTGTAGTTGAACCGAAAAAGAAACCCGAAGTTTCGAAGAACGACATCATGAGCTTGTTCAACACGCCAGCGCCGGCGGCGCCCATGCCGGGTGCACCTGCTATGGCGCCGATGGGAGGACCGCCACCGATGGGAACGATGGGAATGATGAACCAACCGCCGCTGCAGCAGCAGCAGCAAATGGGAGTCATGGGAGGATACGCGCCACACACGGGAATGCCGCCCCACATGGGAATGCCCCCGCAACACCACATGGGAATGCCGCCGCACTTGGGAACGCCCCCGCAGCAACACATGGGAATGCCACAACACATGGGAATGCCGCAGATGATGTATCAGCAGCAGTATCCGGGCATGATGCCGCAGCAAGGGTACGCACAACAGCCACCACACATGGGTGGGCAAATGCCACAGATGAGTGGACAGTACGGTCAGTATCCGTACGTGCAACAGCAGCAGCAGCAGCAGCAACAACAACAACAACAGATGCAAACTCCATACATGCAACAATCGGCTCAAATGTATCAAACTCAAGTTTCACCGGCGCCACCAAAGCAGGATCCGCAAAACATTCCCGAGTTCAAGTGGTAAACAGTGCGAACGAACATTTTTAGCTAAAAGGAGCAATTTGCATGTTTATTCAAATAATGTGACACGTCTATGAGTGATACCAAAACTTCAAAACCTATTCGTCGTCGTCGTCGTCGTCGTCGTCGTCGTCGTCGTAATATTCGTATTCGTCGTCGTCGTCTTCCTCATCGTCTTCGTCGTCATCTTCAACAGGCGGCGGCGGTGATTTCGAGACTGGCGCACTGCGATTTGCACGCGCTCGTGCATCGCGCTCAAGGCGCGCGCGCTCCGCTTCTGCAACCTTGTCACGCTCTTTTCGATCTTTTGCCGCCTTTTCCGCCGCCTCAGCACTTTCTTTGAGTTTTATTAATCCGAATATGCCCAAAGCGATGCCCAACACGACGCCGACAACCTTCCCTACTCCTCCCTTCTTGGGTTTGAAATTATGCTCCTTCATCATCGCCACCAACTTTGACGGTAAAGCCCCACTCATTTCTTCCAGCTTCTCGCCATCTTTATAAAGTTGGTACGTTGGCAGTGCTTTAACGTTACACTTTTCTGCCACCGCCGGCACCGCTTCAATATCCACTCGCAAAAAGCGAATGCGCTTAAACTCGGCGGTTCGCGACAGCGTCTGCATGTACGGTGCCATGGATTTGCTCGATGGGCTATAATTCTACATAATTCGTGTAAACAACGCGCAAAATTATCGTCGTCAATCAATTTCTCACGCGCGCTCTATCATCTCGTTCCTTTGCGTTGTCCCGAGCGCATCCCTGGGTCGTCCGCGCGTCTCCCGTTTGCCCGCCGTCGCCGTCGATTGCATCTCCCCGATTCCTTCCTCGCCCCTCGCTCTCGCTCGTTCGATTCATCTCGCGCACGTACCGATACGAATTCCACTAAAATCAACTGATCCCGTCGTTTCATCGCTCGGTCGAATTGCCCTTCGTTTTGCATGGTTTCTATCCGACTGAACGACTTCATCTTTCGCGCCCCCCCCGCGCGTCGTCGCGCGGACATGTTTCTTTCCCGTGTCTTCCTCGCACTCCTGCGTTCGCGTTCGAATTGTCTTTGACTTCCCCTCTCTTACGCTTCCCGTCGTCGTCGTCGTCGCGAACTCTCGCGTCGTCCTCCTTTGCCGTCCGTGCGTGGCGTTCGCATTCGCCTCGCCGTCGACCTCGCGCGTGGACGACGACGACGATGTGGTCGTTCGTGTACCCGGGTACACGACAACACCTTCCCTCGACCGAGGGACGAGACCCACCGAACGCGCGACGAGACCGCACCGCGAGTGGTCCATTCCCCCGATGACCGCCTCCGTGGAGCGTACACGCGGAGAACGTACATAGATACCACAACACGTCGCCTCCGTTCGCTGTTTCGCGCGTTTTTACGCTCCACGTCGCCGGTCGCCGTCGACTTGGGACGGGACGTTTTGGTTCATTTGCCGTTTTTACGCTCGACGTCGCCGGTCGATGGGTGACTTGGGGCGCGTTTTTAGGGTTCGCGTGACGCGCCTCGCGCGTGCTCGCACCTCTTGAGTCGTCACTCGCCATCCGTGTGCCAGCGCCGTCGCGCGCGCGTGCGCGTTTGGTCCACGTCGGGTGGACGTCGACCGACGCCTGGCGCCGTCGAGCGCGCGCGTGAGAACGGAACAGGACGACGACGACGACGACGGAGGACGGACGACGGACGACGGAGGACGGAGGATAGAAAAGAGAAAAGAAACTCTCGAGAACGGCGATGTCGAACGACGACGACGACGACGATGGGTCGAGCGATTACTCGGATGACGACGCGCACATCGGCGGTGGGACGGTGGAGAACGACGACATCGCGCACGGGACGAGCGGGGAGGCGTCGCTGAACGTCGATGTCGGGAGCTCGTTAACCAGCGCGGATTGGGCAGATATCGATAACAGCGATCTCGTGGCGAAAGTGCGAGGGAGCGCGGGGTTTAGAATCATGCGAGAGATTCAACCTTGGGACGGCGCGCTGGAGTCGCCGCCGGACTTGTTGAAGAAACACGTGTTTGAATACTTTTACTGCCAAAGAAAGGATAGTGATTTTTACAAAACACTCGCCAAGGAGTGCTTTCCGAGCGAGTACGAGCACGCATCGACGGATAAAGAGGCGAAGAAGCGGCTGTCAAATTTGTGGGTCGGGGCGGTGATGGACGAGCTCAAAGCGCGACGAGACGATGCCAAGCACACGTTGAGATGGCTGAATGCGGTGAAAGAGGCACAGGCGGCAGATTTGTTGTTCTTGAAGCGAGAGGCTTTGGCACACGGCGAAGGAAGCGTACAAGCTATCGCAGGGAAGTTGGTTTGGGATAACGTCAGTAATCGAATTAAAGATCAAACCTTTGTGGCCATGCACTTGTGCACAAATAAATCTGGGGCGCAATCGGGTGGCGTCGCGCGCATGTACAAGCACCAGCACGAGCTCATCGAGCAGTTGGATAAGCACTACGCCGCGATTGGGCGCGCGAAAGATGCGAACAAGCCGCTCCCTAAGCCCTTGCACGTCATTTTATCGACGCCTACAGGGTCCGGTAAGACGTTTACGGCTATTCTCGTCCACTTGCGGTTGTTAAAGGTCAAGTACCCTGATGCTATCCTACTTTACTCAGTACCCACGAAGCAAGTGTTGAAGCGCGTTGGTCAAGAGTGTGAGGCACACGCTGTGCCGTACTGGACGGCGGCGCGCGATCACTCGGGTGACGGTTCCTTTCACCAAGTGCGTCGTCCTTACTCCATTCGTGATAAAGCTCGCAACAAGAAGGCTGTTCGAGCAGCGCGCGCGATTGGCGAAAAAGTTAGTGCTGGCTCCGGTACGATTCAACAGCAGCTTCAATACGCGGCCGATGTTGGTTTCAAACTAAAAGATCACGGCGCTGGCAAGCCAGACATCATCATCGCAGACCTTCACACCACCGCCTCTATGCTCAAAGCGGCTGCGCTCGAGAACGAGAGCTCTTTCTTTCATTCATCGAAAATTTTGCTATACTTTGATGAGCCCAATATGGGTATTCATCTTGATCCGAATGTGTTGGGTGTCGTGTCAAGTATCCAAGCCAACATGCCTTTAACTGCTGTTCTCGCTTCGGCGACTCTTGGAGCTTGGGAAGGTCTCGAGCCTTGGTGGCGAGGACCCACGCCCGCAACTCAAATTACTATCAGCATGGAACCGTACGAGTTACCCATGGCGAAATTCGCTGCATTTAATGAGCTGACGAATGAGTTTGCGCCCCTCAGCCCACTCAACTTGTTCGAAAACTACGCTGAGTACGAACGCGTCATGGAAAATTACCGTCTACCGCGGCTTTTGCTTCGTCACTTGACCGCTCGTCAAGGTAATGATTTAATGGACATTCAGCCACCAGGTGGGGACTGGAACAAGGTGCAAGGTGATGTCAAATCATTGCGTCTTACGCTCGAACCGCTACTCACCCAGATCAACCATAAAGATTTCGAGCGCTTGCAGATGAGGTGGCAAACTGGTGAAGATGCTCCCGTGCAAGTAGATGGCATTCGAGGTGCACTTTCTAAAGAAGGAGTTACCATGGTCGGCTGTTTGGATCCCCGCAAGGTTGCTTTCGAATTGGCTGGTTTTGGAAATCAAGAGGCATGGATCTCTGAAGTCCACAAGTTGAACAGCAAACTCAAAGAGGCGGAGCGAATGGTAAAGGAAAACATCAAGGCTGAGAAACGCAAGAAGAACGATGACGAGGACGAAGCAAAGGATGGTGATGATGGTGCTGTTGGGATCGTCACCCTTCGTCCGATGTTGAAGATTAGTCTTGCCGAGGCGCTCGAAGCGGACATCAATACGCTTGTGATGCTCTCAAAGGGCATCGCATACGCGTGTGGGTCTGGAACAGAGCCCATGGTAAAACGACTTTACAACCAAGCGTTACTCACCGTTCCTGATTCGCTCCGAGGGCGCTCGCCTCCGTTGAATGTGTTGGTTGTTGACTATTCATCCATTTATGGTACAGATTGTCCCGCCGTCGACACGTTATTGCTTCAAGAAGACTTGGGCCGACTTTTGGCGTGGGAAGATCTTCAGCAGTTCATTGGTCGTCTGCGCAGAGATGGCACTGCCGTCTTTTATTCCAAGAAAACTGCACGTAAAGCTGCGTTTGGTGCCGCCGCAGAAGAGGATGAAACCAAGGCACATATTGAATTCCAAAAGACTGTTGAGCAAGCCATTCTGGCGCTCGAAAAGGCGCAAAAGCGAAGTGCAAGTGACCTTTCTGCGCTGATTGATTCGTTATCAGAGTCTTCAGGTCGCAGAACGAGTGAAGTAGCTGCGTATGCTTTGGTTAGTGTAATTTCTTTCGCGCTCCCTGCGCCAGTGCATCTTGATGGTGCGGGCGTCTATCCCGCCGCGATTCCAGAAGCGGACAAAGAGCTTTTGGCCAGTATCGGCAAGCGCATTGAATCTTATGGCGAGGCGTTGGAGGAAATATTGAAGAAGAATGCCCAGCAAGTCAGAGCGATTCAAGCTATAGAAGCGCTTGCACATTCGGCAAATCCCTTCATTAACCGGACTGGCGGTGCCCGAGTGCTCGGAGTCGCTGCACAACTGTTGAAAATGTTGTACGACCTTGATATTCTTTCAGAAGATGCTTTGTTTAGTTGGGCAAATGCAAGACGTAAAGAGCTTCTTGCGACCTCGGATGGTGATTCGCGGTTCTTCACAAAGGTGAAGCCCTTCCTGACATGGCTGCAGGAAGCGTCAGATGATGACGAGTCGGATAGCGATTAAGAAACTCTACATTTAGTATACAAATCTCAAATTCTAGTTCTATAAAGCGATGGTTAAAAAATCACTCGCGAGTGCCTTCCCACGTCTTCAGACACTACGTACGCGGGCGCAGGTAAGCCGAGGTTCTGGGCTGCACTTGCAAGGCGACACTTCCACGCATTGAGGCCTGCCTCAAATTGAGTGATTGTTTGCGCATCCATCACCAAATTGCTCGGCATTGTCCACCCACTGATCGTTTTCGGATGATTCTTCTCACCGTTCTCTCGTCCTTCCATAGCATGCAGAGTCAACACGCAGGATGACAAACTATTTGCAGCGCTTGTCATCGCGCTCGGTTCGCACGCATAAGCTACTGGATACCCAAGTAAAACACCAGCCACAGTCGGTGGAGCCACGCCTGCGTGCGCTCGCTCACGCAGAACGAGTCCGATGTCTACAGTATCGCCACCTTTGATGGCCGATACAACGTCGCTGATCGCCGCCAGAATCCCGTGGCGTCGACTGTCATCTCCCTGCAGGACGCACGGCATTTCGCTGCCGACATCCACGAACACCACCTGATTCACATTCAGCGATGCCAAAACTTCTACATTACACACAAAATACGTTCCATGTAAATCGACGACAGCGATGGTGCCGGTATCGACGTTGAACATCTCTGCTGCGCGGCGTGAGATGCCCTTGAGGTGGTTTGTGGTGACATTACGTGAGCCGTAATCCAACATAAAACTTGGACGACCACCGATGACCACGAATGCGATGTCGCGAGCGAGCGACGCGGCCGTGGTTGGGTCTATACTCTTAACTACGTCGCGCACGTCCTGCGTCAGTAATTTGATTGACATCACGACGCGGGTTCGGAAGTGGAGTCCCGATGCAGTCGTTGCGTTCCTAAACGGAGGGAAAAGCTCTTCAATACAATAAATTGAATTTATATTTACAACTCACGTGTACTGCGCGGACAAATTTAAGGAATAATTCAACTCTGAGTTTCGGCGATTTCGCTCAATCAGATGCAACTGCTTGGAAGATGACTGCAGAACGGTCGACGCAGACGTACTTGTTGCGTCTCAAACTCGGCGTTATCATCGCCTCAGCCGTGTACAAGTCCGCTTCGGCGACATCGTCGCCGGAAACGAAATCAAACGGCGTCTCTAATGCTGTATCTAAAATCAATTTCCATTTTTTCCCATTGGTCAACGTGGGAAGGGTTAGTGAGGCCGCCTGGTGATGTGAGTTGAAAGCGACGTAAAATTGAGCAGAAGTTGGAGAATCGCGAATGGTGAAAGCGACGAACCGCGAATCCTGTTCCCACATCGGTGTTTCCGGCTCGTGACCGTGCCATTGAATGTTATCAGCAGTTGGAAACTTTGACAAGCGGAACGCTCCGTGCTCTTTGCGCAACAAAGTCATTTGACGACAGAAACGCGAGAGCCCATTGCTCGAGAGTGGGTCCTGCGCCTGACCCCAATCCAGCCAGTTCAAATCATTGTCGTGGCAGTAAGTGTTGTTGTTTCCACTCTTCGTGTGTCCGTACTCATCACCCATGTAGAGCATAGGCACACCTTGAGCGACAAATAGAGCCGTGATGAAGTTGCGCATTTGTCGGTCGCGGAGCGAGCTGATTTCTTCATCAACAGTCTCACCGTCATCCTTCTCATCGGCCCCACAGTTCCACGATTGATTGTGCTCTTCGCCATCGCGGTTATCTTCGCCGTTCGCTATGTTATTCTTGTTGTTATAACTCACGCAATCGCGCAAAGTGAAACCATCGTGAGCAGTGACAAAGTTGATGCCCGTCGCTGGGTTGCTCCTCCCGACGTACATTTGTGGGCTCCCACACATTCGTTCGGCAAACAAACCGGCGTAGCCATCAACGCCTCGAATAAAATTACGCACGTCATCACGAAACTTACCATTCCACTCTGACCAAACGCCATAGTGCGGGAACGAGCCGACTTGATACAAGCCGCCCGCGTCCCAAGCCTCGGCAATGAGCTTAGTGCCAGCTAAAACTGGATCGTTACTTATCGCGTCGATAAGAGGAGGATCCTGCAGCGGTGATCCGATAGGAACTTCCTCCATCATTGGAGTTAGTGCAGTGGGCTCGCCGAAAATGTTCTTCTGATCCCACATACTTGACGCCCGCGTAAGAATGCTCGCCAGGTCAAATCGAAAACCATCAATATGATACTCCAGCACCCAGTGGCGCAAACAGTCCAAAATGAATTCTCGAACGACAGCGTGATTGCAGTTCATAGTGTTACCGCACCCGCTGTAGTTATAGAATTGCCCTTCAGGGGCGACCATGTAATACACGCGGTTGTCCAAGCCTCGGAATGACAAAGTCAACCCATCTTCGTTGCCCTCCGCCGTGTGGTTGAACACGACATCCATGATGACTTCCAATCCAGCGCGATGAGCTTCGCGCACCATATACTTGAACTCTAGCGCCGCCGCGCGACCGCAGTCTTGATCTCCTGCTTCGGCGTACCGTGTCATCGGAGCAAAAAAATTCACTGTGCTGTAACCCCAAAAGTTGCGTCGAAATTCTCCAGTTGCGGGATTAACTGAGTGATATTCCATCTCGTTAAACTCTTGGCACGGCATGAGCTCAATCGCATTGATGCCTAAGGATTTGAGGTATGGAAATGCTTCGACAAACGCAGCGTATGTACCTGCTTTTGCGTTTGTTTTCAATCCCGCCGTCATGCCTCGAACGTGCGCTTCGTACACAACGAGATCGCTCATCGGACGCTTCGGCGACGTCACGCCCTGCCAATCGAAATCTCCTTCCTCGTTTGTTTTCGGAACAGTACCAAGAATTTGCGGCCAGCAATCTTCGCTGCCGTCGGGCTTCTTCCCAGGCTCGCCGTACCTCGGACGCGACAACACCGCTTTCGCGTACGGGTCCAACAAAATTTTACTTTTATCAAATCTGTGGCCGTTCTTGGGATCGTACGGTCCGTCGACGCGATATCCATACATTATATCATCTGCACATTCCGGGAGCGCGATGTGCCACACGCTTCCCGTCTTATTCAACTCGTCGTCGAGCTCTATTTCTGCGGTCGGCGTCCCGCGCTCCATATCCTTACGCGTAAACAAAACCAAACTCACCGCCGTCGCGTGCGATGAAAACACTGCGAAATTAACGCCTTTATTCCCATCTCGCGTTGCCCCTAACGCGCGTGCGCTCCCCCTTTCGGGTTTCCCGCAAACGTTTGCAATCGCGCCCCGCTCGCTCGTCGGTCTCGTCTTCACCGCCGTCATCCTCCCTTTCGACGTCGTCGTCATCGTCCCACCGTTCGATGTTCTCCATCGGTCGCTATATTCGTTCTCATCGACGTTCGCCTCGACGTCGCGCGCGTTCGCCTTCGCCTTCGCCTTCGCGTGCGTTCGCCCTCGCGCGTGCGCGCGAAAAGCGCTTTTCCCACTCCCTTTCGTCGCCCATCGCGCGCGCGCGTTCGCGCGCGATGCCCCCGTCGCCCCCGTCGTCATCGTCGTCGCTTGGAGCGTCATCGCGCGCGACGTCGACCACGCGGGCGAGGCGAATCGCGCTTCGCGCGACGACCGCGTTTGTTCTCGCGGACGCGCGCGCGCGAAGTGGAGATAAAACAAAGTCGCGCCGTCGCGTCGCGTCGCGTCGCGTCCATGGTCCATGGTCCATGGTCGAATGTCGAATGTCGAATGTCGAATGTCGAATGTCGACTCGACGGGGGGTGCGGACAACGGCGACCGACCGCGACGAGGAAACAATAGAGTAGAGTACGGGGGGGGGTTTGGGTTTTCTCAATGTCAGAATGTTAGCTCACCGTCCGCTGTGTATGGAATGATCGCACAGGGCCGTCATCAAGCAAGCGCCGGCGTCGCGCGGGCGAACCCACGCGAGTCGCGCGACGATGCGGATTGTCGAGCTCGAGTGAACTAACTACACGATCGTCGTCCATTTTGAGAAGCTTGTAATCAATTAGGAGAATACAAGAGAGTATATCGAATGAAGTACATGATCCTTTCAAGTACGATCGATACCGAGTCAACGGTCGACGCGCGCGAATGGGCGCGCGCGCGCGTTGGGAGGAGAAATGTGATGGGTACATGGTTCAACGCGCGCGCGCGCCGAGCGACGGGCGAGCGAGGACGCGCGCGCGATGGAAACGCACGAACGCGTTCGATGGAAATTATCGCGTCGACGCGGCGCGGGAAATTCCCTCGGCGCGGTCGCGCGTCGTCGTCACATTCGACGTTTCGAGGCGACCTCGGGGACGCCCGGGGAGGGCGGTCGCGGGGAGACGTCGACGCGGGGGAAGGCGTTCTAGGGTTGAGATGCACGCACACACATTCTAGGGTTTAGATGCACGCACACACACACCCTTCATCGGCGTTGACTATGGAACGACCCGAGGTCGTCGTCGTCGGGGGTCGTCGCCGGTGTCGCGCGTCGCCATTTCGACGACACGCGCGCGCGCGCGCGCGATGGGGACGACGACGACCTCGGGGACGAGGATGACGACGATGGCGAGGACCGCGAACGGCGCGCCGTGGCGTTCGCATATCGCGCGCGAGCGCGGGCGTCGATGGACGGTGTTCGCGAATGCGAAGAAGGACAAAAGCGCGAACGGGCGCGCGACCGAGGGGTCGTTCGGGGAGAAAGCGCCGCTGCCGCGCGAGTACGTCCATCACTCCCCTGGCTCGGTGCAAGAGACGGATGATAAAGTTGTTTTCGCCCACCAACGAGCGGAGGAAAAGTCGAAATGGAAAAAGACGTCGATCATGCACGTTGGAGAGGTGGGCGGCGCGGAGCCGATTCGGTTGGGCGTCGTCATCGGCGAGTTCCACAACAAGCTCATGGATCGCATGCTCGAAGACGCGCGCATCGCGGCAGTTTCGATGAATAGTACGATTGATAAAGTGATATGGGTGCCGGGAACGTACGAAGCACCGCTCGTGCTGGAAAATTTATTGCAAGACCCGTCTCTGGACGCCGCCGTCGTGCTCGGGTACATCGAGAAAGGTTCGACGCTTCACGGCGAAGAGATGGGTAACACGTGCTCGATAATTTTCAAGCAACTGGAGTTAGAGTACGGTAAACCCGTGGGTATGGGAATCATCGGTCCAGGGGCGACTGCAGAGCAAGCGGAGGAGCGAGTGGCGTACGCCGGGAACGCGACCCGGGCCGCGATTCGCATGGCGCGGACGTTTTGTCTAGGCGAGCCCGAGGAAAAATAGAGCGCGGCGTCACCGTCGTGGCGGCTGCGGCTTGACGAGCATTTGTAATGATTTTATTTTCAATCTATTTCGTATTTCTCTCGCGTCCCTGCGCATCGCTCGTCGTCCGAATGCGCCGGCGTTCGAGCGCCGGCGAACGTCGTTGCCTGCACTAGCCGGCGCGCGTCGTCCGCGGCGGTGCACCATGTTCGCCGCGATCGCACGCCGAGTGCGCGGACGAAAGCTCTCGCCGTCGCGGACGTTGTCCTCAGCTCTTCACGCGATAGTCGTCCAGGGTGATGTCTCGCGCGCGAGCGGCTGGACTGGAACGGCGCGCGAGAGAGCGAGCTCGGCTTCGCGCACGAAGACGAATGACGACGCCACGACGTCTCGGTCGACCGATCGAAAGTTCAGCAACAATCGAACGCAGCACCCGACGAAGCGCTCTTTCGCGTCATCCGCGGGGTCACAAGATGAAGAGAAGCGCGAGGTTCATGGCGTCGTGGGCGACATCGGCGTCGAAGACGCGCTACCCGAGGCTTCGAACACCTGGGTCGATCGAATGTTGCCAACATCAGCGGTGCCATACGCGAAGTTGATTCGTCTGGATCGACCGATCGGCACCGCGCTGTTGGCGTGGCCGTGCTTTTGGTCGATTGCTTTGGCAGCGCCGGCAGGCGCAGCGCCCGACTTCACACTTCTTGCAACGTTTGGCGTTGGTTCGCTACTCTTGCGTGGCGCAGGGTGCACGGTTAACGACCTGTGGGATCGCGATATTGATAGTAAAGTCGCACGCACTCGTAATCGGCCGATCGCGAGCGGAGCGATTAGCGTTCCTGCTGCGGTTTTATTTTTAGGAGCGCAACTCGGTCTCGGTCTCGTGGTGTTGTTGCAGTTGAATGATTATTCAAAGATCCTCGGCGCGAGTTCATTAGTGCTCGTCGGGACTTATCCCGCGATGAAGCGCATCAGCAATTGGCCGCAAGCGTTTTTGGGTTTGACGTTTAATTGGGGTGCGTTACTCGGCTGGGCGGCGGTGCATGGTTCGTGCGACTGGGGCGCTGTACTTCCGCTTTACGCCTCCGGCGTGGCGTGGACTTTGATATACGATACGATATATGCACACCAAGACAAAAGTGATGACATCAAGGTTGGCGTGAAATCCACGGCTTTGCATTTTGGCGATGACACAAAGAAGTATTTAGGCGCATTTGCGATTGCTGGAACGTCGGCGCTGTGCGCATCAGGCTTGTACAATGGTCTGGATTGGCCGTTTTACCTCGGCGTCGCCATAGCGGCATCTCATTTGGTTTGGCAAATAAGTACGGTCAACTTAAACGATCGTATTGATTGTTCGGCGAAGTTCAAGAGCAACTCGACGTACGGAGCGCTCGTCTTTGCGTCAATCGTTGCGGGCAAGGGAATCATCATTTAGCGTAGTAGGCATAGTCAGTATTCTTCTATTTATTCATACAGTAGCGTTCTGTTGCACGGTCAATCTGTCATGTCGTCTCTGTTTGTCAAAGCTTGGTCGATTTCATCGATTCGGTGCTCTCCGCAACCAGCAGCAAGCGCCGAAAGTTTTGCGATGGATAATGCCCGGCGGCGTTCGTTTGCACTCGCTCCGCTTCTGTTACCAATATCGACAAGAGTTTCACTCGCCTGTAAGTACTTTCCGACGCGAAGTTCCATAATCCATCGAAGAGTTGGATGCGGGGCCAAGAACTGTTCGAGATCGCTATGGAACTCCGCCGGGATGTCACGCAAGAGCACTGCTTCTCGCACATCCTCGAGTGCAAGCTTGCGATAGACAAAGTACGAAAAGCTTTCTTCGCCATCTTCTTGCGCGCCGAGAAGTGTACGCATGTAGTGATGGAGTCGCGCAGTGCCTTCTGGTGTATCGCACACGGTGAAGAGCTCTTGGTAACCAAAATGAGACTCTGCCACAGCAGCGACAGATTCAATCGAAACATCCACACCTTCGGACAACGAGCCGTGTTGTGGGCGTTCATTTCGTGGCACCGTAGCACTGTGCTTAGCGCACTCCAAAAGCACGGGTAAAACTGTCTTCCGGTCGGCAAGGTACTCTTTATTGGCATGGTTGCGTTCGGTCGATGACGGAAGAGCGGCGTTCACATTTGCGGCGCAGGCATCGAGAAGTGGCGCCGCCACGGCGAGCAGACGCGAACCGAGCACTGGAGCCAACCCAGGTTTGCCACTTGAAATCGATGCAATACGAAGTTTGATCGCGGCATGCGCCAGTGATCGAAGCGCCTCACGAGCCTGGATCTCGCACGTCCAGTTCACGACGCTCCCGCTCGAGCTCAGTGGGTACATGCCCGTTCGTCGTCGTCTAAAATCACCGGCCGCCTCCAAGGGGATCAGTAATCCCCGAGCACAGGTGTCTAAAACTAGCGCTCGGTTTTCTAATGTAGCGTTCGCTGAATTCACGTGGGCGTCAAGAACTTGAGCTACTGCTGCTGGCAGTTGTCTCGCTTCGCTTGCACGACTAAAGCACACCTCAATGTCCGATCTCTCATCGAGAGCGGCGTCTGCTGATTTGATCGCGGCGCCGGCTCTGGCGGTGATTTCCTCCAGCATGATCCTCGCGCTATCTTCCGAAGTCATTTGTAAACTTCGAAGCTGTGCAAGAGCGGCGATCATCTCACCGTGCGTTAACATCTCTGCCCGTTCCCTGATGTCGATATCGGTCCAAACCCCGCTCTCGTTTAGAAATTCCAAAAACGCCAAGTGACGATTGAGCTTCTCGGTGATGTGGTCCTCGATTGGAGGTCCACCTCGCGTCGACTTCCCCGAGAGTTTCTTCGGCAAAGCGTCAATCAAACCCTTACTGATCATAGCAAACGGCGCTGAGTTGCTCACAAACGCGCCCGACGCGCGGAGTTCTGACTTTGTATGCCCTGGTGCGCCACCATGACCGGCGTAGAACTCTTCAAAAAGTGAGCGCACGCACTCCATCGCAACTGAGTCATCCACCGGGTTCGCACCGGGGCTGTCCATGGCTTTAGATCTTGAGCCAGTCGCGCGCTTTGATGGCGTCGTCGCGGTTTGCGTCGAAGGTCTGGGAGTCGTTTGTCGACCGCTCGCTGTCACATGCGGGTTGAAAACGGAAATACCGCCACCTCGGGTGAGCACAAGCCACTCACCAGGACGAACGCAGCAGGCGTCAACGATAGGGTCGTTCGTTGCCGCATCCATCTGAAGTGTCACGCGCGAGAAATCTACACCCGAGAACATGACCGTCGAGCCATCGCCGGCTATGATGAGCGCGTCGTCGCCGTCGATTCGAAATTTCGCGCCCGCAAGCGACGATGGTAATGCTCCCGCGGGCGGTACTGCGGACGCCACCATCGTCAGCGCATCGCTCTCGCTCGAGCGATGTAATCGGTGAAGCGACCCCCGACCTTCGCATTCGGCGAGCACGGTGATGTCGACGTCGCCGCTATCGCCAACAATCCAATCTGCGGCGATGAGCGCAACGTTGGATGAAACGCGAAGCGCTTTCGCAATCATCTTGTGTGCGCGGTGTACGCGCGTGAGCTTGGGCGCGGCGCCATTTTCGGTAACATCCAACGACCACTCCTCTAACGTTCCGTTGGCGTCACACGACAGCAACCGTCGCTTGTGCTCCGAATTCCCGGGCGCTAAACTCAGCGACCTGATGCCTCCGGCGTTGACGTTCCGTCGCAGTAGCGCTCCTACGCCCGCGGTGGCGCTCTTCAACGCCGACCACTTGCGCGACTTTGTCGGCGACTTCATCGGCGACTTCATCGGCGTCGTCGACCCGTCGACGGTCGCGTCCCCATCGCCTCCCTCAACGTCAACTCCGCCATCCGAATCATCCACCGCGTGTCCGTGGTTTCGCCTGTCAAACGCCGCGCTCGTTATCCCATCTTTCGTCGCTTTCACCAAGTAGAGCGCGCCGTTTGAATCCCCGACGACGCACATCCCGAACCCGCGTCGCGCGTCCACCGCTTTCGCCCTCGTCACCTCGCTCTTCGCCCCTTTCGCGCGCGTGAGTTCAACCCTCCCTCGCACTCGCCCCTCGTCTTCGCTTTCGCCGTCGTCCAAATCGTCCCAGACGTACTCCACTTTCCCACTTTCATCGATCGCGAACGCGCGTCGCGCGCCGTTTCCGTCCCGCGGCGTCGCCGCCCATATCATTCCTTCCCCATTCGTCCTCATCGTCCTCCGCTTCGTCCTCGTCGTCGTCGTCGTCATCCTTTGCCTTCGTTCATTCGTCGTCTTTTCATCATCCCTCGAAGTCTCATCGTATTCGCAATCGATCAATTCATGGATTTCATTCCAACCATCATCCTCTCCGTCCTCATCGTCGTCCTCGTCGTCGTCGTCGCCAACGCCAACGCGCGATCGCGCGAGTGCGAACGACGTCCCATCGCTCGACGCGAACGCGCGCGCGACGAACGGGTGCGTCGTCGTCGTCGTCATCGCGCGTGGTCGTTCGCGCGGTCGCCACATTCCTCCAATTCGCTCGTCGTCGTCGTCGAGAGGCGTCGTCGAGAGGCGCGCGACGTTAGACGTGGTCGTCGACGACGTGGACGGGACGGACGGGACGGTCGGTCGGACAGGGAGGACAGGGAGGTCGTTCAACTCGCACACGACCGTGGTCGTGTGCGCGAAATGTGCGTCGTCGGGGGAAAACCGAAGGGAATTCGTGTCGAATTCGAGCGATCGATCGAATGAAAAATAGTAAAACACGCACGCTCGAGCGAGAGTGAAACAAAAACAATGACGCGAACGAATCGAAGGGTTCTGGACGTCGAGTCGAAATAAGGAATACGCTCCCGATGGACCGTTCCCTTTCATTCGATCGCGCGATTAGACTGACGTCGACTCGTTGGATTGGAACACGAATTCGAGATCGAATTCGTGTCGAATTCGACGCCTTCGACTCGGCCGTCGACTCGTTCGCCAAAATTCGCGTCGAATTCGACTCGTTCGACTCGATCGATCGATCGATCGATCGCGTCGAATCACATTTTGAGAACACGACAGGGAGGTCGGTCGCCCCCCCCTCCCCGTCGACGCCCGAGTCCACGAGTCCACGAGTCCCGAAGGACGTCCCTCGCGACCGTCGACGCCGTTCGACGTCGCGCGTCGAACGACCCGACCGATCGGGGGCGATGCGCGCGCGATCGGGGCTGGGGCTGTACGACGACGTCCCGCGCGCGCGCGCGATCGCGCGTCAACGCGAAGACGTCGATGCGTTGAATGCGATCGTGATCGACATCGACATCGACGTGAGCGACGTGAGCGAGGTGAGACGCGTAAATACGGACGCGCCGCGGGAGGACGCGCGACCGAAGGCGTCGGTGCACGCGCGCGACGCGTTGGCGAACGCGTTGCGAGCGAAACGCAAACGCGCGTGCGAATGGGCTAGGGACGTGGAGAGACGTCATGGAATCAGGAGACAACACACGACGACGACGACGACGACGACGACGACGCACGACGGCGAAGGCGAAGGGAAAGTTGGGAAACAGAATAGGAAAGGTGACCGGCGAACGGCGGAGGCGGAGGCGGAGGCGACGACGACGAGCGACGCGGAGATGAGGGCGAATGGAGATGAAATAGAGGAGACGTACGATGTGGACGTACCGAATGATTACGAGGCGACGGTGGAGCAAAGGAAGGCGCGAGCGCGGGAGGAAAGGCGCGCGATGCGAGCGGAGGATGAGATTGGGAGATTGGAAGCGATGAGACGGGACGTCGAGGGCGGGCGCGCGATCGATCGCGAGAAAGAGCGGGATAAAGTTTTAGGCGTGAGTGGACGCGAAGCGCGAGCGCGAAGGGAGGGGATATCGTGGGGAGGCGCGAACGCGCGGGGAGGGGTGAGCGCGAACGCGAACGCGAACGCGCCGAGCGCGGCGGAGAAAATGATGGCAAAGATGGGATGGAGCATAGGTAAAGGTTTGGGAAAGAGCGAGCAAGGCATGGCGACGCCGTTGGAGGTGAAAAAAGATGGCGTCGCGACGGGGAAAATCGTCAACGCCCCGCTCCTCGCCGCGAGCGCCGGTGGTTTGGGAAATGGTCGAGGCGCGTCGTCGTCGACGCCCGCGAGCGTCGGTGGTTTGGGAAATGGTCTAAGCGCGTCGTCTTCGATACCCGACTCGGCGGCTCCGACGCCTTTGCGCGGGAAACCGACGCGCGTGCTGCTTTTGCGCAACGTAGTTGGACCAGGCGAGGTAGATGAGGCGCTGGAGGATGAAATCGCCAACGAGTGCGAGAAATACGCCCCCGTCGTTCGAGCGCTGATTTTTGAAATCACCGAACAAGATTTCCCCGAAGACGAAGCCGTGCGCGTGTTTGTTGAATTCACTGATGTCGAAGGTGCCAAACGCGCGGGCATGGCTCTCAATCGTCGATATTTCGCCAAGCGCTTGGTCAAGGCGAGCTTTTACGATGAATCAAACTTTGCGAATGAAAATTTTGGTCCACAAATGGGCGAAGATTGACGACCCCGAAGCGGCTCCTTCGTCATCGTAGCTTAGTTTATAGCCTAGCAGCATATCAATAGAACTGTCGTCATCCATTCGTCAATCGTCCAATCGCTCGCTTGTGATTGGTA
>Ga0222712_10002396_pt1 | contig 21506 bp, 16 predicted proteins | sample C33_657DmetaG_FD_165043 | JGI IMG/M metagenome (GOLD analysis project Ga0222712, IMG submission 165043) | Estuarine water microbial communities from San Francisco Bay, California, United States - C33_657D | ecosystem: Environmental > Aquatic > Marine > Unclassified | place: USA: California... | reverse complement strand
TTGTACCTCATCCCTTGTCCCTTGTCCCTCGTCCCTGGCTGTTCACTTATATATCAAATACTTCGCCCTGATCTTCTTGAATGCTTTCAGCCCTGGTTCCCAGGTTTTTCTGATTTCGGTTTCAGGCATTCCTGACTTGAGCTGCTCCATCAATGTTGCATTCCCTGCAAGTTTGTTGAAAAAAGAAGCGCGGGCATCACCTGACTTAGGAAGAATAAAAAACTTTTCTTTTTCAGGAAACAAACGGTAGGCTTCAATGAGGTAGGAAAGATTCAACTGATTGTTGATTGTTGACCTGATGGATGATGCATCACCAGAAACATTCCATCCATAACAAAGTTGATCCTTTAACTTGGGAGCATTGGCTCCAGGCATGGCTTTGGGCGTAAATGCATACATGCTTGCAGGCAATGTAGGATGACCAAAAATCTGAAAGGGAGCAATGGTACCGCGACCTTCGCTCAATACTGTCCCTTCAAAAAAACAGGTGGAAGGATACCAATAAATCGAGGATAGATTGGGGAGATTGGGCGATGGTTTGATGGGAAGGTCGTACACACTGGCTCTAGAATAATTCTTGCAGGGTATTATTTTCATGGGTTCTTTTCCTTCCCCTTTCATTTGGCCATAGGCTTTTATGGCAGTGGGTTTTAACCATTTTTCACCAACAAGCATTTGCGCGTATTCGCCAATCGTCATGCCATAAACAACAGGCACTGGTTGCATGCCAATAAAAGAACGAAAAGCGGTGTCTAATACTGGGCCATCCACATAGTGGATATTGGGATTGGGACGATCGAGTACGACAAGAGGTTTGCCGTTCAGAAATGCTGCTTCCATGTAGGCCTCCAGTGAGGAGATAAACGTATAGAAACGAACACCGACATCCTGGATGTCAAACAGCAGCAGGTCAATGTTTTCAAGGTCCTCTTTTGAGGGACCGCGCTTGGGTCCATATAACGAAACCACCGTGATGCCTGTTTTCTCATCCACATAATTACCCACCTTTTCACCGGCATCCGCAGTACCCCTGAATCCATGCTCTGGTCCAAAAATGAGCTGCACTTTAATGCCTTTTCCCATCAACAAATCGACCAGGTGCTCATCCCCAACCATTGAGGTCTGGTTGGCAAACAGCCCTACCCGCTTCCCTTTCAACAATGGCAGGTATTGATCAAGGTTGGCTGCGCCGGGTTGGATCAGACCAGGAGCTGTTTGTGCTGTTGAATCAAGCATGGTGAAAGTCAGCAACATCAATATGATAAACTTTCTCATTGTTTTAGGGCTTTATTTCAATAAAAATAAAAGAATAAAGGTAGTTTTGCCGAATTATTTCTGCTGAAACATCCAGCGCCCAATGACTTGTTATGTCATTTGCAGGCAGGTTCCCCAGTTGAAATGGAACAATTAAAAAACAAATTATGCAAGTTAAAAGCGGAGACGTAGTAAGAGTTCATTACACTGGTACATTGGAAGACGGATCACAGTTCGACAGTTCAGTAGGACGTGCACCATTGGAATTTACCGTTGGTGCAGGCCAAATGATTGCCGGTTTTGATGCCGGCGTTGTTGGCATGGTTGTTGGTGAAAAGAAAACCATCCTGATTGATCCAGATCATGGCTACGGTCAAAAAGATCCCAGCGCCATCATTGAATTTCCATCATCCAATATTCCGGAAGGAATGACTGTTGAAGTTGGCATGAAGCTGAACCTTCAAAACCAATACGGACAGCCTGTTCCAGTGGTAGTGATGGAAGTGAAAGAAGAGGTGATCATCATGGATGCCAACCATTTCCTTGCAGGAAAAGACCTCACTTTTGAAGTTGAAATTGTTGAGATTGTAAGCTAAACTTCTTTCGTGATCATATAGCACCACCGCAACAACTTCCCTTTGAAATCAAATGGAGTGGTTGCGGTGGTGATGTTTTTGACCATTCCTTTGATTCCCTCTTCATCCAATTCAAACTTCCTTGCATTGGTGCTGAAATACAGCATTCCGCCTGGTGAAAGCACCCTCAGGCATTCATTGATTAACTCAACATGCATCGGCTGAATATCAAACACATCCTTCATGGATTTGCTGTTGCTGAATGTAGGAGGATCCAGCACAATCAAATCAAAACTTTCCTTTTCAAGTGTGGGCAAATATTGCAGCACATCAACCCTTTCATGGCTGTATTGCTGACCCGAAAAACCATTCAGTTCCATGTTTTTCTGTGCCCACTCCAAGTAGGTATTGGAGAGATCTGCAGATACAATACTTTTTGCACCTCCGGCAGCTGCATAAACGGAGAATGATCCTGTATAACAGAACAAGTTCAAGACCCGCTTGCCTATAGATCCTTTTCTGACCATGTCCCTTGTCATGCGATGATCAATGAACAACCCTGTATCCAGATAATCAGTGAGGTTGACCAGGAACTTTAATCCCCCTTCCCCCACTTCAAAAAATTCTTTCCGGTCGTCTGTTTTTTGGTACTGGTCTTGCCGGCTCTCCTTTCTTTTTCTTTCCTTTAGGTAAAGCTGGTCTTCGGTTTTGGCAAGCACATGCCTGACCACTTCAAGACTGTCCTCCAGCCAACGGTCATAATCTTCCTCAGAAAGACGGTGATTGCTCCTGTATTCCGTTACCAAAACATTCTCTCCATAGACATCAATAATCAAGGGAAACTCAGGCAGATCGCGGTCATACAACCTATAGCAGGTAACGCCAAGCTGTTTTGCCTGCTTTTGCAGGATTCTGTATACCTTTTTGAGGCGGTTATCGAACATGATGAGTTTGGCATCAGACATGCAGGCAAGTTAAAGCAATTCTCTACTTTTGTAAAAATACCAGCATGAAATACTTCATCTCCGCTTTTCTGTTCATGATCACCGCCTGTTCACTCAATGGCCAACAAGCAAATGCCATCCAGCCTGAAGCTTTTTCAAAAGCCATCAGTACCGGAAAGATTCAGGTGCTTGATGTCAGAACTGCTGATGAATACAAAAGCGGTCATATCAACAATGCTTTGCAAGCCAATTGGCTTGATAAAAATGAGTTCAACGACAGAACATCCCATCTCGACAAGAATAAACATGTTTACATCTATTGCCTGAGTGGTGGAAGAAGTGGCGCAGCTGCTGAACTCTTGCGCGCAAAGGGATACACCGTTACCAACCTGGAAGGAGGCATCAATGCCTGGAAGAGAGAAGGCAAACCTTTGGTGGGCGTTGATCCCAATGCCAAGCAAACAAGCATGGCGTCCTACGAAGGGCAGGTCAGGAGCACGAAAATTGTTTTGGTAGATTTTGGTGCAGAGTGGTGCCCGCCTTGTAAAAAAATGGAGCCCGTATTGGATGCCTTCATGAAGCAGAACAACAAAAAACTCACCCTGGTAAAAATGGATGGTGGCATTGAAACCGCCCTCATGAAATCCCTAAAAGTAGAGGCCTTGCCAACTTTTATCCTCTACAAAAATGGTAAAGAGGTTAAAAGAAAACAAGGCCTCGTAACACAGGAAGAATTCAATTCCTGGTTGGATTAATCTATTTTTTTGCTTTCTGCATGGCATTGGTTGATGGACCGCCACCCCTTGGTGCGCCCAAACCGCTGATGGCAGAAGCTCCTTTGAACAACTGGAACCTGCTGGGCATCTCTCTCACAGGCCACATGCCATTGGACTCATTGATGTCTGCAGTCTCTCGCATGGGATCCAATTTGATGCCAACAACTTCCTTGTTCTTGACAAACAACTTGGTCACTTTTTCCTCATTCAATTTCCAGATGCCCACAGGAATCCTGTCAACCTCCTTGCTGCCATCCTTGAACGTCCATTCAACAATGATGGGCATGACCATTCCCCCCTTGTTGCTGAATTGCAGCTCATAGAAATGCTTGTCTTCCCATGCAGCATAGTTGGCATTGTCTTTTTGTGCATCAAGCTGTTGCTGTGCCATGTCCTGAAACATTTTTGCATCAGCACCCCTGTTGTAATAATAGTAATCACGAAGGGTTGTATCTGTATTGGTATAATAGATCAGATTCTTGTCTTCGCGGTTCCTTACCTTACTGATGGTTTCAAATTCCGGAGCCTTCATGGAAGCCATGTTTTTGTTTGCATCCAACCTGAACCATTTTACAGAATCAATTGAAATATCCACAGGATCAGTACCATAGTACCAACCCCTCCAGAACCAATCCAGGTCTACGGCACTGGCATCTTCCAGTGTCCTAAACAGGTCATTGGGTGTTGGGTGTTTGAAGGCCCATCTTCTGGCATATTCCTTGAAGGCATAATCAAACAACTCTCTTCCCATGATGGTTTCACGCAGGATGTTTAAACCTGTTGCCGCCTTTGCATAAGCGTTGGATCCTACGCTGGCAACATTATCTCCTTTGGTCATGATGGGCTCCAACATATCTTTGGGAAGCTTCATGTAGTCTGCAATCAGGTGTGCGGGGCCACGGCGAGAAGGGTAGTTGTTGTCGAACTCCTGTTCAGTCAGGAACTGCACAAAAGTGTTCAAGCCTTCATCCATCCACCAGTATTGTCTTTCATCGGAGTTGATGATCATGGGGAAGAAATTGTGTCCCACTTCATGGATGATTACACCAATCGCACCATATTTGGTGGCCTCACTGTAGGTACCATCTTTTTCAGCCCTGCCATAATTCATCGCAATCATGGGGTATTCCATTCCTATAGATGCTTCTACTGAAATGGCCACAGGATAAGGATAGGCAATGGTGAATTTTGAATAGGTCTTGATGGTATGGTATACAGCCTTGGTTGAATATTTTTTATAGATCGGATAGGCTTCCTTTCCATAATAGCTCATGCACATCACTTTCTTGCCCTCAACATCGGCGGCCATGGCATCCCAAACAAGACGGCGGGAGGAGTTGAACGCAAAGTCACGAACATTAATAGCCTCATAACTCCAGGTCTTCTTTCCTTTGGATTTATCCTTCGCATTTTCGATGGCTTCTGCCAGGGTTACTACTTCAATGGGTTCTGTGGCCGTTTGGGCTTGCTGCCAGCGTGTCATCTGTGCAGGAGTCAATACAGCTGCAAGGTTTTTACACTCTCCGGTTGCCGCAACGATATGGTCTTCAGGAACGGTGATGTTTACCTTGTAGTTTCCGAAAGTCAGCGCAAACTCTGCACCACCGCTGAATTGCATGTTCTGCCATCCCTGAAAATCACTGTAAACAGCAAGGCGTGGGAACCACTGAGCAATGGAATAGAGATTGTTGTCGTCTTCAGCAAAATACTCATAACCACCCCTTCCATAACGGGTAAGTTTATCAGGAATTTTATAATTCCAATTGCATTTGAAAACAAACTTCTGTCCTGGCTTCAAAGGAATGGGCATTTCAACCCTCATCATGGTCTGGTTAACTGTATAAGTCAATGGTCGGCCCGTAGCGTCTGTCAGTGCAGTGATATTAACCCCATATCCATTCAAGTATTCTTTGGGATTCATTTGCAACAATTGCTGGTGGGTAAGCCTTGCACCCATGCTTGACTGTTTGTCGTAATTGTTGTCACTGTTTGGGTGATGGAAGTTTTCGTCCACCTGTAACCAGATATAGGTCAGGATATCTGGAGAATTGTTGAAATAAGTGACTGTTTCAGCCCCTGTTAATACATTGGCTTCTTCATTGATATCAACATTGATATCATAATCAGCGCGCTGCTGCCAGTACTTCGGTCCTGGAGCACCGCTGGCAGTCCTGTACTCATTTGGATCCTGCAAGAGGTAATCAAGTTGCTCAAACCTGTTCCCATGGTTTGAACCTGCATTGCGCAGTGGCTGGGCCTGTCCTGCGATTACTGAAAGACTCAGCAACAAGGCAATAAAAATGGATTTAATCATGATTGTCAATTTACATTTTACCAATTATCATCATTTTAAAATAATAGACAGCTGAATATATCAGATGGTGTCGAAATCATGTTTCAGGCATTGTATTTAAGATAGGTTTGAATCTGTGCGAAGGCAATTTTTCATCTTAAATCAATTCCAATGACTACCGTAACCAAAAGAGCAGTCTTTCATCTTTTACTTCTGCAATATAAACTTTTAATCATTGTTATTCTGACGGTGGGATGCAAAAAAACAGTGGTTGATGCCCCACCAAACCGGGTCCCCAAACCAGACGGAACAATTGTATATTCCAACGCAATTCTCGACTCCGTTTCGCTGATCAACAAAACAACCTCCTGGCACAATACAAACAAGTCATTTTCCACCCTTTTTAACATGCAGTTTTCTCTTTACAGTGGATTTGAATTGACACCTGCGCAGCAATTCATCCCGTTTAATTATACCAACCAAAATTCTTGGAGCGTTAACAAGACTTACTACTGGCAAAGCCCCGGGGCCTATGTATACACGGATTTGACGGGGGATGGCAAGAAAGACCTCTGGGCTTTTTTCTATAGAAATCCATGGCCCACCAACGCAAAAGGGCTGAACCTGTTTACCGAGTATGAAATTGATTCCACGAGGTACAATGTGGAATTTGGATTGACTGAAGTACGAAAAATTGTTTTGTCGGATCTTGACAATGATGGAAGCAAGGAAATTGTTCTCTTTTCAACCGGATTTGACAGAGACCCTTTTCCGGGAGACTCGATCAGTATTTTCTATCCCAAGGAAAACACTTACCAAAATCTCTGCTTGGACCTTGGTTATTTTCAAGGAGGTACCACCGGCGATATCAATGGAGATGGATTGATTGACATCATCGCTTACTCAGGTGGAAGTAAGGCCGTACCCATCCACCCAACTGCATACCTGAACCTGGGAAACAGAAAATTCAAGTTGAGCAACCAGATTTTCAAAGGCTTTACGATCACCAATGATGACAACTATTATACTGTTGAGCTCTTTGATATGAACAATGATGGACTGCTCGATCTTTTGCTGGGTGGCAATGAAAAACTCAGGTTGATCCTGAACAACGCTGGCACATTCAACAGAGCCACATCCATCAATATCCCCATAGAAACCGGTCTAGCACTAATGGACCTGGCATTCATGGATTTCGATGAAGATGGCAAAACAGATATACTCGCGATGAACAACAAGGACCTTTATCAGGGTTATGCAATAAGGCTCTATTTAAACCGGGGCAAATCTTTCGTGAACGCGACCAAAGATTATTTCAACAACAGTGAAGAAAAAGGCTTGAACACCTGGGTAAAATGGATCCGGCTTTTTGACCAGGACAAGGATGGCGACATTGATATTGTTGCTGACGGACTTTATGGTGCGCTATTTGATAACAGAAGTAAAATTCACTGGCAGAACAATACGGGTTATTTTACCTTGGTAAAACAGTAGCCTGATGATTTGCTAAAAAGGAAAACGCTGAATGGCGAGCTTCAGTGCAAACAGCATTACAAAAGCTGAAACAAAGCTTACCCAACGCAGATGGGCATTGGCATGTATCTTAGATGACACCCATATGGTCAAAAGCACAAGGCTAACCACAACGATTTGGCCAGCCTCAAGTCCAAGGTTGAAGCTGAAAAGTCCCCAGACCAACTGCTGATCGGCAGACAACATCATGCGGATGTAATTGGCATAGCCAAGACCATGAATCAGTCCAAATCCCAGGGCTATTGCATATTGAATTGTATGACTGGCCCCTTGATTCTTTTGTAAGAACAAATTCATCACTGCAGTAACCAGGATTGTGCAGGGAATCAAAAATTCAACAATATCACCATTCACCCTGATCAGGTTGAGGACACTCATGAACAAGGTGATGGCATGCCCAACAGTAAAAGCAGTAACCAGGATCAGGACCTTTTTCCAGTCGGCAAAACTATAGATGACGGCCAAAACAGCTATAAAAAACAGGTGGTCTGTAGCATCCAGGCTCATGATGTGAGACCAGCCGATCTTGAAATAAAATATAAAATCTTTCATGTGCAGAAAGATTGAAAATAATCAGACTTTTGTGGTTCATGAAAAAATTTAATTATTTTTTATACTTGTTGGCCATCCCATTGTTAATGGGGAGCAGTCATCCCTTTTTTGTTACCATCACAGAAGTTGAATACAACAGTAAAACAAAAGAGCTGGGTATTGCCACCAAATTTTTCCCTGACGACCTTGAAGAGGCCTTGAGAAAGTCTACAGGAAAGAAATACGATATCATATCCGGAGAAAAAAAATCCACTGGAGATGCCATCAACAGCTATTTCACAAATCAAATGCAGGTATTCATCAATGGAAAACCGCTACAGCTCAGTTTTCTGGGCTACGAGATTGAGAAAGAGGTGGTCTGGGTGTATTATAATGCCAAAAAGGTTTCCGGAGTCAAATCCATTGAGGTGATTTCTACCCTGATGTACGATTACAAATCAGAACAGACCAATATCATCCATATTAAAATGGATGAAAAGCGGCAAAGCTTTAAGCTGAATGCCCCAAGCCAATCAGCAAAGCTTGCAAAATAGCAGCATCGATTGGACGAAAAAAAAAATACTTTAAACGCCCGATAAGTGGAAATTATAGCATTTTATTTCGCATTGGCCACTGCAATGGCCCTGATGGTTTCAGCAGCAAAAGCTGAGAAAGCCTCCTGGGTTTGGGCATCCCCTCCTAGCATGGCCGGAGCGCCTTTATCCCCACCTTCCCGGATACTTTGCACCAATGGAATCTGTCCAAGAAAATTCATGTCCAGTTGATCTGCCAGGTTTTTGCCGCCATCCTTTCCAAAAATATAATACTTACTTTCCGGCAACTCGGCTGGTGTAAACCATGCCATGTTTTCCACCAGTCCTATGATGGGTACTTTTGTTTGTGCCTGAGAGAACATGGCAATTGCTTTTTTAGCATCTGAGAGGGCCACTTCCTGCGGTGTGGTCACAACCACTGCTCCTGTAACAGGAATGGTCTGCACCAGGGTCAGGTGTATGTCTCCCGTGCCTGGAGGCATGTCAATCACGAGATAATCCAATTCACCCCAATGCACATCTGTCACAAACTGACGTATAGCACTGCTGGCCATGGGTCCTCTCCAAACCACAGCACTTTTTTCATCCACCAGCAATCCGATGCTGATCAGCTTTATGCCATGCTGCTCGAGCGGAACAATCTTGTCCTTCCCTTCAACATTTTCCATCAAAGGCCTTTGCCCACGCACGCCAAACATAATGGGCACACTGGGGCCATAAATATCTGCATCCATCAAACCCACTTTTGCCCCTTGTTGTGACAGTGCCAGTGCGAGATTGGCTGCAACTGTTGATTTCCCTACTCCGCCCTTTCCACTCACTACTGCGATGATGTTTTTTACACCGGGAAGTACTGAAGTCAGGTCCACCCTGATGGAACTGGTGTTGGCTGTAAAGTCCACCACAACTTCCAATCCCTCATCTACATGTTCATGGATGGCCCGTTCGCAGTCCCGCCTGATCAACTCTTTCATGGGACAGGCAGGCGTTGTCAATACGATGGTAAACCCAACTTTGTTGTCCCCAATTACAATATCCCTGACCATGTTAAGGGTAACCAGGTCCTTTTTCAAATCAGGTTCCTGAACATTGCCCAATGCCTTCAAAATCTCTTCTATGCCCATAAATATAAATTGTTAAAAAATCCTAGGAACTGCAAAAATAACCAATCATGTGCTACTTTGTTTATGGAAAAGATGCACTTAATTTGTGAAAGAATGAATTGGATGAAAAAACTACTCAGGCAATCCCTATTGATCATGGTTTTTATGCCATTTGCAGCGAAAGCACAGTTTGAAACTTTTAAGGATTCTGTGGTACAGCTGTATGGTGTGGTGATGACAGCGGACAGCTTAAGGGGCCTTCCAGCCGTAAGCATACTGGTGAAAGGGACCGGAAGGGGCACACTCACCAACGGTCAGGGTGTTTTCTCCATTGTGGTATTGAAGGGCGATGAAATTGAGTTCAGCTGCATTGGTTTCAAAAATAAGATCACAAAGATTCCCACCAACTTGGAGGGCAACCAATTCAGCATCATCCAGTTGATGGTCAATGATACTTCTTTTCTTCCTGCAGCCATCATCAAGCCCAGGCCCTCAAGAGAACAGTTTGAAAGGGATTTTGTCAGCACGGATGTACCAGACGACAACATTGAAATTGCCCGAAGGAATACCGACATGGCAACAAGAAGAATGCTCATGCGAACCCTACCCAATGACGGCAGGGAATCGGTGAACCTGAACCTTGCCAAGAGTGCTCAAAAATACTATTATACAGGCCAGGCGCCCCCCATGAACATCTTTAACCCCTTCGCCTGGGGAGAATTCATCCGCTCATGGAAGAGGGGTGATTACAAGAAGAAATAAAACCAATGACCACCCCAATACGCCAAGCGGTCGCTGTTTTCTGTGGTTCAAAGCATGGAACAAACCCTGTTTATACTTCAGATGCGATAATATTGGCAAAGGAATTGGCTTTGCTTGGTCTTGACATTGTATACGGTGGATCGAAAAAAGGGATCATGGGGGATCTTGCCAACAGTGCACTAGCCAATGGGGCCAGTGTTACGGGTGTAATACCATCGATGTTGCTTGCCTGGGAACATGAGCATGAAAGCCTTACCAAACTGATCATCACCAACGACATGCATGAAAGAAAAAAAACCATGTATGAGATGGGTATTGCAGGTATTGTTTTACCGGGGGGCTTTGGCACCTTGGATGAAATGTTTGAGATGTTGACCTGGAACCAGCTGAGCATTCATGATAAGAAAATCTATATTCTTAACTCCGGAGGCTTTTATGATCACCTGATCAAACACATGGAGTTGCTTGCTGACAATGGTTTTCTCTATGACCCACTCTGGAACAGGATCAATACATTCGATACCCCTTCAGCCCTGGTTGCGTCACTTTTTGAAGACCTTAAGATCAAAAACCAGTTGTAAAAGTGGGGCACATGCTCTGCCTTCCGCCGCCATACATGGTAGAATAAATTCCATCATATTGCATGTACATTTCAGTAGCACCCCTGCTGTTGTTGAAGTACTTCAAAGGAGAATTGGATACATCATAACTGAACATGAATTTGAAACTTTTCCATTGATAACCAATCATTGGAATATACGCGTCCCCAGGTCTAAAAAAAACGGCCCCAATGAGTTGCTGATCACCGGCACCAACAATGTTATAATTCAGTTGGAGCCCACCTACAAATTCTGAAGCGCTTGCCTGCTGGCTATAATAGATGCAGGGTGTGAGAATGACCCGATTGTTCAATTTCACCACTGCATCTGCAAAAAATATGGATCTCGGTGTGATGGTATTATCATAATTGGGTGTCGAAGCAAAAAATGTTTCCTGAGGCTTGTTGAGGTGGTGCATGCTAAACCCCGCATGGAGGTATACATGATCACTGGGAAAATAGGCATAATTCAACCCAGCCTGCAAATCAAAATATCCAATAGAGTTGCTTTGGAAAATTTCTCCGCTCGGGGTGGCTCCGTCAAAAAACCTACCATTCCACTGGTTATCAAAAGTCAATTTATCTGCAGCGATTTGCTTACCCGCATAACCAAGATTAAATCCTGCAGACAACAAACCTGTTGAACCCAACATTTGGTGATAGGCGACAGATGCATAGGCCTTTGTAGACCTGAGATTGCCGGTGCCGGCAACATCCTGTAAAATCATGCCCCCTAGCCCCATCCAACCACTCCTAAACCTGTCCCGCATGAACTGGAAATCACCAAAAATGCTGATTGTCTTATAAGGAACGGGAATGGAAGTCCATTGGTCCCTGTAATGGGCCCCCAGGCGGTAATCAGCAGCAGGAATGAACCCTGTGTTGGCAGGGTTGGTAGAAAGCGGGGAATTGAAAAACTGAGAAAAATGAAGATCCTGGGCCAATAGCTGTACATGCAAAAGCATGACAAATATTGCCAAAACCATTGATTTCATTTTTTTCAGTCTTTTTTCCATCGCTTCAATTGCTTGAATTCTATATTACTATCTTATTAATGTTATATCGCCCTTTTTGTTGACGATGGTTCCATCTCCAAACTGCACAATCAGCGTATATGCATAAGCATCCATGGGCTGAAGTGTGCCTTTGAATTTTCCATCCCATCCATAGGATGGAGAACCAGACTCAAAAACAACCTGCCCCCACCTGTTATAAATGCGGAAGTTCATCTGTGCAATGCCAAACCCACGCACAAATACCTTATCATTCTTCCCATCACCATTGGGAGTAAATGCTGAGGGAACATCTACCACAGGTTTGATCAGTGTAACAACCTTGGCACAAACGGTATCAGTACAGCCAAATTCATTGTATGCAATCAGACATGCACTAAACGTATCCGTTCTTTCATAAAGATGAAGAGGATTGGTAAGTATTGAAGTATCTCCATCGCCAAACTCCCAGTAATAAGATTTTGCACCAAAGGAAAGATTGGTGAATTGGGTAGGCTCATTCTCTTTGGGTGGATCTGGTGCAAAGCTGAATGAAGCAACCGGCTTGGGTTTCACTGAAATGATGAAACGGCTTGTATCCCTCAGGTTACAAGTACCTGGATCATTCACAATCAATGTAACTGTGTAATCACCAATTCGATTATAAAGGTGAACAGGAGGATTTGGGCCTGTGAAAGATGTTCCATCTCCAAAATCCCATCTGAAGGTTTGCCCTGCCAAACTAGTATTCGTGAATGTTGCCCTATGGGGTAAGCAACCCAATGCAGGCGTAGTAAAACCTGCTTTAACCAACGGTGAAACGGAAATGGTAAATTCCTTTACATCGCCAGCATTGCAATAGGCAGTATCGTTCAGGTACAACTTCACCTTATAAGTGCCTACTGCCGGGAATGTATGGTCAATATTGACTTTACCGGTTTTTACCCGTGGAGAGTTGTCGCCAAAATCCCAAATGAATGAGGTGTCAGTGAATGGCCTTGAAGCAGGTGCAATGGATGTATTGGTAAAGCGATAGCCCAAGTTTTGGCAGGGTGGGAGTTTCGCTCCTACTGCACTCAAAATGGCTTTGTCGGTTCTTACACGGATGTTGATGTACGATGTATCCCTTGGTATGCATCTATCGTTGTCTATAGAAATCAATCTTACCCTGTAATTCCCGGCAACTGTAAAAGTATGTCTTCGTTCAGGATCAGACCCTGTTACCGAAGGAGATCCGTCACCAAAACTCCACTCATAGGTTTTACCGACGGCAATGCTGTCGGTAAAATCGACTGTCAATGGTAGGCAGCCAGCAGTATCGTTGGCAACTCCTTCTATAATGGAAAGTGCTCCTGCCTTTACCCCATCAAACTCAAAATTGATCTTGAAAGCAGCAAGGTTGCATTCGCCTGCACCACCAGAACCCAGGGCACCATTGGTCGGTGCGGCAACGCCAGGGGTGATGATCATCGGACGCCTGATAGGGTCGCGAGGACAGACATTGGTTCCTCCGCAATTGGCGCATACAGCCTGGTAAATAGCCCCTTTGTTATCGAACCTCGAAGTACCCCCATCCACATGATCCCCTTCTCCACCCTGCTGACCAAAAAATGAACCATACAATTGTTTGGTCGCATCTTTTTCCAATACGAAGAAATAAAAATCCTTGTTGTCGGTATAGCTCTGGATGGGGTTTCCGGCCAATGGCATGCCACCTGTCCCAATGGTTCGTGTATCAAATGAGCCATTGTAACAAAGATTGAGTTTACCTCCCCACCCTGAAACATAAACATTTTCACAACGGTCGACCAAAAAAGCCACCGGTGAAATATTGGGAACGATGGCTGCGGTGCCATAAACAGTGGAGTATACATAATCTGTAAGATCGGGCTTCAACTTTGATATAAACTGTCGGGCACCGGGATTGCTGTAGGCCGCGTTGCGGACAGGCCAGCTGCCCAATGAGATGCCCATGATATAAGGAAATCCTTTCTGGTCAAACTGAATTCCATAAACAATGTCGGTTGCATCAGTACCAAGGAAACTCCCAATTCCCCTTGAGCCGTTATTGCTGAAAACTGTCACAAAACCATCCACACCACCCGCCAACGATGGGCCAATGGTTCCCGTTTTTATACCAGGCAGGTTAACACTTTTTGTTGCACCAGCCACATAAATAGAGTTGTTCAAAGGATTGAGGGCCAATACAAAGGCTGCATCATCATCACTTCCACCTAGATAGGTGCTAAAAAAAATCGTTGACAGGTCTGGACTGAATTTCATCAACACCCCATCCTGACCGCCGCCGAAACTGGCCTGACTTGCATTCCTCATCGGGAAATCGCTAGAAGATGTACTTGATGCCACATATACATTGTTTGACTTGTCCAGGATTACTTCACTCCTGGCATTGTCTCCATAATTGTACAAAAGCGATTTTGGACCTGGGCTGATGGCAGCATCCATATTGGCTCCATCCAGACCAGCCCCACCAATCAAAATACCTCCCAATAAAATGGTGCCATCCGAGGATAGCTTGGTTACAAAAATATCAGTGCCCCCCAAGGGGCCGACTTTGTTGTTGTTTTTAGTGGGAAAATTGGAAGAAGTGGTACGTCCAAGTATAACCGGGTTTCCCTGTGGATCAACGTAAATGCTGTGAGGAAATTCATCTCCGCTTCCACCCAAATAAGTAGAAAAAACCCTTGTTCTTCCATCAGGGCTGAATCGGGTAAGACCAATGTCTACACCACTGATATTGCCCTGGCCGGTTCCGCCACCAAAACGAGACTGAAAGGCTCCGGTAGAAAGAGGATAACTTGCACCAAAAACAATTCCCCCAGCATATAGGCTTCCATCAGGACCTGGTGCTGCACTGAAGCCCCAGTTGCTGCTCCTGCTTCCAGTATAGGTAGAAAATACAAGAACAGGATCGATGGTCAGGGCCGCATTTTTGTCGTATTCCTTTAATGAAAAGCTGACCTGGTTCCCCTTGAGTGTATATGAACATGCCACTTCTTTTTTTTGACCACCAATGATTTGATAGGCATAGGGTGGAAGTTCCCTTGATTCACCCACTGAAGTAGAAACCACAAGATGTCCGTTTTTGATGCTGAGTTTATCCACTCCCTCATAGGACAAAAGGATGCTTGAAGGATCTGCTCCAGGGGCAAGCAGTAAATCATATTTCATTCGATCACCGCTTGAATAGTATCTGATGTCAACTCCGGGATACAGCCCTTTTCCAAGGATGCTGCCATAACTACCGACGCCCATTTTCCAATCGGACGGATCGTCACCCAAAAAATAATTGGAATTCTCCCCTGTAGGTTTTTCAGCAACAAATTGAACAGCCTGATTGCTGCCAGTAAATTTTACACGGTAAGCATGAGACCTGATAGCGATAGAAGATGCTGACTCTCCGTCTTTTAGCGCAGAAGTAATCCTTACTGGAGGAGTTTTTTCATCTTCATGCCCGTGGATGTATTCTATGACAGCAGAGAAATCTTCGGGGTTGTTTTTCAAAACGGTGTATCCCTGATTGCTGATAAAGAGGCTTCCATTTCCTGCCACTGTTTTGAACCTGAAATCACCTTCCCACTGCCCCTTGTTTTCAACGAAATCCAATGCATAAAAAGATTGGGCCTGAACAGATTGACTGCCCAGGAAAAGGAAAAAAGCAAATATTGCTGACCCAAAACTTTTCATACATGTATGACAATCCTTAAAAGTATAAGTTTAATGTCTTAAAAGATGTTAATAATTGGTATTTCAATGATATAAAATGCATTTTAAAATTTTCCAACAAACAAGGCCCTGTAAATACGCGGTTATTTTGGAACTATGCTGAATATGGCAGCAATAATCCTAAGATATTTTCCCCCATAAGGTACCGCCTTTCTCCGCCTTTAAAAATTGTCTGAGTGGGATATTTACTTCCAGGTTAAGATCTGGATCTATGCCCAGCAGGTCCTCAGCGTATATTTTGGCTTTTTCAAGAATTGCCCTATCAGCAACCAAGTCTGCAATCCGAAAACTGAGTGCCCCGCTTTGTCTGGTTCCTTGAATATCACCTGGCCCTCTCAGGTCCAGGTCTTTCTCAGCGATTTTGAAACCATCATTGGTCAAGCACATCACCCCCAGCCTGTCTTTAGCATCCTTCCCCACCTGGCTGCCAGACAAAAGGATGCAATAGCTTTTTTCGCTTCCCCTGCCTACCCTACCGCGCAGCTGGTGCAGTTGGCTGAGCCCGAATTTTTCTGCACTTTCAATGACCATCACACTGGCATTGGGAACATTCACACCAACCTCAATAACGGTTGTGCCCACCATGATCTGGGTTTCGCGGTTGACGAAGCGTCGCATGTTCATCTCTTTCTGGTCTGCTGTCATCCGGCCATGGACCATGCTGATCCAATATTGTGGCTCGGGAAACCAGGCCTTCACATTTTCATAGCCCTGCATCAGGTCTTCATACTGCATCTTCTCACTGGCTTCAATCAATGGGAAAATAAAATAAATCTGTCGTCCCAATTTTATTTCAGACTTGATGAAATCCATGACCTGTGGCCTTGCATCATCCAATCGGTGCACAGTCAAAATGGGTGTCCTTCCAGGAGGCAACTCATCTATCACACTGTAATCAAGATCGCCATAGGCAGTCATGGCAAGGGTTCTGGGGATGGGTGTTGCCGTCATCACGAGCATATGCGGAGGAATGGCATGCTTGCCCCAAAGCTTTGCCCTTTGGGCAACACCAAACTTGTGTTGTTCATCAATCACGGCCAGGCCAAGGTTGCTGAACTGCACCACATCTTCAATCAAGGCATGGGTACCAATGATGATTTTCAACGACCCATCCTGGATGCCTGCCAATGTTTTTTTTCGCTCGGCAGATTTTGTGGATCCTGTCAGGATACCTACCGAAAGCCCCAACGGAGCCAACATGGCAGAGAAATTATCAAAATGCTGTCTTGCCAGGATTTCTGTTGGCGCCATGATGCAGGCCTGAAAACCATTGTCAATGGCTATGAGCATGGCCATCAAAGCGACAATCGTTTTTCCACTTCCCACATCACCCTGCAACAGCCTGTTCATTTGTCTACCTGTACCTGTATCCTGTCGAATCTCCTTCAATACACGCTTTTGCGCACCTGTAAGCGGAAAGGGTAAATATTGATGAAAGAAATCATTAAAATAATCCCCCACTTTGGAAAATACTACTCCACGTGAAAACCTGTGCCTCGCAGAACGCAACATGCCCAGGCGCAGCTGTGCAGTAAACAGTTCTTCAAATTTTAACCGGTACACCGCTTGCTGGTATGCTTCTGGGGAAGAAGGAAAATGAACTTGTTTGAAAGCCTGCCAGCGAGAACAAAGATTTTCCTTTTCAAGAAAAAATGCTGGTAAAATTTCAGGAATCTGTTTTTCGTCCAACAACAAAAACAATTGCTCCGTCAGTTTCCCGATTGCCCTTCCATTCAGCCCTCTTGCTTTGAGCTTTTCTGTCACAGGATAAACCGGTTCCATGGATGGTTTGGCTGAAGCACTGGCATCCTTTACGGATTCCAGTTCAGGATGTGTCATTTGAGGTTTCCCCAGAAAGAAACCCAGCTTGCCAAACGCAAGATATTCTCCACCAACTGCAAGCGTTTTTTGCACCCAGTTGATTCCCTGGAACCAGGTCAACTCTAGGATTCCTGTTCTGTCACGTAACTGTGCCACCAATCTCCTGGCACGCCTTTCTCCAACAATTTCCATGGAAACAATAAAACCCCTGACCTGAACATATTCCATAGAAGGGCTGATCTGTCCTATCGGCTGAACACTGGTCTTGTCAAGGTGTTTGTATGGGAAATGACTCAGCAGGTCCTCAAAAGTAAAGATCTGCAATTCCTTTTTGAGCATATCAGCCCTCAATGGACCTACGCCCTTAAGGTATTCGATGGGATTTTGTAATATGGTCGTCCTTGTAGTAATATTATAAATACTCCTACAAAATTAATTGTTTTCAAATGGAGTGGGAAACTATCTAATAGAATGCTAATTGCATCGGTTTGACGTAATTTTGCCTTCTAACAGTTGAATGGATGTCAACGATACAATGGACCATCAAATCATTTCCGGAATTAACGCCAGCTGATCTTTATGATATATTAAAGCTGAGAAGCGAGGTATTTGTTGTAGAGCAACAATGCATTTTCCTGGACATGGATGACAGGGACCAGGTCTCCCATCATTTACAGGGTCGCTTGAATGATGAGCTGGTAGCTGCATGCAGGATTCTCCCTCCAGGGCTGGCCTACGATGAGCCATCCATCGGAAGGGTGGTAGGCTCTCCTCGTTATCGCGGAAAGGGTGCTGGAATTGCGCTGATGGAAAACGCTATCCAGGAAACCCTGCGGCTGTATGGAACATTGCCCATCAAAATTGGGGCGCAACTTTATTTGAAAAGATTTTACGAAAATCATGGTTTCGTTCAATGCAGCGAAACATACATGGAGGACGACATTCCACACATCAAAATGCTCAGAAAGGCGTAGAAATACGTATTCTACCATCCACAATTACCTCAATTTTTGTTGTTAAGGGAGCTTTAACATAATATTTCTATAAAGCTTCCGTTTCAAGAATGTCCAAAAGACCCTAATCCTAAAATCCGTACCCATGAAAGCTATTCTGCACAGCCTGTGTAGGACATTATGTCTCCTTGCCTTGATCGTCGTTTCCGACACAGGCATCATCCAGGCTCAACAATCCCGATTCGAATACGGCTTCACTTATGGCCCCTCCAATTTTCTTGGAGATCTTGGTGGCAACAGTGGCAAAGGCGGATCCTTTCTCAAAGACAACATGGTATCCTTGACCAAATTCATGACAGGATTTCATCTCGGTTATCGCCCTGCTGAATTCATCAACTTCCGTCTTTCCGCAACATTTGGAAAGGTTCAAGGGGCAGACAGTTTGATCAATGGTAAAGGTGGAATGGAAGAGGCTAGAAAATCTAGAAACCAGCATTTCAGGTCTGATATTAAAGAAGGATTCATCGCAGCTGAAATTTACCCCACTGCCTTGTTTGAATACGATGCTGAAGATGTGTTGCACCGCATAAGGCCCTATGCATTATTAGGCGTTGGTGTATTCAACTTCAATCCCCAAGGACAATATGAAGCAGCTGATGGAAGCAAAGTCTGGGTAGATCTTAAACCTTTGAGAACAGAAGGACAGGGAATGCCCGCCTTTCCTGATCGCAAAGAATACAACCTTACACAAATCAATGTTCCCTATGGAGTTGGTGTGAAATATTTTGTCAGTAGAAATATTGCCCTCTCTTTTGAGATCATCAACAGGAAAACATTCACTGATTATATTGATGATGTCAGTACAAATTATATCAGCAATGAAGATTTTTACGCCTACTTTGGCGATGGAACTGAACAAGCCAAACAAGCAGTCCAAATGGCAAACAAATCTGCCTTCGCAAACGGTGGAAATTACAGACCCGGTTTCGGTATTGGAGCAAAAAGAGGAACCCCTACAAATAATGATGCATACTACTCTTCTTCCCTGAAAATCAGTATCAGGCTTGGCAAAAGCGAGCAATACAGCAATTTTGGAAGAGGCAGCGATGTAAAATGTCCTATCATACGGTTTTAGGTTCGACAGGTTGGATACTGTACCCAGTGAAAAGGTGAGGGGAGCCTGTTTCTTTTCATTCACTAGGCAAGGCATGACGCAAGAGCGATCATGCCTTGACCCGTTTATGAAGCCTCCAATTCAATCTTTAAAAACTTTGCAGTATGGCTTCCCTTGACCTTGAGCAAGCCAAGAGGATCACCTTCGTATAAAATCGTTCCACCACCATCGCCCCCTTCAGGGCCTAGGTCAATGATATGATCAGCCACTTTGATTACATCCAGGTTATGTTCAATGACCAACACAGTATTGCCGCGGTTGACCAATTTGTTCAACACGTTCAGCAAGAGGTTGATGTCTTGAAAATGAAGGCCTGTTGTGGGCTCATCCAAAATATAAAAAGTCTTTCCTGTATCTTTCTTGGATAGTTCGGTAGAAAGCTTGACACGCTGTGCCTCACCACCACTGAGGGTTACAGCGGATTGACCAAGGGTGACATAGCCGAGCCCAACTTCCTGCAACACTTTGACTTTTCTGTAGAGGTAGGGGATTTGTTGAAAGAATTCCACCGCCTCATCTACCGTCATGTCCAATACATCGCTGATGGACTTCCCCTTGTACCGGATCTCCAGTGTTTCACGGTTGTAGCGCTTGCCATTGCATTTCTCACAATGCACATATACATCAGGCAGAAAATTCATTTCAATCACCCTCAATCCTCCCCCTTCACACATGTCGCAGCGACCGGCCTTTACATTGAAGGAAAAACGTCCTGCATTATAGCCCCGGATCTTTGCTTCAGGCACTGCGGCAAATAGCTGACGGATGTCTGTAAAGAAATTACAATAAGTGGCAGGATTACTCCTGGGCGTTCTGCCAATGGGTGATTGATCAATTTCTATCACCTTATCAACATGCTCCAACCCGGTTATTTTTTTATAGGGCATGGGATCCTGCTTGGCATCATAACAATGCTTATTCAACAGCGGATAAAGGGTTTCATTGATCAGGGTGGATTTTCCACTGCCACTTACACCCGTTACGAGTACGAAGGTTGCAAGCGGAATATTGATGTCGACATTTTTTAAATTATTGCCTGATGCGCCTTTTAACTGAAGATAATTTCCATTGCCTTTACGCCTCTCTGCTGGTAGGTCAACTTTTTTCTTATTGTTCAGGTAGCCTGCTGTTTCTGAGCCAGACTTGCAAACATCGGCAGGAGTGCCTTGCGCAACAATTCTACCACCATGAATACCAGCCTTTGGACCAACATCAATCAGGTGATCAGCAGCCAACATGATATCCTTATCGTGCTCAACCACAATGACACTGTTACCAATATCCCTGAGGTTTTTCAAAGCCCCAATCAGTTGTTGATTGTCTCTTTGATGAAGTCCGATGGATGGCTCATCCAAAATATAGGTAATGCCCTGCAACTGTGATCCAATCTGGGTTGCCAGCCTTATCCTTTGAGATTCTCCGCCACTCAATGTCCTGGTGGGGCGGCCCAATGAAAGATAACCCAACCCCACATCCAACAGAAAACCCAGACGACTGCGGATCTCCTTGAGGATATCTTTGGCGATCAGGTTCTGGCGGGCATCCAAGCGCTTTTCAAGATTCGCAAACCAATCCTGCAAAGCAGAGAGATTCATCTCAGAAAGATCTGCAATATGTTTCCCATCAATGCGAAACCACAAACTCTCATTTTTCAATCTTGTACCATTACATGCCGTGCATGGCCTGAGCATCATGTATTTTTCCGCCCACTCACGGACTGCATCACTGGTGCTATCTGTAAACCAGCGCACCACCATGTTGATGACTCCGGGGTACTCCCCTTTTTCCAACTGATCAATATCCCCCAGGATTCCATCCTCCTTGCCAAACAAAATGACATTGAGGGCCTTTGGCGGGAGCTGCTCGATCGGGGTTTTCAGACTGAACTTGTGTTTT
>Ga0222712_10002395_pt1 | contig 21507 bp, 20 predicted proteins | sample C33_657DmetaG_FD_165043 | JGI IMG/M metagenome (GOLD analysis project Ga0222712, IMG submission 165043) | Estuarine water microbial communities from San Francisco Bay, California, United States - C33_657D | ecosystem: Environmental > Aquatic > Marine > Unclassified | place: USA: California... | reverse complement strand
ACCAGGGGATCGGACTGGGATCGGACCAGGGGATCGGACTGGGATCGGACCAGGGGATCGGACCAGGGGATCGGACCAGGGGATCGGAGCAGCTTTTGCAAGGCCCCTGGAAGGCCCCTAAAAGGCCCCTGGGAAGACTCTACCCCTTTCATGCAGGGGCAGAGTCACGGGGGGGGTTACTTGTGCCAATGCGAGCAGCGTATCACGCCGAGTGTCAACACGTACCACACGGCGATCCAGGCGAAGCCCCAGGCTAGTCGTTTTAGCATGGCTTGACATCCGCCGCAATCGGGCGCGTGTAATCGTTCCAGCACAGTTCGCACAAGCCCTCTTCGCCTATGTGATACAAGGGGCCTGGGGCTTCGCAGAGCACGCACGTGAAGTCTTCTTCTTCTTCTTCGTTCCAGGCTTCCCACGCCTGTTCCCATACTTCATCATCATAGCCTGGCGAATAGTGGCTGCGAGATATCGGCCCATAGTTATAGGCGAAGAATGGTGCGGGAAATCCGGCGGAATACCAAATACCCTCTTTCCATTCGCCTAGGCGTTCGTTGAAAATAGTAAACCCCTCTGGCGTGAGTAGCGCAATTTTATTTCCATCGATCAATGATTCTATTAGGGCTTTCATGCCTGGTTGCGCAAAAAAAGCCGGAACCGATAAGCTAGACGCGATCCAGGCAGGAATCAGATAATCTTCAACCAGCAGCCTGGTATCGCTGCGCGTATCCAACACGCTGGGAAGAAAGCGGGACAAAATCCCATTGTGCACCATCGCTGCGTCCGGCCCCAGGGCGAAGGGATGGCAATTCGCGATCTCTTTTTCGCCGTGTGTTGCGAAGCGAAAGTGGATCAAACAATTGAGGGCTTCGTAAGGCGCGTATTCCCGCCAAAAGTGTTTGAATGTGAAGAATCCTTTCTCAATCTTCAGCGTACCATCTGGCAGCGTAACTGCAAATCCGGCCCCGTCTCCGTTCTGCTCCCAGGCCAGTTGTAGGGTGGCTTTCTCGATGCGCAATCCAGCGGGTTTCACAATCGCTTGACACATAATATTAGCTTTCCTTTCCAATTAAATGAGAGGCGAAAAACGTAACCAAGTGTTGATAATTTTTTTTATGGGCTAGCACGTACGCCCAAAAATTCTCCCATGATTCGCATTCGGTCGCGGACACTTGCGCAGCCCAATATGCTGCTGCGTAGCAGAATTCAATATCAGCGAGAATATGGTCGGTATTGAGCGTACCCTTAAAAATGCGAACTTCAATCGTCGCGGCATTGGTAAGGTTCACCGCTTCATAACGCCCGTTCGACATATTGCGACCATCTGTCAACTTTTTGGCTTTTATCGCAGCATAGTTGGGGCACTCTCTCCCAGCTAACGTAATGATTGGGGCTCGAGTGCATGGCGAATTTAAGAAGACCAGAAATTTTCCCAACGTCAACGGCGAAAACCAATTGCGGGATAAGTGCACGTGCAAGCCGGTTGAGGAGTGTTTCCAGCTGCGCGCTCCAGACTTGCGCGCAACTGCAGCCACCAAGGGCCATAACGCCTGTTGGGCTTCCAAGCTGTTTTTCCCTGTGACAATTTCAAAGCCACAACTAAGCGAGCCATCTTCTTTCAGTAAAATTTGGTGCGCGTGCACTTGCAAATCAGCAGCCACTTGATCGCGTTCGGCTCGATCTTCGCACTCAAGCTCCAATTCAACGCCGGAGAACAAAAAAGGCGTGTAGGGCGCGCGTGTAGGATTGCTAGTGGGATATGTTCGGCATGAAGAATGCCGAATATACGCGGACTGCGCGTCTGCTTCTTCTGTATCGTCATAACTACACGTGCAACAGCGTTCGCACAAATAACAGCTAGCATTCCCGCAGCTAAATTCTCGACAACATTCGCCCCGTCCGCAATCCGAACACGTTTGCGCAAAGTCACTCTGTGTTTCGCCACATTCGCAATGGTAGTGACTGTTTCGCTCTGCGCAGCGGTACGAGCAATAGTCTTCGCAACACGTTTCTGCGTCTTCATAAAAGAAAGATTCGCCACAGTTTTCGCAATCTCGACACACGCAACCATTCGGCATTTCTTCTGCGCAGCGTTCGCATTGCGTGTGTTCAATGGAAACTACCGTTGGCGCGTCATCAGTTACATCTGGCATAGCGTCCCCTTTGCAGTTAAAAGCTAACGCGAATAAATAAACACTACCAGCAAGGCTAATAGACCAAGCAGCGCGTAGCACAGCGCGTTCGCATGGCGTGTTGATCGTTCGGCCCGTTCGACTTGTGTTTCGTACCGTTTCATAGTACCCCCCTGGTTAGTGTTGTATGGCCCTGTCAAGCGGGAGTGTATCCACAAAGGATACAAGGAGTCAACGTCTTGTTCCAGGGCTATTGACGGAGCGTTGAACTTTATGCTATGGGGCCTGTATGAAATCAGGCCCGAAGCTCAGGACGGTATCGGATCTCGACGCAGAAAAAGTTGAAGCGGCGATCGCACAAGCGTTCGAGGGTAAAACATATAGCCGAATCATCGAAACGCTGGGCATTTCCTCGGATCTTTTTTTACGGTTACGGAATGCCGATGCTGCATTCAATCAACGATTCATTCAAGCGCGAGAAGCCGGCGGCGAAGCGATTTTAGAAAGTTTGTTAACACTAGTGGAAGACAATCCCGATCTCGATCCGAATCTGCTTCGTATCAAGGCCGAATGTACCAGGTTTTATGTGGTGAAGGCATTTCCCAATAAATACGGCGATCGGCTCGAAGTCAAACACGCCCTGGTTGACATTGGATCAGCCATTGCTGACGCGAAACAGCGCGTGATTGATATCACGCCCAGGGCTCTGCAACTGGAAGCCAACAGCCCCTTTGATTAATCGAAGCAGAAACGCAAGCAAGGCCCTGCTTGCACGTTTCAAAGCAGCTTTTCAATACAAGCAGATTTATTATCAAGGGGTTATGAGTCAACGTCTGATAAGATGTATTATGACAACTGAGACGCAATGTGAACATTATCAAGGGGTTAGCTGCTTGCGCCACGTTTAATGGGGGGGGTAGGGCGGGGGGGTGCCCCGCTTTTCGGCCACGCGCTTGGACCGTGGGGGAGGGTCGATGGCTGGACCTATAATTTTTGTAAAAAAATTTTGATAACTGAAAATTTTTTAGTAGAAGCCACGTATCCTATTTTCACACACGGACACACCCCATGAAATATGCTCGCGACATCGAACAAAGTCTGATGACCGAACTCTTTGATCCTCGGTTGGCCAACGATCTCGAAGCCTTTGTCCTCTTCGCCTATCCGTGGGGTCGCCCCAACACCCCGTTGGCGAACCACACGGGTCCCCGCTCCTGGCAGCGAGACGCCTTGCAGCAGATGACGGCGCATCTACAGGCGCAGCACGGGCGGGTGGATCTGGGGCTGATGCCCGAGATGTGGCGCAGTGCCACGGCGAGTGGTCGTGGGCCTGGAAAGTCTGCCCTCGTCTCCTGGCTCTGTGATTGGATGGCGACCACGCGGCTGGGTTCCACCACGATTGTCACGGCGAATACCGAGCCGCAGTTGAAAACGAGGACGTTTGCCGAAATTGGGAAGTGGACGACGTTGCTCATCAACGCCCATTGGTTTGAATCCACGGTCTTGTCGGTCAAGCCGGCCCCGTGGTTCAAAGAGGCGTTGAGCGAGCAACTCAAGATCGACACCAATTATTATTACATCATGGGCCAAACGTGGTCGGAAGAGAATCCCGATGCGTTTGCCGGCGTGCACAATCCCAACGGCGTCTTGCTGATCTTCGATGAAGCCTCGGGCATTCCCAATACCATCTTCACGGTGTCGGAAGGGTTTTTTACGGAGCCCACGATCAATCGATTCTGGTGCGTCTTCTCCAATCCTCGTCGGAACTCGGGCGGCTTCTACGATTGCTTTCATACGCACAAGGATTACTGGCGTCTGCGGCATATTGATAGTCGCACGGTGGAGGGCACCGATACCGCCCTGTTTGATCGCATCATTCAGCAGTATGGCGTCGAGTCCGATACGGTCAAGATCGAAGTCCTCGGCCAATTTCCGAGTCAAGGGACGCGGCAGTTTATCAGCAACACCGTGACACAGGCGGCGCAGCAGCGGCCGGTGGAACCGGATTTGGGGGCGCCGCTGGTGATGGGGGTGGACGTGGCGCGCTATGGGGATGACGCGACGGTGATTCGATTCCGTCAAGGGCGCGATGCGCGCAGTATTCCGCCGGTGCGGTTTAAGGAACGCGACAACATGTATGTGGCGAACGAGATTGCGCGGTTGATGGATAAGCTCAAACCCGACGCCGTCAATATTGATGCGGGCAACGGCACGGGCGTGATTGACCGCTTACGGGAAATGGGGTATCGTGTCACTGAAGTGTGGTTTGGGGGAAGCTCGTCCTCCAAGGAGTGGGCGAACAAGCGCACGGAGATGTGGGCGGATCTGCGGGATTGGTTGGGAGGCGGGTGCATTGATGCCGATCCCGCGTTGTTTCGCGATCTGACGGCGCCCGAGTATGATTACTTTGGCAAAGCGCAGGATAGTGTGATGCTGGAGGCGAAGGAGAGTATGAAGGGCCGCGGCCTGCCGTCGCCCGATGATGGGGATGCGTTGGCCTTGACCTTCGCCGGCCGCGTGGCGCGGCGGGATACCAAACTGAGCAAGTATGGACGGCGAAGCGCCGTCGCGGCCGGGACAGACTATCCGCTCTTCGGTTGACACACGGCGCCGAGTCGTGTATAGGACACGCACACCACGGAGGAGCAGCAACATGGGTGGCAATATACAGCGCATCTTCGCGGGAGCCGCAACGTTGGGTGCCTCGGAAGCTTTTCAAAAGAAACCCTTTCAGAATATCGGCTCCAATGACCAGCCCACCACGGGTGGCGGGCAAGGGATTGGACGCTTTGTGCCATTCGGCGCCGCAGCAGCCACAACGCAAACGCTCGGAAGCCCCGCCCCGAAGGGCACGGACGAGAAGCAAGCCGCGAAAGATCAAGCGCAAGCGTTAGGGGACGCACAAGCCAAGGCCGCGGCACAAGCCGAGCAAGACCGTCTCGCGGCGATGCCGCAAAGTGGAGCGGAAGAATATCTGGCGCGGAAGCGGGCGACCGCCGCGCGGTCGTCATTGGGTGGCGCAAGTAGCTATCTCACCGGGACACTCGGCTAATGGCAGGCTTATTTGGGTCACCACAAGTGCCTACGGTCCAAGCCCCGCCGCCGGTGCCCTCGCTCAGTGATGCCGCCGTGCAAGACCAGACCCGCGAGGAGATGCGCCGACGGGCCTTGGCCCAAGGCCGCGCCTCCACCATGCTGATGGACCCCAGTACGCAACTGAGTCCCGACGCAAGCAAGGCCCCGACGGCATTGGGAGGCACATGAATCAGCAAGACACGACCTCGCAGGCGATCGCGCAGGATGTGCTGGATCGGCTGGCCGCGGTCTCGGGCATTCGCGGCTCGTGGGAGGCGACGTGGGAGCAAATCGCCCAACGCATTTTTCCTCACTATACGCAACAGTTTTATAGTCAATCGGGCAATCCTCCGTTCTCGGGCGTGCAACGCACCGAGGAGATGGTGGATGCAACGGGCGCCTTGGCCCTCACGCGCTTTGCCGCGGCGATGGAGTCGATGCTCACGCCACGGAGTTCCACCTGGCATTATCTGAAGCCAGCCGATAAGGCGCTGCTCAAAAATCGTGAAGCCCGTCTCTGGTACGAAGACTTGAATCGCGCCTTGTTTGACTATCGCTATGCCCCCAACGCCAACTTTGCCAGTCAGAAGCATGAAGACTATATGGCGTTAGGCGCCTTTGGGACGGGGTGTATGTTTGTAGATGCGCTGCAACATCGGCGGGAACAGGGACTGCGGTATCGCTCGATCCATCTGGGGCAAATGTACTTTCAAGAAAATCACCAGGGATTGGTCGATACCGCCCTGCGCAAGTTTCCATTGACGGCTCGGCAAGCGGTGCAGCAATTTGATCCGGCGTCCTTACCCGAGGTGATCGTCAAAGCCGCCTCAGACGCCAAAGGTGCCACGAAGGTCTATCAGTTTGTGCATTGTGTGAAGCCGCGCTCTGAGGCTGAAGGCTATCAGGAAGGCCGCTTGGATACGGCCGGCATGGCCTATACGTCCTACTATGTCTCGGTGACGGAGAAGCACTTAGTGCAAACGGGAGGTTATCAAACCTTTCCGTATGCGATCAGTCGGTATGTGATGGCGCCGGGCGAGACGTATGGGCGGAGTCCCGCCATGATGGCGTTGCCGGCGATCAAAGTGCTGAATGAAGAAAAGAAGACCATGCTGAAGCAAGGCCATCGCACCGTGGACCCGGTTCTGTTAGCCCATGACGATGGCGTGATTGATTCGTTTTCGCTGCGGCCGGGTGCCATAAATTATGGCGGAGTGACCGCAGAAGGCCGACCCCTCGTCCATGCGCTGCCGACGGGTAATCTGTCGATCGGGCAGGAGATGATGGACGCGGAAAAGCAAACGATTAATGACTTCTTTCTTGTCACGCTGTTCCAGATTCTCATTGAGACGCCCGCCATGACGGCGACGGAAGTGCTGGAACGAGCCCGTGAGAAAGGGGCGCTGTTGTCCCCCACGATGGGCCGGCAGCAATCCGAATCGTTAGGCCCGATGATTGAACGGGAAATTGATGTGCTGATGCAGCAAGGCTTGATTCCGCCAATGCCGCAAGCGGTGCTGGAAGCGGAAGGTCGCTACACGGTTCAGTATGATTCTCCGCTCTCCCGCATTGCCCGCGCCGAAGAAGCTTCGGGCTTTATGCGCTCGATGGAAGTGGCCTTGCGCTATGTGGAGACGACGCAGGACTTGACGCCGATGGATCATTTCAACATGGATGAAATTATGCCGGACGTGATGGACATTCATGCCATGCCGTCGCGATGGCGTCGATCGATGGAGGCGATTGCCCAGCTTCGCGAGGGTCGGCAGCAACAGGCGGAGCAGCAGCAGCTGCTGGCCGCCGCCCCTGCCGCGGCGAGTGTGGCGAAGACTATCATGCCGATGGCACAAGGCCGATGACCGACAAAGAACAGGCGGGCAAAGAGTTTTTGGCCGGACGCCAAGCGGCCTACCAGCGCGTGTTCAATTCCGAGAGTGTGGATGTGCAGGTGGTGCTGAAGGATCTTGCCCAATTCTGCCGCGCCTTGACCACGACCTTTCATCCCGATCCGCGGATCGCGGCCCAGTTAGACGGCCGACGTGAAGTCTTTCTCCGGATTCAAGAACACACGCAACTCAGTCTCGACCAACTGTGGGCGCTGCTGGGCGCCCCACCACAGAAAGGCTAACCCATGTTTCCCATGACTGTGCATCACGGACTCTCCTATGAAGCTGCTGGCGCTCCCGCTGGCGGCGCGGTGGCTGACGCCGCGGCGCCTTCAGCAAGTGCGGCGCCGTCGGCTGCCCCTGGTGCGCCGGGGTCGGCGCAACCAGACGCATTTGATTGGGGCAAAATTGGCTTGGCGTCTGACGCCCAAGCCCTGGTGTCGGAACGGCAGTGGAAGCATCCGAACGAGGTGATTAGTTCCTACCGCAATCTCGAAAAATTGACGGGCGTGCCTGCCGAGCAACTGCTCAAATTGCCGAAAGGGGATGATCCCAAAGCCTGGAACGAAATCTACACGCGTCTCGGTCGCCCGGAGAAAGCGGCCGATTATAAGCTCCCGGTCCCCGAGGGGGATACCAGCGGATTTGCAAAGGTGGCCGCCGATTGGATGCACGAGGCCGGGCTGACCCAAGCGGGCGCCACGCGATTGGCGACGAAATGGAACGAATTTCAAGCGGGGCACGTAAAAGCCCAACAGGAGCAACTCACGGCGAGAGACGCGCAGGACGTGGCCGCACTCCGAGCGGAATGGGGCGGGGACTACGACCGACATGCCGCGGTGGTGGATAAAGCCGCCGACGCCTTCGGGATGAAGCCCGAGCAACTCGCGGCCTTAAAGCAGGTGATGGGGCCGAAGGGCGCGATGGAGTTCATGCGCAATATTGGGTCGAAGATTGCGGCCGAAGACACCCATTTTGTCAATGGTACGGCGCCGTCGAGTTTTAATGGCCTGTCGCCGGATCAAGCGGGAGCTGAGATGGCCCGACTTCAGAAAGATAAAGCCTTCTCGCAGGAGTTTAGCAGTCCCGATCCGCGTGTGCGCAGCGAAGCGCGATCCAAGATGGCGCGCTTGGCTCAGATTGCGGCGCCCGGCATGCAGACGTTTCCTGGACGGCCTTGACATTTGACTCGAAAGCGAGTATGAGCTAGTGTAGCGTATGATTTCGTCGGGAAGTCTCCTCCTGAGATCCGACACCCAAGCAGTCACCGGGTCCAGCCTGTAGGACTGGGAAGCCCTTCTCAAACATTTTAGGTTTGGAGGGCTCTCCCCATGTCTGTTAATCTCCCATCCCATTACGTCATCAGCTATAGCAGCAACATCAATATGCTGTTGCAGGAAAAGGGCAGCAAGCTGCGCCCGTATGTCACCGAAGGCCATTACGTCGGGAAGCAAGCGAGTCCCGTCGATCAGTTTGGCGCGGTCGAAATGCAGCAGGTCTCCTCGCGGTTTGCCGCGATGGGCCGCGTGGATGCCAACGTGGATCGTCGGTGGGTCTTCCCCAGCGACTACGATCTTCCGCAGTTGATCGATCAGTTTGACAAGCTTCGGTTGCTGACTGATCCCGAATCCACGTATGTCCAGAATGCGGTCTATGCCGCGGGACGGCAGATGGATCGTCTCATTCTGTCTGCGACGACGGGCACGGCGAAAACCGGTGAAGCCGGCGCCACCAGCACGATCTTTACGGCGGGTAATGAAGTCGATGTCGCGATCGGGGGCACCAACAGCCGCTTGAATGTGGCGAAGCTGTTGGCCGTCAAGGAAGTCATGCGGGCGAACAGTGTGGACTTTGAGATGGATCAAGTCATCTGTCCGTTGACCGCAAAGGACGAAAGCGCCCTCCTCAACGAAATTCAGATCATCAGCTCCGACTTCAACGGGGGCGATCGCCCGGTGTTGAAGGACGGGAAGTTGCAGCGGTTCCTGGGTATTGACTTTGTCTATTGCCAACTCGCGGAAACCGTGATGGCGGGGACCAATGAAGTCACCATTCCCATTTGGGCGAAGAGTGGCATGCACCTCGGGATGTGGAATGATGTCTCCACCTCGATCAGCAAGCGCAACGATCTCCAGGGCGAACCCTGGCAGGCGTATGTGTACATGACGGCGGGCGCAACCCGCATCGAAGAAAACAAAGTGTATGCGATTGAATCCTATCGCGCATAAATCACCGCTGGGGGCTTCGGCCCCCGGCACTTGACACAGAGAGGACCTGACTATGGCTATCGATCTTACGCTGAAATCCGTGCAGTTGACCAACCGCGATGCCACGCCCAAGGTGATGAATGATGTGGGCAGTGGTGGCGCAGGTGTGGTGCGGTGCGTCTCGGGCTACATTGCGAGCGTTACCGCCTCGTTGACCACGACTTCGATCATTCGGTTGTGCGAAGTGCCATCGGGCGCGCGCGTAATTGATGTGAAGTTGTTCTCCGCCGCACAGACGGCGGGTGCGTTCGACATCGGCGTGTACAAGAATACGGCCGACGGCGGCGCAGTAGTGGATGCGGATTTGTTTGGCTCGGCCGTCTCTTGCGCATCAGCCGTCACTGGGACAAGCGTGTTGCAGGAGTCAACGGTTTTGACCAATGTCAAATTGCATCAACCGCTCTGGCAAGCCGCCGGTGCGTCCGTTGATCCAAAATCCACCTACGAAATCGCCGCCACGGTAGCGACGACCGATGTCACGACCGGCACAGGCGCCCTGGGCATCCAGGTCTGGTTCGTACTCTAAGGAGGCACTGATACATGGCAAGTCATTACATTAGCTTTGACAAAGGCGATGGAATTAACCCCGGCAACCTGACCGTGGGCACCTCATCGGCCTCAACCGAGGCGGTGGAGTTGCGGATGTTGGATGGGGCGGCACTGACACAGAAGGATGTGTTGTTGGCGCTAGAATCGTTTGAAGCCTATATCACGACGCACAGCGTCACACCGTAGGCCACCGTGGGAGCGCGGGAGCCTACGCGCTCGCGCTCCCGGTCAACAAGGAGGTTCGTGTTATGGCCGGCACGGGATATGTGAACATCGCCTCTGCCACGACCACCGTGGTAAAAACGGGGCAAGGGTTTCTGAACGCGATTATTATCAACACGTCGGTGGCGGGTGCCATCACCATCTATGATAACACCAGCGGTGCGGGGCAAAAGATTGCCACGATCGCGGCGTCGGCGGGAGTGGGCACCTACAAATATGAAGTGAAATTTTCCACGGGATTGACCGTGGTGACGGCGGGCGCCAGCGATCTGACGGTGAGTTTTAACTAAGGGCAACGCACACATTCGCGCGCACACGCGTGCCGCGGCTAGGCTCCATGCAAAAGATTCTGTTGGGCATTCCGTGTGGGGGAAGCATCAAGGCCAAGACCGTGCAATCTGTTCTTGCCGCGATGCGGCACCCCGAGGTGACGACGGTGTTTGTGGAAGGGGCGTTGGGACCGGAAAATCGGAACGCCTTGGCGCAGGAAGCGGTCGAGGGAGGGTATTCCCACCTATGGCTCGTCGATGCCGACATGCGCTTTCCGTCCGATGCGTGGGAACGGCTGCTCGCCCATCATGGCGACATCGTGGGTGCCGCGTACAATCGACGGGGACTTCCGCTGCAAACGACCGTCCGCATTCACGACGCGGCCGGCACGGTCGGCATTCCGACTGGACCACTGCCCACCGACCTCTTTGCCTGTTATGCCATCGGTTCAGGCTGTCAACTCATTCGCACCGACGCCTTGCGCCGAATCCCGACTCCGTGGTTTTGTACGGCGTACACGCCCGAAGGACTGTTCATTGATGATGCCGTCTGGTTTGCCCGACAAGCGCGGTCAGTCGGCATTGAGACCTGGTGCGATCCCACCATCGCCGCCACGCACATAGGAGACTACGAATACTGACGGGCGAGAGTGAAGTGGGTGAGGAGGCACGGGTCAGGCGCAGCCGTATCCCGAGCGACACGACGAAGGAGAGAGTCCATGTCGATTAGCAATGTGACGATCTGTAATCTGGCACTGCAAAAAGTGGGGCAATCCCGCATTGTCGCGCTGGACGATGACAACAGCAACGCCCGGCATTGTAATGTGGCGTTCGAGCCATTACGAGATCGAGAACTGCGCGCCACGGCGTGGAACTTTGCGGTCAAGCGCACCACACTGGCGGCTTCGGCCACGCTGCCCGACTTTAATTATAACTTAGCCTTCCCCTTGCCTGTCGATCTGCTGCGATTGCTCTTGCCTCCGCGGCTGGGGTTAGATTGGAAGATTGAGTCCATTGATGGCAGCCCGGCGATTCTCACCAACGATGGGACGAGTCTTCAAATTCGGTATATTGCCAAAATCACCGATCCCGCAAAATTCGACGCGCTCTTTGTGGAAATGCTTGCGGCCAAGATTGCTTGGCATCTCTGCGAAGTGCTGACCCAATCCAATGGCAAGAAGCAAGCCCTCAATCAAGAATATCGGGATCTCCGATCAGAGGCGAAACGCCTGAATGCTTTTGAGCAAATTCCCGCCGAAGAACCTCTTGATAGCTGGATTGCCGCACGGCAGCAAGGGTCTATCTACGCGACCGACCGCAGTTGGATGTCCGGCGTGGGCGGGAGCGAATACTAAATGCCAGGTGCAAACCCGATCCAGACGAGTTTCACGACAGGCGAAATCTCACCCCTGATGTATGGGCGGGTCGATTTTGATCGGTACAAATCGTCTTTGGCTACGTGCCTGAATATGATCCCGTTGGTGCAAGGTCCCCTCACTCGACGTCCTGGCACCTACTTTTGTGATGAAGCCAAAGACTCGACGCAGGCCACACGCGTGGTGGGGTTCAAGTATTCCACCGTCCAAGCGTATGTGCTCGAGTTTGGTCACAACTATGTTCGCTTTAAGAAAAATGGGGGTTCGGTCAATCTCGCGACGCAGAACATCACGGGCATTACCCAAGCCAATCCCGCCGTCCTAACGTATGCCGGTGCGGATACCTATGCCAACGGTGACCACGTCAATATCGTCTCCGTCGTTGGCATGACCCAGGTAAATGGCCGACGGTTCAAGGTGGCAAATGTCAACGCTGGGGCCAACACCTTTGAACTGCAACTTGTTGATGGCACAAATGTCAATAGCACGGCGTACACGGCCTGGTCTTCCGGGGGGACCGTGGCCGAAGTGTACACTCTCACCACGACCTATACCGCGGCTCAAATCTTTGCGCTCAAATTTGTGCAGTCGGCGGATACCCTCTACATTTTTCACCCGCAGCACGCTCCCGCGACTTTGACCCGTGCGTCCGATACGTCGTGGACGTTGGCCGACATGGTACTGCTTGATGGTCCCTATCTGCCCCTAAATGCTACCCCGACAACGTTGACGCCTAGCGCCTTTGCTCCTGGTGCCGGCGTGACGCTGACCGCCTCGGCCATTACGGGAATTAATAGTGACCTTGGATTTAGCGCGGAAGATGTGGGGCGCTACATTCGGCTTTTGCAAGGCACGACGTGGGGCTACGTGCTTGTAACCGGCTATACCTCCACGACGGTCGTGACCGTCACAATCATTAATACCTTGACGAGCGTGGCGGCAAAAACGGACTGGCGACTTGGACTCTATTACGGCATCACCACCGGCTATTATCCCACCTGCGGCACGTTTTTCGGGGATCGACTCTATCTAGGCGGTGTGTCCTACAAACCGGGCCGGATGGATGGCTCAAAAGTGTCTGACTATGTGAATTTTGCGGTGACAAAAACCGATGGCACGGTGGCGGATGACAATGCCGTCAGTTTTACACTCAATAGCGACGATGTGCAAGCCATGCGCTGGATGAAGGGCACCGCAAATGGTATTGTCATTGGCACCTATGAGGGGGAGTGGCTGGTCAGCCCCTCGGCGTTAGGCGAAGCCATTAAGCCCACCAACGTCAATGCCAAACAATCCACCTCCATCGGCAGTTTAGATGTGGCGCCATTGAAAATTGGTAATGCCATTATTCACATTGCCGCCGGCGGACGAGAAATCTACGAGCTGAACTATTCATATCAAGATAATGCGGTGGAGGGGGCCGATCTCACGATCCTTGCGGAGCATGTGACCAAATCGGCAAGTGACGCCACGTCTGGTGTCAAAGAGTTTGCCTATCAAAAGAAGCGGGTAAAGGTCATTTGGGGTATTCGCAATGATGGCTTGCTTTTGGGATTTAGTTATTCGCGTGCCGATAAAGTGATGGGATGGCATCGGCATACGTTGGGGGGCTATGCCAATGCGGGGCATACCACCGCGGCAAAAGTGGAATCGGTCACGGTGATTCCGTCCTCAGACGGGCTGCGCGATGAAGTCTGGCTAGTGGTGCAACGGTACATTAATGGGCGAAGTGTTCGGCATATTGAATACATGACGAGGATTTGGGAACATGGCGACGCTCAAGCGGACGCTTTTTATGTAGATGGTGGATTAACCTACTCTGGCAGCGCCACAGCTACGATCACGGGATTGTTTCACTTGGCGGGCGAGACCGTGTCAATTTTGGCCGATGGGGCAGTGCATCCCGATGTGGTTGTGAGTGCGCTCGGCGTAATAACGTTGACTCGGACGGCGTCTACCGTACAAATCGGGTATGCGTATGACAGCGATGGGCAAAGTTTGCGTCCTGAATCTGGCGCAGCCAAGGGGACAGCCCAAGGACAAACCATGCGCAGCCATCGCGTGTTCTTCCGGTTGCATGATACGGGGGGACTGTCGGTGGGAGCAAACTTTAACAGTACAGGGTATGGCAAATTAACGCCCATTACGTTCCGCACGTCGGCGGATTTGACGGATACGGCGGTGCCCCTGTTTACGGGAGATAAAGGTGACTTTGCGTGGGAAGGCGGGTATAGTAGTGAAAACTATGTGTGCTGGAGAATGGATCAACCCTTACCCGGTACGATTGTGGCGATCATGCCCAATCTGGATACGCAGGAGCGTTAAGTGGTGGTCATTGAACCGTTTGAGCCGTGGCATCTTGCCTGGCTCATCCTCCAACCGGAGCAAGCCCCGATGCGTCCTTTTCTGACACTCGCCTATGGCGAACAACTGCGGTCCGGTGGGCCGTGTTATACGGCGTGGGCGGGGACGACGCTCGTGGCCTGTGCGGGGATTGGACATTGTTGGGAGGGACGCGCGCAAGTGTGGAGCCTCATGTCGGTCCATCTGCCCACGTATAAACTCGCCATTCACCGCGCGGTCAAGACATTTCTTCGTGACTTTCGGATTCGACGGTTAGAATTGGAGTTAGACCCGACGTTCCCACGCGCCGTGGCCTGGGCAACGGCTTTGGGATTTCAGTATGAAAGCACGATGCCGGCCTATGGTCCGCAGGGCGAAGTGTATGATCGTTACGTGCGCTTGCAGAAAGGCAGCTAATGGCCGCAGCAATCCCTTTTTTGATGGCCGGTGGTGCCGTGATTTCTGCCGCGGGTGCCATGTCGGCGGCGAAAGCCCAAGCGCAAGCCGCGGAATATAACGCGCAGCAAAGTACGACGAATGCCACAATGGCGTTGGATCAGGCGCGTGCAAATGTGGCCAGTCATCAACGGCAGACGGCGCAAGTGCAGGGATCACTGGTGGCGGGCGTTGGCGCGTCGGGGGTGACGATGGAGGGCTCCCCCTCCGATGTCTTACAAATGAGTGTGGCGAATGCGAGTCTCGATGAGCAAAACATCACCTATGCGGGGCGTGTGAAAGCGACGGGTTACTACAACGACGCCGCCCTTAGCCGGTTTAGTGGCAAGACCGCCATTCAGCAAGGGTACTACAATGCGGCGAGTTCGTTGTTGACTGGGGCGGGACGCGCCGCGTATGGCTCGACGCTTGCGGACAAAGGGGCACCGGTTGCACCGGGAGGCCATCCCGCCTCGAACCCCTTCTACAGCTCAGGAGAATAAGGATGCCCGTCATTAAACCCTACCAACAGCAGATTGCCGCCAACGGATCGCTTGGCGGCCGGCAAGCGAGTGGCGCAGACTTCGGCGGGGCAGGTCTGCACAATCTCGGCCAGGGGGTGGTCTCGGCGGGCATTGACCTGGCGCGCACGAGTGCCATTCTGCAGCATGGCCTCGCCCAGAAAGAAGCCACCAATGCGGCGATCTATGTGTCCGAGCTCCAGACCAGCGCCGCCAATGACCTGGATGCGGATGCCTTAGCCTGGAAACCGGGTATGGACTCGGTGCCGGGCGTCACGATGGGCAAAGTGAAAGCGATGCTGGACAAGGGCGCGGAGCAGTTTACCACGGCCCTCGGTCAGGACACCTACCGCAAACATGCCGCATCCATGACCGCACATTTTGCCGAAATCAGTGGCAACATTCAAGCCAAACTGGATGGACAAGCGGCCGTACTCCAGATGGAAAACCATGTAAATACACAGGGCGTCCATCTGCAAACGCATCCTGCCTCCGCGCCCGGCATTCTGGATGAAATGGCGCAGATTTTGGGCTCGCGGCAGGGTATTTATGCCAATATCGGTGCGCTGGCCCAGCAAAAACTCGTGCATGAGGCACAAGAAAAATTGGCCGTGAGTGGCGTGCAAGGCTTGATTCGTATGATGCCACTCCTTGCGGAACAGATTCTGACGGACCCGAATTTGGCCACGAATGAGAAGTATGGGTGGATCGCGAAACATGTGCCACAAGAAAAACTCGCGACCCTCATCGACCATGCGCGTGTGATGGGCGCGCTTGAGGTTCATAAGAAAGAACTTGCAAATGCCGCCCTCGCCAAAGCGACGGACATGCAGCAGAAAGAGACACTGGGACTAGGCACCGTCAATTGGATTAAAGATCAGGCCAGTCCGCAGTATAATCCTGCGCAAACCAAGCGAGACACCATTCAATTTTTGCAGCAGTATCCTGACGCGGTGGCAAACCATCCCGAGATGGTGCGCGCGCTATTGGGAGCGATAGATTCAGATATTGCCGAACAAAAAGCCGGGAAAGCGCACGGCAATCTTGACCTTGAAAATACCTTGGCGACGGGCATCATCAATAAGACCATTACCGACACGACCCCCATCCTTCAAGGCCGCGCGCAATTGGTTGACCCGCTCTCGACGGAGCAGATGACCCGCCTCACACACATGTTCCGTGACCGCACGTCACCGGGAGGGCAGTCGCTCAATGAGCAGCGCCAGTCCGCGTTCAAAATGATGGAACAAATTGTGGCGCCGCGGGATAAGTTTGGGGCGTTTGTTGATACTTCAATGGCCTATCAAGTCGAACTTGCCAAACAATTTGCGGATGTGCGGGAAGCCCAGTTTCTCAAAGAAAAGAAGGATGTATTTTCGCTATACAATCCCACCTCACCAGACTATGTGTTCTCGCCAGAAATTTTGGCTCGGTTTAGTCGGTCGATGGCTGACCGAATGGCAAACGCGGTCGATCGGCTGGGGTTTGGGGCGAAGCCTTCCCCACTTTCGACGACGCCACCCGTCACGGCAGCTCCTGGCACCACGCCAAAACCCACGGCCTATGACTTTATGTTTGGGGGCAAGAAACCATAATGCCACGCACGATGCCACCTGCACCGCCAATGGCTGATGCGCTCAATCACGGCTATAGCCCCGAAGAAATTCACGCGGCGATGTCGCAGAAGATGCAAGAGGCCCAGGCTGCGGGTTATTCCACGCTGGAGGCGCAAACCGCAATTGACGACTATCTCAAACAGCCCAATCCCTTCAATACGAATGCCGTCGCGGCACCCGGTCATGCAGTCCTTTCCTCGCGACCGGCACCCACGACGCTCGCAGAGGCAATCGCCACCGGATGGAACTGGGGCGCAATGGGGCTTGGGCGGGAAATGCTCAAGGACAAGTCCGCGGGTCGATTGCCGGCACAAGCGTTGTCTAACGAGATGCCGTGGGCGTTACAAGCGGCGGGCACGCTTGCCGGGTTAGCCAGTGACGCACCCGCCTTTGTAACCGGCGCCGCCCTCGGAGGCGGTCCTTTGAGCCCCGTGACGGCGGCGGCGGGAGGATTTGGCTTGGCCGCAGGTCTCCGGCAGACCTTTGTGGACGCCCTCATGCAAAATGAAGTCGGCACAAAAAAGGAGTTTGCGGATCGCGCCGCAGGCACCATTATTGAAACGGCCAAAGGATGGGTCGTGGGTGCCACGACCGCCGGCGTCGGCGCGCTGGCGTCCCGATCCACTAGTGCTCTTCCTGGCGCGTGGAACCCCATACTAACGACGACGGCGGAACTTGCGACCTTGACGGAAGTAAGTGCCCGGATTGAGGGTCATGCCCCAGAACCCCGCGATTTGTTGAATACGGCGATTGTGCTGGGCGTGGTAAAGGCGGTCATGCCGTCTTGGTCCCAGGCTACACCCATTACGGACATTTATACCAAAACAGGGATCATGCCTGAGCAACTGATGACGGATGCGATGCACGGGGAGAAGGGCGTGTGGCAGGACGTGCTGGACGGACGGATGCCAGACGCCTACAAAGGACACGTAGAGACGCCGCCAAGTCCCCAGACACAAGCCCAACGGATTGATGCGCTGCTCGCGACCCCGAAAGACACGCCCGCCCCGACGTTGACCCCTGAACAGCAGGCCCAAGCGCGGGCGTTCATGGAGCAACCCTTTGCCGAAATTCCACAAGCACCGGGCGAACCCTCACGCCCCACGCACATGAATTACAACTACATCCAGACGACGGAGGAAGTCTCTGGCGCGTTGTCGAGACTGTCCACGATCTATGAAGACCAGATCAAAACGCAACAACGGAGTCCCAGGAGTTGGGAGAAGTCCCACGAAGACGCGGCTTCGGTCCTCGCGGATCTGGTGCACGCCGATGAACACACGGTCACCGCCTTTCTGAAAGGCCAAACACCCGGACCCTCGACGACCGCACAACTGCTGGCGCGCAAGGAACTTGCCGTGGGGTTCATGGAGGATCTCATGCGCAGCCGGGCGAGTCTCCTCGCCAAAGGAGACGCCGCCACGCCGGAAGACCTTGCGACCTTTCTTGGACAAGTGGAGAAAGTCTCACAGGTACAAGCGGGATTTCTGGGACAACGCGCCGATGTGGGACGTGCCTTAAACAGTTTAAAATCCACAAAACGCGAAGCGGACCGCGCGCAAGCCTTGATTGATGTGGTCAATGGCTATGGCGGCCCTGAGTCCGTTCGTGAGCTGGTGAAGAAACTGGGCGAGTATGATTCGCCCGCGCAAGTGGCGGCGTTTGCCACCGCCGCAACCAAGGCTACGACCCGCGAGATGTTGGTGGAAGCCTGGAAAGCCGGGCTTGTTTCAGGCTTGCGCACGCACGAAGTTAACATCCTTTCAACACTCGCCTTTACCACGCTTAAGCTCCCAACGGACGCCCTGGCGGCCGTGATCGGACAAAATCGACCCGTCGGGGAGCGCGTCGAGTATGCAGAGATTCCCGCTCGGGCCCTCGGACTTCTTGCGGGGATTCGCGAGGGGATGACCGTCGCGGGCGCCGTCCTTCGAACGGGTGAGGCTCCTGGTCCAAAAACCGACACCTTCAAACAAGCCATTCCCGGCACCTTAGGGGAGATTGTGCGACTCCCGTTTCGTGCACTCTCGGCGGCCGATGCGATGCTGCGCACCATGAATGAACGGGGAGAACTCTATGCGCAGGCCACGCGCCAAACTCTTCTCGAACAGATCCCGATGCGCGATCCACGCTTTATGGCGCGGGTCGTATCCCTCGTCGATCACCCCACGCCCGCCATGCAGGAGGCCGCCCGTATCGAGGGGGATCGTCGCATCTTTACCACGCCGCTTGGACCGGGTGGGCAAGCCTTCCAGCGGACGGTACGGGAATGGGGACTAGAGTGGATCTTCCCCTTCTTAACCACGCCAGGCAATATTTTCAAAGAAACGGCGCGGATGACGCCCGGCGCGAATTTCCTTGTGCGTGAATGGCGCGCAGACTACGAAGCCGGAGGCATCCGCCGCGATCGAGCGATGGCAGAAACCCTGCTCGGCGCCGCCCTGATGACCGCCGTGGTGGCGGCGGCCAGCGACGGACTGATTACGGGAGGTGGACAACCTGACAAACGTCTTCGGGCCACCGATAAAGCCGCCGGGTGGAAACCCTACGCGATCAAAATGGACGGGCAATACTATGATGGCTATCTTCGCATGGCCCCCATCGGACCCGTCATGGGCGCCGCCGTCGATATGCACGAATTTTGGAATTATATGACGAGCGAAGAGCATGACCAATGGGCACGGATGCTGGCTTTTGCTTTTGCCAATGTCGCCACCAATCAGTCGTCCATGACGGGTTTGACCAACCTGGTCAATGTCCTTCAAGACCCGAGTCGATATGGGGAAAACTATTTTGAGTCGTTGGCCGGCTCCCTGGTCCCCTCTATCATCGGTCAAACCGCCGCCGATCGGGACCCGTTGATGCGAGAAATTCACGGCATGCAGGAGGCCATGCGCGCTCGGATTCCGCTGATGCGGGAAGGACTCATGCCGCAAAAAGACCTCTTTGGCCAACCGATCGCGTCACCGGAACGGTTATGGGTGGGGAGCCCGTTTACGGTCTCGTCCGCTGCGACCGACAAAGTGCGTCTGGAAGCCAGTCGGATTGGCTTCGCCACCCCGACCATTCCTAAAACCTTGGACACGATTCCGAACGCCAAACTGGGCACCTTGGATCTCGTCCGACTGACGCCCGAACAACGCGATGGCTTTGCCACGCAATCTGGGCAACTGGCCTACCGTATCTTGCAACCCCTGGTGGACCAGCCCAACTGGGACACCTACCCCAAACTGGTGAAGCGGATGATGTTTGAGCAGACGTTCAAAGCGTCGCGTGATTATGCACACGCCCAACTGGTGGCGGGGCAAGATCCCGCGGTCACGCAGGCGGCCATTGGTGAATTGCAGCGTCGGTTGGCCTATGAGAAGTAGACGCACACGGGCAAGTTATGCTACAAAGGAGCCACGATGACCATTTCGAGCACCACCAATCGCGTCGTGTATACCGGCAACGCGGTCACAACGGCCTTTAGCTTTCCCTACGCTTTCTTCGCCCAAGCGGATCTCATTGTCGTTTCGACCATTATTGCCACGGGCGCCCAGACAACCCAAGCCCTGACGACCGATTATACGATCAGCGGCTCGACCGACAGCCTGGGGCATTACAGCAGTGGCGGCACCGTCACCGCGCTCGTGGCCCCTGCCGCGACCGTCACTTGGACCATCTATCGCGATCCGGCCGCCACACAGACCACGGACTTGGTCGCCAATGATGCGCTCCCAGCCGAAGCCTTGGAAGCGGCCTTCGACTATCAGACGATGCTCAATCAACGGACTCGCGATCTCGTGGCCCGCTCACTTCGGCAACCCGACGGCGACAGCGCGGCCTTGAGTGCGATTCCCGCCAAAGTGGCCCGTGCTGGTCGGCTGTTAGGTTTTGATGCCACCACCGGCGATGTGGCGGTGACCACAACGAATTATTTAGCCGATGTTGCCACGGTAGCCGCTATTGCAGCGAATGTGACCACCGTGGCTGGGATCAGCGCAAATGTGACTACCGTGGCCGGCATTAGCGCGAATGTGACCACCGTGGCGGGCATTAGTGCTGATGTCACCACCGTGGCTGGGATCAGTGCCTCGGTCACGACGGTCGTTGGGATGTCCTCGGCCATTACGACCCTCAATAGTAATGCCGCAAATGTCACTACGGTCGCGGGTATTAGTGCCAATGTGACAACGGTAGCCGGCATTAGCGCGAACGTGACGACCGTGGCGGGGATGTCCTCGGCCATTACGACCCTCAATAGTAATGCCGCAAATGTCAATACGGTCGCGGGGATCAGTGCCAACGTCACGACCGTGGCCGGCATTAGCGCGAACGTGACGACCGTGGCGGGCATTAGTGCTGATGTCACTACCAATGCCACCAACATTGTGGCCATTCAAGGCGCGTCCGCAAATGCGTCGTCAGCCTCCAGTTCGGCGTCAGCCGCCGCCAGTAGTGCCGCCGCAGCCGCAGCGAGTGCGGCTTCGATTGCCACGCCCATTCCTGTTGCATCAGGCGGCACGGCCAGTACCACGGCTGCCGCAGCCAAGATTGCCCTTGCGGTCATTTCGGCAGCGACCGGTTCAGAAATCATTCCGTCAGGCACCACGGCGCAACGAGACGCGAGTCCTGCGGCGGGGTATATGCGGTTCAATACGACGACCACCTCCTTCGAAGGTTATAGCGGCGCCGCGTGGGCCGCCATTGGGGGAGGGTCCGCGCTGTCGAACGATACCTCAACCGCGACCGACATCTACCCCATCTTTGCCGCCGCGACGTCAGGCACGCCCACCACGGTCTACACCAGTAACGCGAAGTTGCTCTATAAACCCTC
>Ga0222712_10002394_pt1 | contig 21511 bp, 19 predicted proteins | sample C33_657DmetaG_FD_165043 | JGI IMG/M metagenome (GOLD analysis project Ga0222712, IMG submission 165043) | Estuarine water microbial communities from San Francisco Bay, California, United States - C33_657D | ecosystem: Environmental > Aquatic > Marine > Unclassified | place: USA: California... | reverse complement strand
TTCGAACCTGATTTAGGGATTTCTTCCCTATATAAAATCTACCAGTTGGTATGTGTATCATTTTATAGACAAACCCAACTGCACCTTCCGGTGTGTTTTCCTCCGTAACAATATTTCCATTAAATTTCCAAGACATATTATCGGTTTACGCTATCTGAATACTTTTTTGTATTCAAGTCACCACCCCTTGCTCTTTTAAGTGCTTTTTCATCTTTAGATAAGTCTTTGGATGGTTTAAATGCATTATCAGCGCCAACGGGCTCAATATCACCACCTTTAAGGTTAGCTTTTCCAGTTGTGGGTGTTGCTTTTTTATAAATATCAATTATACTTGCCATTTTTTTTAGTATTTGTTTATGTGTATAAATATAACATTATGTATCAAAACGAACAATAAAATTCAATGGATAATCAGGCATCTATTCTAATGGTTGTGGTAATTTTGCAACGGCTACCATATTTAAATCATCATCATATAAAGCAATTGTTGTAATATAAGGTGCTAAATAAGAACCAGTTGTATCTAATGAACTACTATAATCATATTCGCCAAAACCACTAAACACAGTTGGGTCTACTTGAGATTGAATATTATGTAATTTAATTTTTCCAAAAGTTCCATCAGCATCATAATCAACCGCTGTTGGATTTTGTGAAACATTAAACTCCGATTCTAATACAGTTAATAAAATTTCGTTTTCATATATTGTTTTGGTAGAACGAAAATCCAAAGTATATTCGGATAATACAGAACCACTAACAATATCTCTAGTTAATATAACAAGTCCCCTATCGTAAAATATATTACCAGCAATATTACTACCAGAATCAATTAAATTTGAATAACCATCGTCTGTATAAATTTTTCCAGACTGCTCATCTTCTAATCTTACACTACCAACTTTAATACCCTCACCATAATATATTTGTGGGATAGATATTACAGCGAACTCATTACTTAAGTTTCTTTCATTTGTAGATGTATATGATTTTCGTAAACCAACTTCGGTTATTATTGATGCAGTATCTGCGTTTCTATAAAATTGTGATTTCACCGATTCATATAAAACTTTTCTAATAAATCCGTGAGTTTTTTCATCGGAGTTCACATCTATTAATGTATTACCAGGTGCTTCTCCAAATAATGGATATACATCAGTTTCATCCAATGGCCACTCTTTATAAACTTTGATTGGTCTTGTAATTATATCGGATTTAGGAATTTCTTTAATCATCTATTATTTTTTATATAAATATTTCTTAAACTAAAAACCCCCTTTCGGGGGTTTCTATAATTTTAGTTTAATTTATTAGAATGATAATTTAACTTTAATTAGTACTTCCTTATCAAAGGATTTAACAACAGGTTGCGATGTTTTAGCTACTGCTATTAATTCATTTGAATCGTTATACAATCCTATTGTTGTTATATACGTCTGAGGGTCAGTTTCAAATGTAGATTCTACAAAGAAACCATCTGCATCAATATAAGTAGGATTATTAGAATAGTTAAATTCTCTATTTGTTGCTCTTACAAAGAAATGCTGTGTAGAAATGTTTTCAGTTCTACGTGCTTCAAAATCACCACCTCTTTGAATTGCCTGAAGTAATCTATATTGATTAAATTGCTCCGATGTTTGTAAATGCGAAGGTGATACACTACCACTTTGTATAAATGTACCATCTTTTGTATAAATTGTTTGTGGTGCAATAGTACCTAATGTATTACCAATTGCATCGGCGTTAAGAACAATAATACCTCTATCAGGATAGAATAATCCATATCCTTGTCCGTTTGCAGCAGTTGTTGTATTGATTGTTGCTTCATTTTCAGTTCCTAAATTTAAAGAACCAGAAACAACTTTGAATACCCTACCGCTTAATCCTAAATCATCTCCAAACTTTTTACCGCTATTATCGATAAAAGTAAATGTACCATTACCACCTGTCAATGTTAATGACCAGTTACCAGCATCCATTTTTTCTCTAAATCTACTTCTAGATATATTGATTATATAGATACCATTTGCATCAACTTCAATACCAGATGAGTTTTCAAAAGAAAATTTACTATCAGTTGGGTCTAATAACATAGAACGATATTGTGCGTATGTTGCTTTTGTTGCAAGCAATGCAGAATCATTAGTTGCTAAATTCATAGAACCACTACCATTAACATGTCCATACGCTACGGCGAATTGTACTTCAGCCGAATCAGAGAATGCAATTGGATTGTAATCATATACATTAGCGTAATAGTATCCGCTAGTTGCCGTTGTTTGTGATGATGCTGTGTAAAATTGTGCCAAAGAACCAGAATCACCAGTCCATAGACCTGTGGTTACTACTTCTACTTTAGCGTTTACTTTATCAAAATCACCAAATCTTTTATAAATACCAGTAGCTACACCAGTACCGGTTGAAATTTGCTGTCCCGCTGGTAATACAGAGTTAAGCAAGGTTACTAACTGATTTGAATCAATCGTACCTGTATTTGCCAAATCTCTAATTTGGGCGGTTATATTCGGGTCATTAATTAGTGCCATTTTATATATCTATTTTTATGCTTTATAAGTTACAGCCACTGGAATTGTTTCTGAACCACCTGTTTCATTTCCGTATACTGTTATTGTTGTTGAAATATCAATTGTCAAGTTTGGATTTGGTGTGAATCTAAATTCTAAACCACTTACTACTTGTGCAGTTGTTGTAATTTCTTCACCCAAGAATACAGGAACACTTCCTACATTCGTAGCTCCTCTAGTCACAGTGATAGTACCAGCTCTTTGGTCGGTTAATACCACAGTGTATCCAGCGTTTGTATTTCCAGATGGAGATGTTGTTGGAGTTAATCCCACACCACCTTCAGTTTGATTAACTGCGATAGATGGTACTCCAAATCTAACAACAGGAATTTGAGTTGTTCCTTTTGGTAAAGTAACTAACTTATATCTCAATACTTGAGTTTCATCAGGTGAAGCTTCCGTAATAGGAATAGCTCTAATTGCTGAATCATAGTATGCCGAACCTTTTGGATGTGCTGGTTCGTATAAGGTGTAATCAATTTCATCATCACCCAACGAAAACTTCGTAATGTTTAACGATTGACCGGATGCTAATTTTTGTCTACCTTTTTTTGTAAGGATTGCATCTACGGTAATTTCGGTATTATCTAAATATGCCATTTGATATTGTTTTTTAATGCTTTATTTCTAAAATAAATATAACCAATTAATATTTTCAATCTTAATCCACTTCAAGTATTGGTTCACCACTTCCTCTACCTGTCTTAGCCACTCTAAGAATGTTAGGATTGGTTGAGAATGTTTCTACGGGCTCCAATCCATCAGGTGTGGTTGCTATCGTTTGCTGAGAACCTTTGAAGTAGGAACGTTGCATACCTTCAGTTAAATTATTTTTAAAACGATAGTGGGTTGGAAGATAACCATTTACTGATTTCACTTCTACAATATCGTTTCCAATTTCAATACTACCACTAAAAGGTAAGACTGAAACTCTATATTTGTTTTTTATTACAGGTTGTTTTCTATATTTTATTTGGTCACCTGGTTGGTATCCAACAACAGGGTATCCAGATATTTGAACTTGTTCAAATTCAGTATATTGTTCTTTTACTAAAAATATTGATTTTCTACTACCAGTTGTTTCCGAATTTCCAAACACACCCTCCCAATTTCTAACCAATCCATTACCTCTTTTAGCATATAACCCAAATCCAGCATTTGCTAACGAATCTCTTTCCATTCCTATTTGTGTAGATGAAAATACATCCACACTACCAAGTAAAGTTTCTCCAGTTGGACAGAAAATATTTGCTGAACCTGTATTTGGATATGTTGGGAATTCTGTAATTAGATTTTCACTCAAATTATATGTTATATTCGTATGATATGTAGGGTTTGTACCTTCTAAAATTATACTATCGTTTGCTTCTACTATTGTATTATAGTTTGGTAAATTTACATCAAATTCTGTCAAATCTTTCAAATCTATAATTGAATTCTTAACTGCATATTCTAAATCAATGTTAGTATTATCTTTAGTATCTATTATAGTATCATAATCGTTTCTTAAAGATTCCGGCTTAGTCCATTTAGTTTTACTTCTCTCTAAATAATGCGGTTCAATTAATAATCCTTTTGATATATTTGTTCTAGCAGGTGCTAAATCCGATAATACATCAAACAAAGATTTATCAATATATTTTACTAATCGTATGTATTCGTATATATCTCTATTGCCAAGTCTTTCAAAGTAATATTCTCGTAAATCAGCTAAAGATTTATAACTATCTCTATATTCATCCGATGGGTCTCCAATATAATTATCAATATTAAAATCACCAAATGCTTTTAATATATCCATATTTAACTCTTTAGTTGGGGATAAAAATAATCCCAAACGATTCGTATCTATTGGTGCTTGGTCAAATGCTTTTTTAGTTGCTCTTGTTTTGTATGATAAATCCGTAACAAGAGATGCTGATTCAAATCTTATTTTATTAGAATATGTTAAACCTAACGATGGTACATTTGCAGTTACAGTTCTATCATACGGAACGTATTGATATGGATATGTTGTATTAACCCACATATTACTTGCTGATGCGAATTGTTCACCATAACTTTCATTAATAGCTACGTTTTTAATATTAGGGTCTATATTTCTATCCTTTGGATATTCAAAATCTAAACGGAATACTAAATCTTTTGTTGATGAATCAAAATCATTACCATTAATCGCATCTGGAAATAGTGTATGATTTTGGAATTTACTTAATTGTAATGGTGTTTTCCATAAACGGAATTCATCTAAATTTCCATCAAACCCATTACCACCAATTTGTAAATAAGAACCAGTTTCCCATTGTGCATCATCCGTTGCCAATGACATACTAACAAAGGTAGTTATCCTACTTCCATTTGATGTAGCTAGCCAAACTTCAAACCAAGACGATGAATCAGGACTATTATGTCTATTAATTAATACATTCGTATAATATTCTGTTGATATAGGGAAATCTAAACTTCCTGTTTTTAAATCAGGACCATAAGCGTATGGTTCATCATCTATATATGAAATATAATATGATGCGGGGATACCTATACTTTCAGAAAAATATGTACTTGTTGATTGGTCACCACCAAAATTCAATTCTAATTTAGCAAATGAACCAGTTGTTTTTACCAAATCCAAAGTCCATTCTGTTCCAGATATTAATGTATATTGTGATGTTGGTTTGTATGTTGGTTGTATTCTAAATTCAACTCCATTTGGATAATCACCAAACCCAGATATTTCTTTCCAAGGTATTTTTACATTAGAATTTTCTTTCAAATAAATTGCTGCTGTCCTATCATCAAAAGTAAATTGAGTAGTACCGCCTTTAGTTGGATCTTGAGGGCCACCAAATTCCATTATAGTCAACATAGATTGTGGTACACCATAACAAGCCATAATAGCTTTCATTGCTCTACCCGTTCCTTTATGTTTTAATAGGTATGGTAAGTTATTTAATATTCTTCTCCAAACTTCGTTATTTGCATCCTCCAAGCTTCTACTATATTTTGGTACACCAGCTTCATTTGTACCAAATGCATATTCCCAAAGGAATTGTGAATCAAATGCTCTCTTTCCTTTCCATCCCATAGAATCAAGCATATTATATACCATTGAGTTTGTTATACCAATATCTTGCTTATGTTCTAAATTTTTATTTGCTTTTAATGCATTTATATAACACCATAATATATCAAAGTGCTGCCCTATCATATCTAAAAATAATAAGAAATCTGAATTTTCGTAGTCTTCTACCAAATATTCAGGCATATTATTTTTCATAGAATTTATGTTGTACACATCGTAAGTTCCGCCAGATTGAATTGCATATTCAAACCAACTAACCGAATCAATACTATCCCAATTTTTTAAAACTCTATACGTTATACCAGTTGGTGCTAAATAATTTTCTTTAGGAAATGCAAGTGTATCTTCTGTTTTATAAAGCCACTTTTCAAATCCATCAAATCCTCTTATTAAATTATTTATTTTAGTTGCTAATCTTTGAATTTCTTCACCTTGGTTAAAACCCTTTTCCACATAAACTTCCCAGTTTAATGTATATAAAGAATCTTCTGTAACTATTTCTTCAGATAATTCTGTTAGTAATGCTGAATCTAAAGATTGATATGGATTAATAAATGTATCAGCTATTAATCCTTGATATTTTTTTCTTAAATCCTCTAATATTTTTATTTTGTAGTAAAAGTTATTAACCCTTTCTTCGGCAGAACCAAAATGTACAAAATTGTTCCAACTATATGAAGACCCACTTACATATTGTATATTAAGTTTTTCAGTATCAATTGAATTTTGTTCCGCAAACTTATTTATTAAATCGGTGGATGTGTAAGAACCACTTGCTATAAGTTCATTATAAACTTTAAACCCAATACCATTATCTGGCTCTAATGAAAAATTAGGACCTTTTAGTGGTGGACAAAATGCTGCATCAACTCCACTTATTGTTATTGTTTCAACTATTGGATTTGCTTGTAATTTTGAAATCCAAACCTGTTGGTTTGGTTGAATTGTTGTTGGTATTGGTTCATATAATTTTAATATTAATGAACCTTGACTTCCTGTCCAAGTTGTAATTACCTTATTATCACCATTTCCTATGTGTAATAAATGTGTAAGATATTTGGATGAATCTATTTCAAATGGTTTATCATCAAATTGATTAATAAACGCTTCTGCAATTCTACTTATAGCAACATCTCTTGGTATTGTTAAATCACCTTTATCAAAATTAATAGTAATTAATTCTTCCTTTCCAATTACAACTTCTTTACCACTTTCGTTGTATGGTACTAATTTTAATATGATTGATATTTTATCTACATCTTCAAATGTTTGAGATGCATCTAAATCTAAAAGTTGTTGAAAATTTAAAGTAACAACACCATTTGCCGATGCTTTTATGAATTTATCACTACCTACTTTATATATTTTTACATAATCAGTACTTACTGTTTCGTATGATATATTAAAATTTACATTAGTACCAACATAATCAGGTCCAAATAGTTCGGATGGAAATCTAATATTTCTAATATCAGGTACACCAACCCAAACATCTTTTGTTGCATTAATACTTAATTCTACGAAATCACCATCACCTCTTGTATTAGATGGAACAATAATTACTTTATATACGCCAATGTCAGAAAATGCATTTGCTGGAATTGATATTACAAATTCCGTTTCAGTTGGTACATTATAAATAAATTCTTTTTCGTTTACATAAACTCTTATACCAATAACATTATTTTCTTTTATTAATGAAATTGGTACAGCTGATTCAGAATTTAAATTATATAATCTTTTTGTTTCCGGATTAGATAATCTAAGTCTAGGTAATTCTTCTAAAACTTGTTGTACAACTTCTTCTGTTGTAATGTTTATAATATCACCAGCTTTAGCGTTAAAATTAAAAGATAAACTTTCATTTGCAGACGCTGTTAGGTTTTGTAGTATCTCATTATTTTGCAGTAATTGTAATGATACAATTCGATATAATGATACATCGGCACTCTTTATTAATGTGTTTCTTTTTGAAATTTTAATTTCAGTATTTCCAGAAGAAATTCTTTGTGAAATATTTGCACCCAATCCTAATGGATTTGATGAAATTACATCCACACTATTATCAGCCCCAACTAAGCTTATTGTTATTTTATCTTCTTGAATTGTTGGTTCTTCTAATACAGGTTCTTCTTTTTTTATTACAAACTCATTAAAATCTAATACTTGTATTTTATCATCTATATTATAATTAAATTCTTGAATTGCATCACCCTTTAAGTATTCTATTTTAATCGTAAATAATGGAGTAGTTGAATAAACCAAAGATGCATTGGATAAATCAAGCAATCCTCTAGTAGAATAGTTTACCAAACTATCATACGGATTTATATTTATCCCAAAATTATAATTAGGGTTCTGAACAACACTTATAATGTATTTTTCGTTTGATAAATATCCTTCTTTTTGTAAGGTAATGGTATTAGGCGATAATGCCAACTCACTTACGGATTTTCTAAATGTGTGTGGTGTTGTTTTGTAAATATTTTCATTGTTAATAAAAATAGATGCGTTTGCAACATTTGATGATATTCTAAATGTATAGGATGAATCGCTGTTTGCTCTACCAGGTTCAGATGTTATTGGTATAACTGGTGTAAATGTTTCACCCAATGGAAGTTTAGAAGTATCTAAATTAGAAATTATATCCGGTTGTACGGAAATAGCTATCCCAGAAAATCCATAATCAACTGCACCTTGGACATTAGATGAACCCCCCGCACCAGCGCCACCACCAAATGATACGCCGGATACAGATTCTGAATCGCTTACCAAATAACTATTGTATTCGGAATTAAAATTTTGCTCATCGTTTCTTTCTGCCATTTTTTTACTTTATATTATCCTATTAAATTATAAATATCCTATCGTATGTTTTCTCTTTGTGTTGTATCATCAGCCAATCCAAATCCAGCTCCTCTGAAATCGTTTGGATTAACTTCTCTCATTCCACCACCACCTCCACCGAAGCTACCACCACCACCAATTATAACAGGTTCGTAAGTTGGTGGTTCTGGTTCTTTGTATGGTGGGTAATCTATTGGCGTTTCTATTGGTAATGCAACAATGGGTTCATCTTTTGGAGGTAATATTCCAATTGGTCTTTCTTTTTCCAATTGTCTTTTGAATTCCAACAATTTTTCATCTATTTGCATCTTTTCTATTGTAACAACTTTCTTTTCAGGAGATGAAGTATTAATTTGAATATCAGATTCATATCTCTGCATAACTTTACCTACATCATCCAAACTTTCTTCAAGACCAACTTTTTGTGTAACATCTCTCTTTACATCTAATTGAGTTAAATAAAAATCTATCGATTTTGCTAATAATAATTTACAATTTTCTTTTATTTCATTTTTAGATAAATCAAGTTTAGGTCTTGTAGTTAATGGTTTACCATAACTATTACTTCTCATATCAGAATTTCTATTTGTAAAATAATATCCAGCAGATTCTATAAATTTACTATGTATTTTTGTTACTAGTGTTTCAAAATCGGATATTTTATACTCTGCTCTAAATTTTTCAAACCATTCATTTGTATATTTTCTTCTTATAAATTCAGATATAGTTGTTGGCGTTATTTTATCTAAAAATACAAATGCGGAATTTATTATATCATCTCTAAATTGCTGATTTGCAATAAACATGCTATATCTTTTTTCTAATTCCGTATTTACATATCCAGAGTTTTTTATAGGAAATAATCTAACTTCTGTTCTTGATGGTGATATTTCTGAAATCCACAATTTGTCCTGTGGTTGTTCACTACCAACTCTTTTATTTAATAAAGTAATTTGTGTTTTGAATATACCATTATTATATCCAGCCTCTCTCAATAATCTCTCCACATCTATAAAGTATTCAGATGGAAATTGATTTTTTTCAAATAAAGTACCTTCAGCTATTAAAAAATAATCTTTTATATTTTCAGTAGATAGTGTTACATATCTAATTAACTTATCATCTATTTGTGGTAACTGATTATCATTTATATCATATACAATAAATTCAATAGCATCTTTATCTCCAAATCCAAAAAAAGATTGTAAGTTTCCCTCCTCAAATATTTTTCTATCTTTTGAGTTTATTCGGTATCCTTTATTATCGATTATATCTTTAAACTTTTTTACTGCCATTTTATATTTTTATTAACCCCATTGGTCTCCTCTTTGTTTTTGTAAAGCAACAGGTAAATTAAGTGAACCAGCTGCTGATTTTATAATAATATTACCATTATACTCCGTATCTCCAGTAAATCCAAAACCAGCACTAGGTTTATATCCATCAACCTTTCCATCGATTGTTTCAATTTTAAGTCCTTTATTTTCACCCGGTTTTAATGTAATTGACGGTATTGGTTTAAATATACCAGCAATTGCACCATCTTGTGTAAACGATAAAGTTACCGGTTTCTTTGTAAAGTTATTAACTCTAATTTCAGGACCATTTATAAATCTTCCTCTACCATCATCTTTTGCTCTACCTCTAAATGTTATATCAGGATATTGCTTTTCTGAAATATTTACCACCTTAACTGCAAAATCATCTGATACTTTGAAACCTTCTTGTACTTTAGCAGCTTTACCAAATAATTCTTCTCTTAATTGCTCTACTTGCTTCTCTAATGTTTGATTTCTAGCAAATAGAGAAACTCTTTGAATTGATTCCGCTGTTGCCTTTTGTATTGAGTTTTGAAGTTCAACTATTGTACTAGTAACTTTAGAATTTGCCTGTTGTGTCTGGTTTTCGGATGTTGCAACAACTAAATCTTTTCCATCAATTTGAACTAATAAACTTTGAGTTGTTATTTCCAATTCAGTAACTTTAGCTCTCAAATCCAATATATCAGAATTTAGTTGTGTTATTATAATATCTCTATTAGCTATTTCTACTAATGCCGCATCATAGATTGTTTTTAAAACCATTTCAGGAAGAACAGGAGCTTCCACTGGAATTAATTCTATAATTGTGGTATCTATTGATTTTAGTAATTCTGATTCTTTGTATTTTGGTCTTGATAATTTTCCAGAAACAATACCATCATCAGCAACAGAACCACTAAATACATGGACACCAAAAGAATTTTTAGTTGTAATTGCCAATGAACCACTAACTAAAATCTGTCCAACTTTTTGTTCGTTTTTTAATCCTGTTTTTAACATTTTAATCTTTTACAGTATTGAAAGTTAATTCATTATCAAAATATTGTATATTACCACTATTATCAACTTTGAATTCTATTTTATAAACTCTACCAGCTTCCCAATTAGAAAGATTTAATTTTATATAGTTACCATTAGCATCACAATCTATTTTAGAATAATCACTAAATGGAATTATAATATCATTTGATGCAAAATCTCTAATTTGATAATATGTAGTTTGTGGAAGATACTTTATATTATTGTATTCAAATTTATTTGTAAAAGTTTTTAGTGGATATAATTCTCTAGCAAAAATCCTCATCGTTGGATTTGTACCAACTTTATATTCTTTTTTTAGATTTACAATTCCAATTTTTATATCTTCCGATGTTAAAGCTGTTAAAGATGCCGTTACATAATTTTGAGAATCCCACCCTATTCTAATTTTTGGCTGATATATTGTATTTGTTTCTTTACTAAATAGTTTTAATACACCATAATCTTCGGTATCGTTTTCTAAACTATCACTAAATTTAATTACTAATCCATCATTTGGAATAGAACCACTCATCCAAACTCTTAACATTGGTTTTAAATCCATTGTAATATCTGTCGATTTATATTCGAATGATTGACTTGAACCACTTACTAAATACCAAGTTCCACCAGTACCATTATTTGGATTAGAATCACTACCAGCTGCCAAAGTGTTTTGCAACCAATCTAATTTAGTATCGCCTTCTCTATAATTCCATGTCACACCTTGAGTTGATACATTATCAAATCTAGTACCTTTACCCATTTGCCAACTTTGTGAGATTGGATATGCGTATAAGGTAAAATTCAATGGAACTTCTTCACTTTTAGTTTCTTTTAAAATTAAAGTAGCTTCTTGCATTTTAATAGTATTATCTACTAAAGATGATGATAAAAATCCAACTTCAAATTTTAAAAGAGTACGTGATACATCTTTGATATTTCCATAGTAAAGTTTACTGATTTCTAATATCTCATCCAAACCAGTATTTTGGTTTGGCTGTTGTAAATAAATTGTTGCATCTTTTGATGCTGTTAGGAAATAGTATGCCATTATCTTACTCTACCTTTTATATCCGAATCCGGAAATTTAATTTCAAAAACTGTTGGGTCTAACGATGGATATATAATCTTATCTTTAGTGGCCGCATCTATATTATATGAGTTTGGTGAATATCTACCACCACACTTATTTGTTATCTTTACCATAGGAACTGAAGAAACCCCCTCAACATTCGCTATTAATAATTCAACTTCGCTCAAGTTAATTGTTTGATTGAATGTCCAATTATCTATACTAAAATATTGTTTTAGTTCATTTATGCATTTTGTAAGAACTTCACTTTTATTATAACTACTAAATACAATTAGTTCAAACTCAATTCCAATATTAATAACAAATCCATCTAACACATTAATGCCATCTGTTAATAATCGGTATTCATTCATATAAGTTTTTAAATTTTCTTTAACACCTCTATTAAGATTTGTTAAATGACCGTTATTATCATATCCCAACAAATATAAATTTATTGCAAATGGATTATTTTTTTCATTTTCATTTGAAGTTTTTCCAATTAAAAATCTAGTTATTTCTTCTTTTATCGATTGTTGTGTTGGTTCTTCATCATCTGGTTTAGTTACAAAACTCATAACCAAATCCGTAAACTCTTGTAAATTATTTGGCGATGCTAATATTGATGCTGGTGAATTATTATCTAATGTACCATCTGCAATTGCAAATGCTTTTGCAACTGCCCCAAATTTTGGTGGCATTGATAATGCTCTGACTTGATAATCATTTGCCGTTACTGCTCTATTTTGAGAACCAAAATTTGCTAATGAATTTTGTCTTATTTCTTCCAAACTTTCAGGACCTCTACCACCCGTTGCTGGTACTTCATTATCAATTGCAATTGAATTTTTTACTGTATTATAAATTGCTAATTCTGATGCATTGAGTGATTCAATATCTTCATCAAATTCAATTGTATTAACTCTCACTAATTCACCAACAGGTATATTCGAAGCAACACCACCACCAATCATATACTTAACAGTCATAGTTGTATTGGATGGAGATGTTCCGTATGTTTTAGTTTTTAAGAAATTGGTTGGGTCAAATGATTCTTCCAATCTACTAATAGAGTTTGGCAATCCCAGTCCAACATTTTTAAGATTTGGGATAAGTTGCTCATCTGATGCAGATGAATCACCTGCTCCAAATTGTATCGATGTAGTATTGTTTTGATTTACTTTAGTTACAAATCGTCTTGCTGTTTTAATTGTTTTTAATACAAATGGTACAGTTGATTTAAATTGATATAAATCTGGGTCATTTGTTTCTGTATTTGGTGTATCTAAATATATCATTTCCTGTGCCAAATATGGAACTTCATACCACTTATTTCCATTTGAATCTCTTACATCATATATTTGAATTACATTATTTTCAGGCAAATCTATTTTTTGAAAAGGAGAATATGCATCAAATGCTACTTGTGATTCTACCAATTCACCGGATAAAGCTTGTACATACTTTTTAACTAAATAGAATAAAGGTTCTCCTGTATTAGCATCTCTTTGATATATTGTTATTTCTCTATTAGTTTCATCGGAAAAATCAACTACATCAGTTGTTCTGAAAATTATACCAGCTGTTGTTGATTTACTCAACATACCTTCTTTTATTCTTAAATAAAATTTTTCATCAGGTTTATTATTAATACCAATTCCAATAGATGGTACTAATTGATACACACTTAATGTTGTTATTGCTGGTGAGGTTACTTTAGGTCTATACCCTAAATATTGAGATAATGCTAAAACACTTTGAGGGTCTTCAGCGTAAGTCATTAATGACTCTTTCAATGTATCATCAATATAATACGATAATGAATCCCCTATATAAGATGCCATTTCAATAAACATCATACCAGGAGATGATTCGTTAAAATCAGAATATGTTTTTGGGAAATAAGTTTTTGCAAATTCAATTAAATTATTTCTAAATGAAGCAAAATCTTTATTAAGATATTTTATATCTTTTCCTTTATTTTTAAAATTTCTATTTGTAATTGTTACTGACATATTCTATTATATTATACACCTACATTAAAGGTGACTGTATTTAAGTCTGGGTTTCCTAAAACTCTAAATTTAAGTGATACATTTACTGTGTTATTATCTTTATCCAAATCAGATGCTCCTATATCAATCGTATCAACACTTATATATGGTAACCAATTTTCTAATGCCAATGTAATAGTATCTTCTATTTTTTCAGCCAATGAATCATCATTAAAATCAAATAATAATTCTTGAAGACCACTACCAAAATTAGGTTGCATTATTCGTTCACCTCTTTTTGTTAGTAATAAATTTTTTATATTAGAACTAGCTTGCTCCGCAGTTTTAAAACTTTGATTAAAAGCAGTATTACCAATTCGAATTGGCAAAGTTATACCTATCGCAAAATCATCAAATTTTTTCGTATCTTGTACTAACTTTTGTCCTAATACAATTGCCATTACTTTTTATTAAATCTTTTTACAAGTTCAGAATAATCTCTATTCAATGCTTTATCTAATTCAGGCACTCCAGTGTTTACACCTAAACCAGTTGGTGAAGGTCCTTTTGCTAAATCACCATAACCCATTTTTTCAGCTATTGCCGTTCTACCTACGATTGAACCCATATCACCTTGTCCAAAATTCATTGTTCTGAATCCACCATCACCAGTTGTAGGTGCCATTGCTGTTTCATTTAGAATTTGATTAATCATTGGGTTTTTACTAAATTGCTTTCCTCCTATTATTTTATTTTCAATAGATTCTACCAAAGTTTCATCTTCCATCATAGCCTTGGCCATAGATAATCCAGTACTTTTTGGTTTAGCAGGTTGTTTTCCTTCTGCTATCATTTTTTTCATTTCAGTCCTTACAGTTTCCTTAATTAATGCCGGTAATTGTTCTTTCAATTCCTCTTTTATTAGGATTTGTATGGCTTTTAATAGTTTATCAGTATTCATACTTCCTTATTTGTTATGTTTATAAATATTTGAATTGTTATTTTTGGGAATTATTATGATTGTTACTCATATATTGAAACGTGCATTGGGTCATTATTACTTAACCATGTCATTCCTTGCGATTTAAATATAGCTGCTACTTGTTGAAATCCTCTATCAAACTCATTCAAATCTCTTATCTTTGCATTACCAGCATAAATCCCATCTGGCTTAAATTTATACCCATACGGATATTTTGTAGTATTCATATCAATAGCAGTTCCCCAACTATGATTTGATAATCTGCTTCCACAAGTTACGTTTCTTACTGCTAAACCACCACCACAATTTTCAATATATTTTTGCAAACCCAATGCTTTTATCTTTACAATTGCCGGTTTAACAATAGCCGCTAAATCTTTATGTACAGTTATTTTTTTATCTCCACTCGAAGTTGGAAACATTATTTGTGTACAATTTTTTGTCATATATTCTGTATTTACTTTATACCAATATCTTGTACATTTGCCTGGTTGTGTAGAACTTACTTGGAAACTAGGAGCAGTACCTAATGCCGGCCATACTCCATTACCACATTTTCTAAATAACGCCTCATCTCCTCTACCAACAGGCCCTGTTATTGTTCTTTCCGGTAAATCTCCAGTTGGTGTTGGTTCTAATGGAATTGGTGCTGGTTGCGGTTGTATTATTTGTGGGTCAGTTATCGGGTCTAAACCGAATTCTTTTTCATTATTATATTGGTTTACGCGGAAAAATGCCGATTCTTCGGTAACATCACTATTATTTTCCATAGCAGCTTCTTCACTTTCAAATTGCTCCTCATATAATTGCTGATTTGCGGGATATTCTTCGTTAATGTCACGCTCAATTGCTTCTGCTTCTTCAAAATCCTCTGATGTTAGTCCTGATAAATTTGCAGGTTGTACACTATATCCAGACCAATTTGCTATTCCGGGTCCAGGAGTGTTTAATGGAGGATATGTAGATATAGTAGCCACAATACCACTAACTGTACTTAAATGTTGCTGAGCATATCGTATGAACTCATCGATTATTAATTTATGATTTTTGGTTGGTTGTATAGCACTCATATTACGCTTGTCTTTGCTCTTTTGTTAATGTATAAAATCCCCAATATTCCCAATGCCAAGCCTCATCCATACCAGCCCCATCACCTAATCTATATGGGTTATACCAACCATATTTAGGTCCATTTATTGCTAGCCATTGATAAATTTTTGAGTTTTCTCTTGTATATCTAGCAGGAGATGGTGTTGCCCTACCAACACCTAATGCAGAAGCTCTAGCTTGCTGCATACCTGCAATTTCTCCAAAATCTAAAGATAATCCCCACCCATGTGGAGAAAACCCTGGTTTAGCTGCGCTACCAGACCCATATTTTTCAAAACACGCTACTTGTCCGGCATAATCTCTATATGTAGATGATACTCTCCACTTAACTCCTTCTCTTTTGGCTTGTGCTATCAGTTTGTTATACATTTTAGCAGCTTCGATGTGCAATATACCACCACCATAAGATGCATCTATACTTCCTAATTTATCTTTTGGTATTTTACCATTTCCAAAACTTGCTAAACCAGGTGGAGGTGGTGGTGCTGTTTTTCCTACATTTGTTGTTATTCTTGGACTATTTACATCAGCAATAGGTGCATTGTTTGGGTCTGTTGGATTTTGCAAATCAACGGGAGTAGAAGTATCAATTGGAATTGGTGCAGGTTGTGGTGGTACTACTTGAGGGTCATCTATTGGGTCTACTCCACTAATTTCAACTTCTTCGGCCTGTGAATTAAAAAATGATGATTCTTCTTCTACTACTTCTTGTGGTTCACTAACCTCCTCATCTTCCGGAACTTCTCCTAATATTTCTTGAGTTTCACCAAGTTCAGTATCAGGCATATCATCGTTTTCCGTTTCACCTTCTCTTAAATCAGGCTCACTACCACCCCCTAAAGTTGGTTGTTGCCATTGACCGCTATTGGTACATGTAATAGTTACAATTTGAATATTTTGAACCGCTCCAGTAGCAGGTGGTGTTGTTGGTGGTGATGGTACGGATGATGGGTCTAATTGTGCACCTGCCCAATACGCTAAAACTCCCTTTCCCATTTCACCAACTAAATCGTATGGTTCTTTTTGAGATACTCCCGTATCTAAAGCGGATTTGATAAATAATTTTAAAATTTCAACATTTCCAACTTTCATTTTAGATTGAAATAAATTATCACTACCTCTTTTTATAGCTGCATCATATTCTTTTGCATATAAATCAGCAACACTATCGGTTGAATTTATAGATTCTGGGTTTGTTACAACGTTTAATATATTTTGTTTGAATATATCCCAAGACATTTTTAAGATGTTTTATTTAACTCACTCAATACTGATTTTAATTTTGATTTTATAGTATTGAATGTTGGCTTATTTACAGGTCCTGTTGCTGATGGTCCTGATGGTGTTAAGAATTGTTGTGCCACTATGGCATCTATTAATTCTTCCATTAATGAAACCCAACTATCACCCTTAACCAATGGTTCTAATTTAGTATTACCTAAATTTATTTTACCATTTCCCGTATTAAAATTTATATCCCTATCCGTTGCCGTTACATTTATATTATCCCCAACAGTAACATCGATACCCAATTTATTATCAATTGACATAGCACCATCTGAAATAAATCCATAATTCTTTTTTGAATAGAATATCATTTCAGCATTTTTTGCAGATATTATAACTCTGCCAGAATTTATTAAAATTTGGTCTCCTATTAATTTTGATGGGTATGCTTTAAATGTGTTTGGTTTTGTTTCAAAATCAGATGAACCTTTATCCGATACTGTGCCAGGTTGAAATGGTAATTGATACTGATTAGAACCTAAAACAATTACACTACCATCTCTATTTATATCTTCTTCGGTTGGTAGTTTTATTAATTTCTTTTTAGATTCTGCATTTTCATTATTTCTTAATATAATTGTTGGTGAAAATACTTTTTCGGAATTATTAAATCCAGAAAATCTAAGGGATTGTCCAAATCTAGTTTCTATCAAACTATCTCCCTCATATAATTTTAATTTATGTACTCCAGGTTCTTCTTGAAAATATTCACCAAACTTATCATATTTAGATGATTCATTAACATTACTCATTGTGGTTCCTGTTTGCTGAACCGTCTTATAATTTTTCTTTACATCATCAATTTGTTGTTCTGGTGGGAATGTTTCCGATATTAATGTTTTTTTACTATCTATGTTTGGTGTTTTTTCCAAACCAATTCTTCTATAATATGATACACCATTATTTTGAAGTATTTCAACCGATTCGTTTACTAATGGTATTGTTTTAAAATTTTTATCATAGGGAAACGCTACAGGCAATGATGCATCGTCTGTACTTGGTTGTCCTGTAATTCTATATTGTATTGCGCCCATATAGGCTGCCTCTCCTTGCTTTTCTATCTGCCTCTCACCAACACTTGCTTTTAAATACGGATGATTTTCATCCAAAATAACGGAATATACAATTCCAAACCCCATTGGTTGTTTGGTACCGGGAGTTTGTACTGAACTGACAGAACTTTGTGAATTATCGAAAGCCATATTATTTCATTTTCTTTTTTAAATCTTCTAATTCAAACTCCAAATCATCTACCCTTTCTACCTCTTGCTTAGTTTCTTCTAATTCTCTGAGTAGTTGATTTTTTTCAAATTCAGTTAGGAATCCATCTTGTCCTTCCGTTTTCTTTTCGGATGCTATAATTTTAGTTGCAATTGTTGCAAGTTTAACCAATTGGTCATCGTTCTTTACAGAACTATCAATTAGTGAGGATAGGATAGGTCCTACGCTTGCCACATCTCCTGCATGCTTAATCATCTTTTTAAGTTCTTCTATTAAACTACTTATCTTCGCCTTCTTTGAAGTTTGGTTGTTATAGATGTCTTCGAAAAGAGAACTTAGATTCTTTCCTTTAAATAATTCGAATTCTGTTGACATATTGATATATTTACATTTTGTATGTATATAAATATGATTCTATTAAAATGTTGAAATTAAACTGGGATTACTTCAATTGTAATCTTAGGTTGGTATCCTTCAGGTAGTTGTCGATTAATACCCTTGAATTCGTTTACTTTATTCTTAAAATAAGTAATTTGTAATATACGGTCTGTCAGATTCATTACCGTTTGTGAAGAAGTAGACATCTCTTTAGTGTCCCTTTTCATATTTAACATAGGTTTATTTGGAAAGTATTCCTTTCTCATAGCTTGTGCTATTCCTTTCCAATCTTCTACTTTATCAACCGATTTTTCTGCTGATATTTTTCTTAATTTTGATGATAGATACTTTTCACCATGTGTATATCCCGCATCAGTAAACATGTGTCCGTGGTTGGTACGAACAACCGGTGATTCGGAGTTTTGTAGTTTAACATCAGGCTTATGCTTTGATGTAGTTTCAATACTTATCAAATGTTTGGGTGATGATACAAACGTATGTCCTTTTAAAGATAATCCACTCTTACCTTTATACTGTAATGCTGCTCTTACCGCCTTCATTAAAGTAGGTTGTTTGATGATATTTCTCATTTTATCACCATCAGGTCCAGGTTTTCCACCTTTCTTTACAATTTTATGTTCTGCTTCATCGTGCCCTACCAATAGTGCTGAGTTTACAACGCCTATACCATTTTCATTTAAACCTTCACTCCAATCGGTTGTTAAATCGTGTAGATATGCAACTTCCACACCATCAATGATAGTGTGTACAATTTCCAAAGATGGGTTGTAAGCTCTATCTCTATTTTTAGCAAGAATGAACTTATCATTTATTTCTTTAGATACAATAATACACTCTTTAAGTTTCATTTATTATGCGATGTAGGCGTTTAGTTCGTAAGAATTCCTCATACCGTATACTTGGATATGAAGTTGCTTTCTTTGTAACTTACCATCTTTAGTTAGTTGTATGCTAAATCTATTTGTTTTACCTTCCGATGGTTTACGAGGTCCCATTCCTATTTTTGTAAAAGAATCATCATTATCTATTTCAAATCCTTTCTTTTCCGCATATTCTCTAGCTGCTTCAATTGCCGATGTGTATGATTTATGATATACTTCGTAAGGTGCTTTTGCTTCACTAACTACTTTCTTACTTGCAAAAGATACGGATGGTATGTTACCAAATGTTTTATCTATTTTAGAATCAATTCCAAATTTTGATTTTAACATCTTTACAACATCATTTCCAAACTTTATATCAGTAAGTTTGAGATAAATGTAATTTCTATTAGGTGTGTTTTTGATTTGTCCACTTACAAATTTTGAACCAATTGATTTAACAATATCATCCACAACATCTGCAGCTAGGTATCCTTTAAGTTCGGATTCTTTTACCGATTCTCTTACAAATTTACCATCTTTATCGGCTACATAGTAAGCAACCATATTATATGAACCACCTCTTTCCTTTTCAAGCTTTTCTACTGCTTTCTTAGCATCTTTATATGATGAATAAGAATCTTTAAAAACTCCCGTACCTTGTCCTCTGCCTTTATTGTAGCCTACATGATACAATCCTTCGTTTAGTAAATCTTTTAGCTTTATCATATTAAAACGCTTTATTTAATTCTTTAGCCGCATCATCTCCGTACTTTGATTTGAATTTATCTGTCAAATCTTTTAAGATACTACTTCTATATTTAGAAACTTCGGATGGCATAGAACCTTCAATGTCATGTATTGTTTCAATTGCTTGTAATAATTTAAGAGCCTTTGTATTATTTAAAAATGTTGCTAATTCGATTACAGCACCAGTATGGTCGTTTCTATCAGTTAATTTAGCTACCTTCTCTATAATTTGCGTAGTATCCTTTACTTCGTTTACTTTAGGTTTTCCGGTTACAATACCCATTAATTTTATCATCTTATTTCTTTACTTTAATTTTCCAATATGTACCAAATCCAACATAAGGTGAGAATGAACCATTAGTTCCATCAACAGTTCTATTATTTACTCCAATGTTTAAGTTATAGATTTTATCTTTTTTAGTTTTAAGAATCAAACCAGCACCAACAGCTGAAACATAATCTTCTTTGTTAAATCCGGCATTCAAACCATAATATAATTGATTTCTTGCAGGCTCTTTAACAATCATAGTTTCTTTGATAGTTCTTTGTTTAACACTTGCGTTGAATGTTCTACCTAAGATTTTGTTTTGTGAGATTGTATCAGTTACAGCCACAGTTCCTAATGAATCAGGCAGTACTAATACATCCTTATATAATACTTTTGAATAATAATCTTTAAGTAATGCAGCTGTATCAATTACCGCTGGAATTAGAACTTCTTTTTCAACGATTGTTTCGTGATAAATGTCATCTCCTTTTTTAGTTACTACCTTTGTTTTAACAATATCAACAGTATCGATTTCGTGCTTAATTACTTCATATTTTTTACCCTCAATACGGATAGTTCTTCCACCTGGCATAACTCCACCTGGGTTAAACCATTGTAAAAGGATGTAAATTACCAAAGCTGCTATGGCAATATTTTTAAAATTAACAAATTTTTTCATAAGACTAGTTTTTATGTGTATAAATATTCAGTT
>Ga0222712_10002393_pt1 | contig 21520 bp, 16 predicted proteins | sample C33_657DmetaG_FD_165043 | JGI IMG/M metagenome (GOLD analysis project Ga0222712, IMG submission 165043) | Estuarine water microbial communities from San Francisco Bay, California, United States - C33_657D | ecosystem: Environmental > Aquatic > Marine > Unclassified | place: USA: California... | reverse complement strand
GGTCATTCGGTACGTCATGAAGCACATTTGAGAGCTGTCGACAGAAAACAAAAGTGACACGACCACGGTCGTCCTATAGTGTCGCTCAGACATTTCTCGGTCATTCGGTACGTCATGAAGCACATTTCAGTGGTGTCGACAGAAAACAAAAGTGACACGACCACGGTCGTCCTAGAGTGTCGCCCATCGCGCGCGTTCCGCACTGCGCGTCCACATCGGGCGCGTTCGCTTGAAAAGTGACGCCATTCGCCGCGAGCGCGCGCGTCGAGCGTTCTTTCCATTCGTTCCATGGACGCCTTACTCCCGTCCTGGCTCACGGGAGAGGACACGGGGAGCGAGGATGAGGAGGAAGACCGGGCGACGCGCGCGCGCGCGCCGTCGCGCCTGCGCGCGATCGGGGAACGCGTGAAAACGACGTCAGTGGCGAGGCTCAGGGAAGTCGCGGCGACGTCGAGAGGGAAAGCGGTGGTGGATGATGTGTTGACGAAAGCGGTGGAGGTGGTGAGGGATCCGAGGGAGTTGGCGAAAGATGAGAGAGTGCGAGCGCTCGCGGCGAAGGGCAAGGATTTATGGCGAACGGCGTTGAAGGATGATGAACGAAGGATCGATGGGGCGAAACGCGGTACGGTGAAAGCGCTTGAGTTGACGGAGAGATTAGCGTCGCATGCGGATCCTGGGGGGGAGGTGGCAGAGACGTTTGCGGATGCGGCGCGAAGATTGCGAGGGATCGTCGAGACGGGGAAGACGAGGGATGACGTGTTGGAGCAGAGCAAGACTTTGGGGAAGGATGTTTGGAATAAATTGAGCGCGAAGGCGAAGGAGAATGAACATTTTGAAGGCATGCGTGGGACGGTGGAACGCATCGTAGAGCGCGTGAAGGCGTTGACGGGGAAGTTGCAGGCGGAGAAGATGAAGTTAGTCGAGGAGGAGGCGATATCCGCGGTGTTGAATGCGGGGGATACGACGAGCGATGCGATTGATTCGCGATTAAAGACGCTGGCGGAAGAGAGTAGGGACGTATGGAGCGATTTGCGCGCGGACGAACAGGTGAAACGATTGATTAAGGAGGAAGTCGTGCCGGGATTTGAGCGTTTGATTCGCGGGGCGGTCAACGTGTCGTGCGAGCTCATGGCTAAGCTCGAACTTCCGCGCGTCGATGGGGTGTACGATTCCCCTTTAGGATCGGTGTGTTATCACGTCGACAACGTGCATTTCACGGAGTTTCAAGTACAAAAAGAATCGCTACGCGTCATCAACCACGTGGATGAAGACGACGAGGGCGCGGGGTTGAGCACCACCGTGGAGGTGGGCGACATCAAGACCACGATGAAGGACGTCGAGTTTGCGTACTGCGAATTTCCGCGAAACTGGGGGATGGTTGATGGCGAAGGTTTGTGCACGGTCACCGTGGATGGAGCGAGCGTTGGGATCACGTACGAAATCATCATCAACACGAACCAATTGCTCAAGCTCGTGAACCAAGGCGTGGAGCTGGCCAAGGATGATCGTAAGATTCAAGAGCTAAACGACAAAATTCAAGAAAAGATCAGGCTTCGAAAAGAACAAAAAGAACGCGAGACGGCGGCGGCGAAGGCGAAAGCGGAAGCAGAAAAGCCCGCGCCGGCGACCAAGCCCGTCGCCATCGAATCGCGCAAATCCTTCGAATCCGTCGATTCGTTTGACTCAGGAAACGAAGACTTTGGATCGCCGAACTCTCACGCCGATGTCGATGCTCTTGGTTCGGCGCTCGATCGCGCGTTCGGGGGGAATGCATTCGCAGGCGATTACGACGCGCGATCGCCTCCTATTTCGCCCTCTTCACCCAAGGAGAACCAGTTTCACGACGCCACGGATGACGCGCGCGTGCTCGACACCAAGGAAAAGCTCGCACGCAACCGAAAAGTTGTGGGTGAAATCCTCGGCGATGACTTCTTAGGGAACGAGCCCGTGCTGGAGCTTCGAGTGCACACGACGCACATCTCCGTCGGTGAACTCGACGTGCACATCAGCGGCACGTCGGCGGCGTGGTTATACAACATGATCGCGTTGGTTTTGACGCAGCAGCTCCGAGGCACGATCGAAGAAAAAATTAACAATATCACCGTCAAACAGCTCGCGCGTGTGAGCGGAGCCGTGGCGGCCTATAGCGCAGGTCTGATTGAGGTAAGTATTTACCAAGACGAAGAAGACGAGGACGACTTGGCGTCCATGTTCTCTGGCGTCACGGGTTCGCTGCGGGAGAATCCAGGGAAGTGGGGCACCGACTGGCGATGTTCGCACTGCCCAGGTGAAGCTCCGGAGCACGTGGAGCATCGCCGAAAATTCGGCTCGCGAAGCACGTCGAAGGCTTCTTTTGACAACCTGGACGACGCTGAAGCCGATGTCTCGTCCGCGTCCAAATCCATCGACTCCACCATCGACGACGGCGTCGACTGGAACGAAATCTCAAGCCCGATGTGATCACATTCGGCTCCATTAATCTTTAGCTCGCAGAGGTAATGCATTGGATTCGTTGTTCTTTCGAGAGCCTCCTCGTCGTCCTCCGCGCTGGCGACGCCTCATTCGCGCCCATGCCAAACAAGTTCCTCATCATCGCCCTCGGCGCCGCCGCTCTCGGCGTCGCTCGCGTGGCGCCCATTCTTCGACGTCGCGCGCCTAAACCCGACTTCGCGCTCACGCCTGATGAATCGCTCGCCCCCAAGCTCGACGACGCTCGCGACGATGAACTCCGTCGCTCGCCCGAGCGCGCGAGTATAAAGACGCAATCGCCTCTCAAGTCCGTCGACGCCTTTGCGAATGCGACCACCACGCTTGGCTTGGACGAGCGCACGATCGCGAGCGAAGGCATCGAAGTGGTCATCAGCACGTTTGGCGCGACGGTGGTGAAGCTGAAGACGCGGCGCGGCTCCGGGCTTCGCGAAGGCGGGAGCGACGATGTCGTCCTGGGATACGACGACATCGAGAGCTACGACGAAAGCGAAAGTAGACCGTATTTCGGGGCGATCTGCGGCCGAGTGGCGAATCGCATCGCGAACGGGGAGTTTAAGATTCGAAACAAGACGTATACGCTGGCGAAGAATAACGGCGAAAACGCCCTGCACGGCGGCGCGCGCGGATGGGATCGCAAGCGATGGCGCGTGGAGGAACACACGAAGAGTACGATAACGATGAGTTATGAATCACCGGATGGCGACGAAGGGTTCCCAGGGAACGTGAAGGCGTTCGTGGTGTACTCGGTGGTGGGCGAACGCGAACGCGTGCGTTTGGTCGTCGACGAGGAAGCGCAGAGCGTACGGTTGGAGGTGATTAAATATGCGGAACTGACGACAAAAATGACGGCGACGACGGATTCAACGACGCCGGTGTCGACGGTGCAGCACACGTACTTTAATTTACACGGACACGCGAGTTTGCAAGATTGCGGCGCGCACGTCGTCGAAATGCCAAACTGTCACGCTTACGTGCCCGTGGACGACAAGTCGTTGATTCCCACGGGCGAAGGTTTGCGAAAAGTGGACGACACGGCGTTCGATTTGCGCTCGCCGACGCCGATGTTCGACAAATCACCCGAAGGGTACGACCAGAGCTTCGTCATCGCCGGCGCCGACGCGACGCGGCCGGCGAGCGAACTGCCGCGTGAGGCGCCACGTTTAGCGGCGCGCGTTACATGCAAGGATGCCAGACGCGCGTTAGAGGTCTACACCGATGCACCGGGCGTGCACTTCTATACCGGTAACTTCCTTTCGGAGGACATGCCGGGAAACATTAAGGATGGCGCTCGATACGCGAAACAGTCTGGATTTTGCTTGGAAACTGGCTGGTTCCCCGACGCCGTGAATCAAAACGCAAAACTCGGTTCTTCCTACCCGAGCGTGATCATTAATCGCGGCGATACCTATTCACACACATTGACGTACAGGTTCTTGAACATTTAATATCTACATTACAACCGATGCGCCGAAAATCGAAGACACGCTCACGCCGCTCGCGATGGGTAGTAAAACGCGTTCAACCACCGTCGTATCATCAACGTCCCGAATACGATCAACGCGAACACCGCGATCGGGGCGTACTTTTGTATCAACGCCTGTCTCGATAAATCTTTCGCCTTTTTACTATACTTTTTACTCTCCGCACTCAGCGCTCCGCTCATCTCGCTCACGCGTTCCAATCGTTCTCCCTGCCCCATGACTTCGTTGATATTCTTCGTCATGATTTGTTGTATATCGTGCAAATCATCGTTCAGCTTGGTTAAATTCCTCGACGTTCGAGCATCTTGGTACAACTTCTTCGTTCGCTGTATGAACGTATCAAACTTTATGAACGCGTACGGTCGCGCCGCCGCGTCCACGCTCGCGCCGTGCCTCGCGTCAAACTCTCGTTGCAGCTCCTCCAAGTACGCGTACGCCAACTTCTTCGGGTACGTCCGTTCGCACAGCGTCAAGTAACACACCCCTTTATCGATCACGTAGTGCATCAAAAAATCATCATCCGTCTCGATCGTCAATCTCGACGGCGGCGTCGACCCGGTGGAGAGCTTTTTAAACAATTGCTTCGCGCGCGTCTTGTACGCGTCCAAACCTTGCCCACTGCTGTCGTTATCTAAACCTTCCGCGAGCGGTAACCCATCGGCGACGCGAGCGAGCAAGGTTAATTTCACCATCTTTACTCCAACGCGATCGCGCGCGAGCGGCGTCCGTCGCGTGACGTGTCGGCGTCGATCGATGACGCGCGCGCGTGGTCATTCGTCGTCGCTCGCGCGCGCGCGTTCGCGAGGTCGAGCGCGAGGACGGTGACGACGCATTCGGCCCTCGCGCGATGTCGCGTTCGGACGACGACGTAGGTTTCGATCGATGTCGATGCGATGCGACGAAGTGCGATTCGGTGCGACGCGAGCGCGGGATGGTGAAGTGGAAAACGAACGACGCGAAACGCGGGCGAGGACGCGGACGGACGCGACGGATGAATGATTGACGGATGAACGATTTCGCCGCGATTGGGATTTTGGGTGATACGCAGTATAATCCATTTTTAACGTCATTGGATGTCGTGGAAGACGTGGGATTTGGACCAGAGGGCGCGTTCGCCGGGCTCGCGTCGGCGTCGTCGGCGCGAAGCGCGGATGATCCGAGATCGACGTCGAGTGAGTTCGCTCAAGCAGGGAAAGCACCGAGAGTGGAGAGCGCGTTTGTGGGATCGCAGAGTGTGAATAGCGCGCACGCGCGCGCGGAAGGGGCGACCGCGGCGGGGGTGAGTAAGGAGGCGCAAACGAACGCGCCGAAGCGTCGCGGGTGGATATTCAGCGCGTCGTTTTACCAACAGTGGTTCGACGTCGATACCGAGGACGTGCAAGAAAGAATATGGAACGCGATCGCGATGCCGTATAAAGGGAATTTTTTCGAAGTCGTGAAGGAGAATCCGGATCTGTACGTGCCGATTTGGGGATCGGCGACGCTCGTGTTTCTCACCGCGCTCGGGAGCGCTTGGGGACGATATAACACGCACAAGAGCGCGGGATGGACGTTCGATGCGTCTTCAGTGAGTCTCAGCGCGGCGCTGATATACGGTTATGTATTCATCTGGTCATTGATGGTGCACTTGACGCTGACGTGTTACGCTGGAGTTGAAAATTTACACGTCGCCGACGTGTGGTGCTTGTACGGGTATTCGATTCTCGTCTTCGTCCCGGTGTGCATTTTAGCCACCGTTCCCGTGGAATTGTTTAGATGGATTTTTACCGGCGTATGTGCCGCGCTCAGCACGTTATTCTTGATGACCAACGTTCGTCAGCGCGTGCTCACGTCCACAAAAGGCACGGCGTTCGCCGTATCCTTCATCAGCGTCATCGGAGCCGCGAATGTCGTCTTCGCGTTGGTGTTGAAGCTCTTCTTCTTTCAGTACTACTACGGGCACTAGCGCGCGAGTTTTTTCGCGCACACGATCGGGACATGTTAATCACCGCGCTTACTCGTCCTCGGCGCGCGCTGTAATCCATCATCTCCGCGCGAGATCGCGCGCGAGAAAACCACCCTCGCTCTTCGCGGGTCCAGCCTCGCGCGCGCCTCACACTCCTCACATCTATGCGCGCCCTGGCGCCGTGCCTGCGAAACGCACTCGCTCGACACGTGTCGACGCAGCTTTGCCCCTCACTTCATTCTCACGCTCGCATCTCGATCGCTTTCGTGCCGTTTCCCGGCGCTGGCGCTCGCGCCCGGCGTTTACCCTCGCGGCGCTCGCTCGCGCGCGCCATGTCCTCGACGTGGAACCCATCGCAGACGCAGGAATCGTTCATGCAGAGCGACAGAGTGATCTTAGTCACGGATACGGACGAAGTGATCGGCGATGCGAGCAAGGAAGAGGCGCACAAGTTTATCGATTCGAGCGCGCGGCCGCGAGGCGCGTTGCACCGCGCGTTCAGCGTATTTGTTTTCGACGCTCGATCGAGGCTGCTGATCCAACAGCGCGCCAAGGCGAAGATGACTTTTCCAAGCGTATGGACAAATACGTGTTGCTCCCATCAGCTTTCGAACGAAGAGTTGAGAGAGGTGGATGACGACGAGGACGTCGCCAGCGGTCGAGCGAGCGGGGCGAAACGAGCGGCGCTGAGGAAATTGAAACATGAATTAGGGATCTCAGGAGGGGATATCGTCGAAGACAATATAAAGTTCTTGACTCGGTTACATTATTGCGCACGAGATACATTCGCGGAGCACGAGAAGCAACCCGTCGGGGGGACGTGGGGCGAACACGAGATGGATTACATTTTATTCGTGAAGACGAATCGCGTCGGGGAGTCGGTGGAGATGAACGTCAATACGGATGAGATCGACGACACGAGATGGGTGAGCGCACACGAGTTGAAGGACATGATGGATCCAAGCTCGGGATTGCGTTGGAGTCCGTGGTTTAGGATCATCGCCGAGAAGTTTCTGTACGAATGGTGGGGCGATTTAGACGCGGCGTTGACGACGGATAAATACGTCGACGTGAAGACGATTCATAAAGTGATGTGAGGTGCGTGAGATTTGTTTAGCGCGCTGTTTTTTTCGACGGAGACGATGGCCGCGGCGATATCTCGATGATGACAACTGTGACGGGCGGACTGTTACGGTTTGATACCCGGTTGATGATTAGTCCTAGCGTTACCCACGGGTGCGCTCCTGAGAGATGTTTGCGTCGCCGCGCGAGCCGTTCGTCGTTCGTTTCTCGTTTACATCGCGCGATCGACGATCACGACTGACGCGCGATTTAGTTTCCACGCGCGCGAGCAGAATCACTCTAGCCTAACAACTAGCATTAGAGAAACCTAATAAACCTATCCTATACAAAGTTGCTCCCGAACACGAGTTTGGCGTCGACCAGAGTCGCACGTCCGCTTTCGTCGAATTCTAAATCCAGCGCCACGCAACCGGCGTTGCACAGTTTCGAGCGCATAAGCTTTTCGAAAATAGCCATCTTACTTCGACGCTCTTCGATACGGTCCATGACGGGGGCGGCGGACGGTGTAAACGGCACGAACACCGCCGCTTCCGCGTTGCTCGCGCGAAACATCGAATCGAAATCGTTCAGCTGACGCGAAGCGAACGGGTCTTGTACTGGGCGCGACGAAGAACTGAGCATATCTTGAAATTGATCGAATGGATTAGCCTCGTGCGACGCCGCGGCTGCGGCCGCAACGTCATCGCTGAGGTCTGGCGCGATACGCGACACCACTTGTTGCAGAAAGAGAGAGTGGCCGACGACGATGACGGCATCGCCGCTCGCGTCGAACCGAATGGTCTCCAAGAAATCCACGATGCGCTCTTCGACCTCTTGCGTGGAATCTGAGTCCGTCTCGCTTGTCCACCACTGCCCCACCGCGTCGTTGGCATCGAATGTTACGCCTTCGCTCAGCAGCTGAGACGCCGTATACTCGTTGATTAATTCCGCCACCTTATGCTGAGCTCGCGCGAGGATGCCGTCGCCCTGCGCGATGCCGACGGTATCGAGACCGCCAACGCCTTTGATTTCGCGAATACTTTGCAAGCACACCTGTCGCATCGACCCGCTGGCCGCACTTGGGTGACTCTGAAGCAAAAAGCACGCCGTTTGCACGGCGCGAGTCAACGGGCTCACGAAGCACGTCGTGCACGCCGCGTACGATGCGCACATAGCCGCACTCGTATGCAAATCAGTCGCGCTCAGCTTCTCGCTCGGTGGCTCCTCAGACGACGACATGGACGCTCGATTCGCATCCTCATGCGAGAACGACCCATCCTTCGCTCGCGCGCACGCCACTGACGCTCGGCTCCCCAACATTTGCGCTTGCTGCACCCCAGCGAGCGTCAACGGATGATCAAATCGCATCATATTTGCGATATTCCTATCCCTCTGCGCCTCGTTCCACTTTGACTCGCCGTGTCGCACGTAAAACACTCGCTTCCAGATCTTCCCGACGGCGTCAGCCGCGAAAGAGCGAACAAAAAGCGCTCCAATTTCCCCAGCGCGCTCCAATTTCCCTCGCAATCGAATCGCAATTTCCATCCCCGGTCGTCGCAATGCCGCGCTGAGAGCGATGCACCCTCGGCCCACGAGCGTCGCTCGGTCAACGCCGCGCACGCTCGACCCGGCGTACGCGTCCGCGCACAACACGTCGCCTTCACTAATCTCGCACTTCATGTCCCTCTGCGCGTTCCACACCGGTGACATCGTTTTAAATCTCGAAGTCGTCATCACTCGTCGGCCTTTCACGTCGCCATCGCTCGCGAGTACTCGTAAGACGACGAACGTCGACCCGCGTTCGGCGTACGGGAGCGAGCCTCTGGTGATGCACAACACGCACGTCCTCGCGCGCGACACCGACGAAGCGTCGCCGCCGTCCCTAATATCACTCGCTTCATCCCCAGTGTAGTAGGAATCATCGATCGCGATCGGCGCGCGCGCGCGGCTCGCGCGCGAGGACGTCGCGTGCGCCGCGCCGTCGTCCGACGCCAAGTCCGCGAGCGACCCCGCGCGCGCGCGCGAGTTGTCCGCGTAGAAGTGTGACTTTATATCATTCAACGTCGACCGCATCGTTCACAGCACTATTATAGTCGTTTTGTTTCTCGAATTGACGAATGTGATGACCACGCGGTCGTGGTCGTTGACGACGATTCGATCGATCGATTCACTCGATGGCGACGAATGAAGCCGAGCGTCATTTTTTGTCGCCTTTTGGTGAATCACCAAACAATCGATCGAGCGATCACTCGCGATGGAAACGGTGACGATCGAACGATCGATGAACGGCACGAACGACATCGTGCGATTGCTCGCGATCGATCGCGCTCGGAAGTCGCCGACGGCGAGCGCGAGCGCGAGCGCGGCGCCGCGAGCGGGAAGCCTCGCGCTGTGGCGCGCGAGAGAGCGCACGATAGTGATTTCAACCGTCGAAGTCGATGTGAAATATCGACGTCGAGGGATTGGCACGGCGCTCATGCTCGAGGCGGAGGCGTATGGACGAGAGGTGTACGGACCTGGGTTCGCGATGACGCTTTCGGTGAACAAGTGGAACACGAAAGCGCGAGCGATGTATGAAAAGTTGGGGTATGAGAACGTTCCAGTGACGACGATCGGGGAGTGCGTGAAAGATCCTCTGCGTTTGGTGCAGCGCCGGATGTCGAGGAGGGTGAATGGATGACGGTTGTGGAGGCGGAGGACGCGGTTGGGAGAAGAGGCGTCGCGCCGCGCGTCGGCAGGGGAGTTCGTTTTTTTGAGTCGTGATATCACATGCCACATTTGTGAAGTGCGCGCTCGATGCCTTGCTCTTCGTACTCTTGCTTCGAGATCCAAAAGTCATCTTTGCTGCGCATGATGTCCGCCAGGACGGCGCCGCCGACGAAAACCATGTGCTTGCGGTGCGCCGGCGCCTCGACTTTGAGCTTGAACTTTTTCAACCCCTCCTTATCGTTGTTCAACACGTTCTTCAGGTACAAGCGCTTAATATCGCGCTCGAGCCTGGATGGTAAACCGGGGTACATCGAGTTTCCTCCGGATAACACGATGTGTTGGTACAACGATCGTCGATTGTCGATTTCGTTTTCTTGGATGCACTTGAAGACGAGCTCGGATATCCCGTCGCCCTCGACATCGATCAGCTCGGGCTGGAACAAGCATTCGGGCGCCATGAATCGTTCGGGGCCGAATTTAATGACGCGGCCGTCTGGCAGCGTGTACGACGCGTTCGTCGCCGTCGTCTCTCGAGCCAGCTGCAAGTCGCGCTTGTAATCGTACGCAACGTAGCACGACTCTTCCTTGATTAAACGCGCCGTCTCCATATCCGCCGAGCGATTGAGCGGATACCCGCGCCTCATCAATAAATCAATCATACGCGTCGTCACGTGTCTTCCAGCGACGTTTAATCTCTTCGTCAGGTGCGGGAATGAAAATCCATCCACGACGGGTACAACGTGCGTGACGCCGTCGCCTGAATCCACCACCACCCCGGTCAACAATCCTTGTGCGTACAGCGTCAGCACCGCCTGGACCTGCACGTATGCACCTTTAAACCCATACGTTTCGAACATCGTCGACACCATGCGCTGCCGATTCCCTTTCGGATTCAGCGGCGGATCTGTCAGCATAATTTTACACTCCTTTGGCTCGCATCGAACGCTCGCGAACGCGTGGTCCCACACCAATTCCATATCGTCCCAATCCCGTACGATCCCGTTCGACACCGGGTACGTCACTTCTAAATTCGCCCGTCTCTTCGTCACCTCGTCGCCGACGTAGACATCCTTCACTACCCCGTCATCATTCGACGTTCGCTCTTCGTACCGCAGCGTCGGTCGTCCGAGCGCGCAAGGAAACAACGCGCGAGGGGTTTCATCCCCGGCGTACCCACACTTCACGAAACCCGTTCCGGTGTCACACACCACGACATTCTCGCGGTTCGTCACCGCGCACGACGTCGCGAATTGCGTGACGATGGAGGATGACATCGCGCGTCGCCTCGCGCTTCCCGCGGCGTAACAACCGCAATCACCAAACCAAAAGGCTCGCGGACCGCGCGAACGAGCGACGGGAAACGCAAAGCGTCGAAAGCGTTGAAGGACGTTTAGACGATGACGTCGTCGAACGCGAGGGTGCTCGCGAAGGGGTGAACGTGAAAAACGCTCAAGGGAGCCGCTCCGCCGACGACGGAGCGAATTGTGACGCCGATTGAAGGTGGATTGGAAAAATATTTCAGCGAAAAGTGATGAACAAAGTCGTGGACGTTGGACGCGTTATCGCGTCGAGAAATCGTCGTCGAGGTTTGTGTTAGAACGTTTGAGTTAAATTACCAGGCGAAAAGGTGTCAAGGCGCCCGCGCTCATTTCTCGTCGTCGTCGCTATCGTTGGGGATCCTCTCGTCAGCGGCTCCGTCGCCAGGACTGGACGAGCGATTCGATCGCGACGCAGACGACGTACCCATCATACTTTCTAAGTTGATATCCTCCGACCCGAGGGCGGTGATTTTCAACTTGATGTAATCCTCCTCCGTGGCCCCGAACGTCTCCTTCAACTTTAACATGGTCTCCTCGCCTTGTTCTGTATCGATGAATTCATTCAGGTCGGCCAAGTACATCAATTTAGCAAACTTCCCGGCGCCATCGATCTTGCGCTCGATCCCAGATTTACTCATCCCGGTCAAATCTGTCATGAGGGTGCCATACTTTTTGAACATGCGCTCGCCCGTCTCGACGAGCACCGACTTGACTTGCTCGCTCGTCAACGCGCACGCATTCTTCAGCGTCAAAACATCGGCTACGAAATCAAGCGTGAACGCTTCTTCGGTGAGCTTGTATCGCAAGTACTTGCGGAAAATCTCCTCGGTGGAGTACCCAGTCTTCATCGCCAACCCGCGAACGACTCCTTTGTTCACGCTCGCGCGTTCTTGCGGGAAAAAGTTCTTCAGTCGTTCCACAACCTCCACATTCTTATTCACCGTTCGTTTCCTCCTCTCGCTTCCACTCGTGGCTTTACGAAACACTTTATAACACGAATACAAAAACGTGCTCGCCAAGAAGAACAACCCGAGCGCGGCCAAATTGCGCACGCCCTCGTTCTCGCTCGCCGCCTTGACGGTTTCCGAAACCCTCCCTAAAACCGTGAGCTCCTCGTACGTCTCCTCCTCCACCTCCGCACCCGCGGCTAACTCTTCGATCGTCAACGAATCGTTCGCTCGCCTTTCGCTTTCATCGCTTCTTCGCCCTTCTTCGCTCGGTTCTTCCATCGTCACCCCTTCCGTTCGTTCGCCCTCGCGTTCGCGTTCGCGTTCGCCCTCGCCTCGCTCTCGCGCGCTCGCGTCCTCTCCCTTCACCCCAGAACCTTCTCGCGCTCGTCCATCGCCTTCTTGCTCTCTGTCATCATCCCGTCGTCGTTCGTTCGTTTCATCTTCTTTCCTTTCATCGCCATCATTCGCACGTACGCTCGACTTTTTCGCGTTTCCATTCGCGCGCGCTCGAGCGTTTCCATTCGCTCGCGCGTTCGCGCGCGCTCCGTTCCCTCGCGTACCAGCGCCAACGCGCGTCAACGGGCGCGCGTGAGACGCACGTGAAATCGTCATCGTCAACTCACGCGCGTCGCCGTGCGTCGATCGATCGACGTCAGCGCGCGAGTTCTGACGACGCGAGACGCGACGACGACCCCATCGATGGCGTCGACCGCCAGCATGCGCGAGTCTCCGTTCTGAACGCTTCAATCGCGATCGCGCACGTCGTCCACCTGATCGATCGTCGCGCACGGGGACGGACATCTTCCCTGGTCATGACTCGAGGAAAACCACTCAACGACTCCATCGACGACGTCGCCAGCGACGGTGGACGCGCGACCGCGACGTCGAATCGCGACATCCACGCGCGCGCGCACTCGCGTTTGATCGGTGGATCTTTTCACACAAAATGTCCTTCATGGACGCTCGCGACGTTGGGTCGAAAGTCGGGAGCGGCGGCGTCGCGAGCGCGCACGCGAGCGCGATCGATCGACGCGAACGGTTAAGGAAACTCGCGCTGGAGACGATCGATTTGGCGCGCGATCCGTACTTTATGAAGAATCATTTAGGGAGGTGTGTCTGTTTGTGTCGTCGTTTATTTTTTAGTTCCTCGTTTTTTTGTTTCCTCTCAGCGCGCGTTCGCGTTCGACGACGAGCGCGAGAAAAGAAACGCGACGCGATGTCCATCAGCGAGGGCGTTAGGGTGGAAAGATGACTGACCGACTGACGACGACGACGACGACGACGACGCGCAGTTACGAGTGTAAATTGTGCCTGACGTTACACACGAATGAAGGGAGTTACTTGGCGCACACGCAAGGGAAGAGACATCAACAGAATTTAGCGAAGCGCGCGGCGAGAGACGCGGCGGAATCCGCGGTGGCGGCGCCGGCGCACACGAAGATACAACCGCGGAAGACGCTGAAGATCGGACGTCCGGGGTACAGAGTGACGAAACAGTTCGATGGGCGCACGCGCGCGCGATCGCTGTTGTTTCAAATCGATTATCCCGAGATTGAAGTCGGCATCGCGCCGAGGTATAGGTTTATGAGCGCGTACGAACAAAAAGTTGAGGCTTGGGATAAGCGGTATCAATACGTCGTCTTCGCCGCGGAACCGTACGAAGTCGTGGCGTTTAAAGTCCCCAACGTCGATATCGATAAGTCAGGAAAAGATGATAAGTTCTTCACGCACTGGGATCCAGACTTGAAGACGTATACGTGTCAGATAACGTTTCGTCGTTCCGCTTCGAGCGTTTCGGCGGCGCAGCCGCGCGGCGTTCCGCCGCCGCCGCCGTCGACGATTGGGAATTTCCCTCCACCGCCACCGATGACGATGATGCGGGGAATTCCCCCGCCACCGCCTCGGTAATCTCGGGGAGTACTAGCTCTAGATTCGCGCGTGATAGCCATACAGTAGTTGCATGACGAAGACATTTTCTTCCGACAAACGACGGGACGGTTGTGGTTCCCCCGCTCGCGAGCGTCACACCTCGACGCGCGTCCATTGTCGCACACTCCATGCACCGCCTCGCCCCGGCGCTGAGTGTTACTCTACACGATGCCGCATCAAACCAAGCGTTGTGTTCCCCGAAAGTCTCTCGCGGCGATGCTGACATACACGACGGCGACGCTCGCGATGGTTACGGGAACAGAATCGACACGTCGCGCGCGCGAGATGACCTCTCGATGCGCGCTCACGCGCACGCGAGCGATCGTAAAATCGCGAACGATCGAGAAAATATCACGCGCGAGTGTTCGAGCGCGTCTAAACGCGCGCTCGGCGATCGCGCGCGAGTTGGCGCTCAGGGTCGAGCGCGCGAGCCGCTCACGCCGCTCGCGAACGGAGCGCGAGCGAGCAAAGCAGCGACGCCGCTCCGGCGCGCTCGAACGCTCGTCGAAGCGCAGCTCGGGGAAGATTTACGTTTCAGTGCGCTCGATCGCGCGAGTGTTTGGGACAAAGGAAAACCGCGCGATGAGGAGGCGCGAGCGACGCGAGCGGCGTCGACGTCGGGACGGGAACGCGAACGCGAGCTCGTGGCGTACATGAACCGACTCGCCGCGATTGCGGACGAGCAGAAGAAGGAAATCGACGAGCAGAAGAAGGAAATTGAAGATTTGCTCGATGCGTTGGCGGCGAGCGAGATCGAGGCGGAAGAAACGAGGGACGCGTTGGAATTCGCGGTTTTATTAGAGAGCCGCGACAGGGCGAAATTTGAAGCGCTCGCGAAAGAGAAAGATGGCGAAATCGAGCGCATGCGCGCGCAGCTCGAGGCGTCGAGCGCGAGTTCGTCGCCTAGAGCGATCGATGATGACGACAAGAAGCGGCAAAACGCGAATTCGCGACGTGCAAAATTCGCCGCGTCAAACTTACGAGCCGAAGTTCGCGCGGTCATCGAAGCCGAAGTTCGCTCAGAAATCATCGCCGAGCTCATGCGCGGCGCCGCGACCGGCGCGGGGGCGTTGAAAAGCGAAGAAATATCCAAAACATGACGTCATCGCGCGTGATACCGATCATAGTGCTTAGTGTAATTGACATTCGCGACGACGAGCGAGGCGGCTCGCAAACCTCACCGCTCGCGCCTCACTTTGTGCCTCGACGCGCGCGCGTTCGCACGTTTCGCACATCGCGCTCAACAACGTCGTCGGCGCGCGCGATTGAATCGTCCATCGCATTCGCCGTCGATCGAGTGACATCGTTCAGGTCGTCTCGTCGCGCGCCATGTCCACGCCGGCGCGCAAGCGACTGATGCGCGATTTCAAAAGATTACAAACAGATCCCCCGGCGGGGATCTCGGGGACGCCCAGCGAGTCGAACATCATGTCATGGCATGCCGTAATCTTCGGCCCCGAAGGCACGCCGTGGGAAGGGGGAACGTTCAAGCTCACTTTGGCGTTCGGCGAGGAGTACCCGAACAAAGCGCCGGTGGTGAAATTCGTGACAAAGATGTTCCATCCAAACATATACAACGACGGAGGGATTTGTTTGGATATATTGCAGAATCAATGGAGCCCGATTTACGACGTTGGGGCGATTTTAACGTCTATTCAATCACTGCTGTGCGACCCGAATCCGAATTCTCCGGCGAACTCCGAAGCCGCGGCTTTGTACAACGAGAATCGAAGGGCGTATAATAAACGCGTCGCAGCGGTCGTGGAGAATAGTTGGTTGGAGATTGGTGAAAAATCCTAGCGCGCATTTGCGTTTGTCGTCGTCGCGCGTCGTCTTCCGCGACTAGAGCGACGACGGCTGTTTTCACCGTTTTCAGTTTTCCCCGAGCGCGTCCTCCGCCGCGTCGTTTCTTAGCTCCTCATATGACCTCGCATTCGCCGCTTCGAATGTTTGGTCTTGTATCACTCAGCGTCTCCATTGTTTCACCTCGTCACCGCACGAAATGCTCGCCGCATTCGTCGCTTCGACGGTTGTGTCTGTGACGCCGTCCCGTTTCGCTTTGAAACGCGCGTTCGCGTCTCCGCGCTCGCGTCGCATCCACAGAGCGCGCGCGCGCGCGATGTCGCTCGACGTCCAACGCGCGCGCGCGCGCGACGATGATTCGCAATGTCTCTCTTTCAACGCGTCGCTTATCGGCGACAACGCGTTGAAGGCGAGAAAGAATCTCTTGGCGTGGTACGACGCGCGCGCGAGAGACCTTCCGTGGAGACGACGACGACGGACGACGACGACGACGATTTCCTACGACGAACGCGCGCGCGAGAGAACAGATTTAAACGACGACGACGAAAGGGCGAAGAGGAAGTGGCGCGAACGCGCGTTCGATACGGTTGATGACAGTGGCGCGCGCGAGATGGATGACGATCAGTACGCGTACGGCGTCTTGGTGAGCGAGATCATGAGCCAACAGACGCAGATCGAGCGCGTGGCGGAGTATTGGCGTCGATGGACCGATCGATGGCCCACGGTTGAGTCGTTAGCTCGAGCGACGCAAGACGAAGTGAACGAAGAGTGGGCGGGGCTGGGGTATTATCGTCGCGCCAAGTATTTGCTCGACGGCGCGAGATACGTTCGCGATGAACTCGATGGGAAGTATCCACGCACGGTGGAGGAATTGCTTCGAGTTCCAGGCGTTGGACCGTATACGGCGAGCGCGGTGGCGAGCATCGCGTTTGGCGAAGCGAGCGCCGCGGTGGATGGCAACGTTCATCGCGTCATCGCTCGAGCGTGCTGCATTCGCGGCGATCCGTTAAAAGGAGCGGCGAATAAGGAGATTCGTGAGATGGCGAACGCGTTGATCGATCCCGAACGAGCGGGCGACTTCAATCAAGCTATGATGGAACTCGGAGCGACGACGTGCACGCCGAAGAATCCCAAATGCGAACAGTGTCCTTTGCGAGAATGGTGCGCCGGCCTCGAGCGCGAGCGCGCCACGAGCGGAGTTTTCAAGGTAACCGAGCTCCCGGAGGTGGCGAAGAAGGCGCCGAAGCGCGAGGAACAAAGGGCGTTTTGCGTCGTGCGCAAGCGCGCGGTCGACGGCGAGGACATGTATCTATTACAAAAACGTCCAGAAACTGGCTTGCTCGCCGGTTTGTGGGAGTTTCCAAACGCGCTCGTCGCGGAGGAGTCCGACGACGCGTTCAGCGCGAGACCGGCAAAGGATTTGAAAGACGCACACGAGGCCTTGTTCGAAATGTTCGCTTCGGCGTACAAATCGCGCGAGAATGTCGAGACGCCACTCGCGGGAAAAGTCACCCACGCGTTTTCACACATTCGTCAAGTCATGCACTTTCGAGTCGCCGACTTGGATGCTGATGCCGATCTCGACGCCATCACTGCTCGCCATGAAGCGCTGCGATGGTTCCCATCATCGTCATTCGCTCAGGCGTCGATTTTCAGCACGAGCGTGCAAAAGCTCTACGCGAAAGTCGTCGGCGCGAAAACGCACACGCCATCCGGCGCGGGAAAGCGTCTTCGAGACGACGTTCGGCGCGCGCGTGACGATTCTCAGCGCGCGATCTCGGACTTCTTCGTCAAGAAACCGTCTTCATGATCTCCCCTCGAGCATCTGTCTCTCGTAGACTCCACAGAAGACGCTTTGCGTCGTCCGCGCCGTCGTCGTCGCTGCGTCGCTCGGTGCCGGCTTTTTCGGGGGGTACTACCGCGTTCGCGCGTCCCGTAACGTCACACCGGGACGCGCACCGTCTCGACACCAAGCGAGCGGTTTCGACGTTTCGCCCGCGCTGGACGACAAACGTTCGAGTCGTTTTTGCGCGCGTGCGTCGAGCGCCGAGCGCGAACGGGCGAGCGCGAACGGGCGAGCGCGAACGGGCGATTGGAATTGATTCGCATTCGGAACGGCATTCGCGTTCGCATTCGGATTAAGATCGCTCATCGCGAGAGATGCCGACGCCGACGCGCCGGACGACGAACGACGGCGACGACGCGATGGAAGATGTTGCGAATTCACCATCGAGGTACGCGCGAGAGCGGCGAAGGAAGGAGACAACGGAAGACGTAGGAAGAATGCGACGCGCGCGCGCGACCGGGACGCGCGAAACGCGAGGCGAGGCGCGCGCGAAGCGACGCGACTGACGCGTCTTCATCGGTGGCGGTTTTCGTAAACAGGGAGGTGAACTTGGAAAGAAAATCACCAAGTGGTCTTATGGGAAGCGCGATGAAACTGTTTAAGTCGCTCGGTCGTAAGGATGGGGATGGGAAACGGGCGCGCGCGGAGGCGTCGCCAGAGATCGAGGATGGGGAACTGAAACGCGCGAGGCGAGGGATCGACGAGGCATCGACGAGCACGGGTTCGGGACAAAGCACGCCGCCCGGGTCTCATATTAAACCCATGAATGATGCCGCGGCGTCGTTTATCACGAGCTCGGTGCGTAAAACGCAGTCGACAGTGAGAAAGACTGGAACGGGTGTTTCCGACGCCGAACGCGTCCCGCCGGTGAATTTGAGTAAAACGTTTGGCGCTCTCGAGGAAGAGAGTACGGACGATGAACATGACGACGGTTCGGCGAGGGACGTGCTGGCGTCGCCTTCGGCGAAAACCAAGCGCACGGGTTCGAGAAAAATACTAGATACAATTTTCTCGCCGGTGTTTTCCTTTTTCAGCAGCGGCGGGACGCAAAAGACGTCAAAGACGCTGAAGCGCAAGTCGAAAAAGGAAACGTCGGAGAAAACGACAACGACTGTTGATGAGGAGGTGGATGACATTTCTGTAGATGAGCCCATTCCATCCATGCACGAATCAATCGCGCGTTTGATGGATATAGAGGGTAAGCACGTAGAGCTTTTGGGCGGCGAGCTCATGTCGGCTAGGGAGTACCTTGAGCGCTTCGGCATGACGGAAGAGGAGGCGGCATCGGTACCTTATGACGATTACGACGAAGAATACGATCCGTGGGCTTTTATTTACAATTTGAAGTACACAGATCCGAGGAGCATTCAGCGAACGAAGCGGGGACCGGTGCTACCTCGTCGCGCGCTCGATGAGTTTCCGAACACGCTCGTGCTGGATTTGGATGAAACGCTCGTGCACTCAAATTTGGAAAACACGGAACTCCCGTTCGATTTCGCGTTTCCAGTATTGTTTAACGGTGAAAAGCACGAAGTGCGCGTATCTAAGCGTCCTCATCTCGAGGCGTTCATGGACTTTGTGTCGGAACGCTTTGAAATCGTCGTCTTTACGGCGTCCCAGCGAGTGTACGCCGATAAACTGCTCGACGTTCTCGATCCCGAGCAAAAATGGTTCAAGCACAGAGTTTTTCGAGACTCTTGCGTGCAAATCGAAGGCAATTTCATGAAAGACTTAACTGTTCTGGGACGCGATTTGTCGAAAACCGTCATCATCGACAATTCACCTCAGGCGTTTGGTTTACAAATTGACAATGGAATTCCGATCGAGTCGTGGTACGACGATCCCGCCGATAACCATTTGTTGTCCTTGTTGCCGATTTTAGATGAAATTTGCAGAGCAGATGATGTGCGCGATTTGTTAAAACGAACGTTCAATCTTCAAGAACGCGTTCGTCGCGGAGGTTTGCGAAGCTCTGCATTTCGTCGCTCGACGCGCGAAATGATCGCCAGATTTTGACGCCGTTCGGTGGAACTACTACACGTGTATTTATTATTTTCCCGAAAATTCTGTACTGGTAGCTCGATTGTTTGCTGTTTGTTGTTGTAGTACAAGACTCACGATTACCTCGCACTAAAGAACGTCGCCTTAATAATATCATAAAATGCACCGCAGTCTATTTGGACAATTTTGTGAGGAGCAACTCGCCCATCTTTCTGCACCCCACGAGCGTCTTGCCCGGTTGCATGATGTCACCCGTGCGATAGCCATCATCCAAAACGTCATTCACAGCCTTTTCGAGCTGCGCCGCCGCGGCTTCTTCGCCGAACTGGTATCGCAATAGCATAGCCGCGCTCAAGACCTGCGCCAACGGATTGGCCTTGTCTTGACCCGCGATGTCGGGAGCACTGCCGTGCACTGGCTCGTATAACCCCGGCCCCGAGAGGCCGATCGCCGCGGAAGGCAACATGCCGATGGAGCCCGTCAACATGGATGCCGCGTCGGATAAAATATCACCAAAAATATTGCCGGTGACGATGGTGTCGAATTGCGTCGGGCGGCGAATGAGCTGCATAGCGCAATTATCGACGTACATGTGCGAAAGCTCGATATCCTTGTAGTTTTCGTGCACTTTAATCACGCGCTCCTTCCAAAGCTGGCTCACCTCCAGCACGTTCGCCTTATCTACGGAACACACACGACCTTTGCGCTTGCGAGCAATTTCAAACGCCACCTTGGCGATGCGATCGACTTCGCGTTCCGAGTACACCATCGTGTTGAACCCGATGCGTTCGCCCGCTTCGTTCACTCCGAAACCTTTCGGCTTACCAAAATAAATACCCCCGGTGAGCTCGCGAACGACCATGATATCCGTGCCCTCAACGACGTCGCGTCTCAGCGTCGACGCATCGATGAGTTGCGGAAGCACGTTCGCCGGTCGCAGGTTGGCGAACACGCCCAGACCGGCGCGCAACCCGAGCAACCCTTGCTCCGGGCGCTGCGCGCTCGGCAACGAGTCCCACTTATACCCTCCGATCGCCGCGAGGAGCACCGCATCCGATGCCTTACACTGCGCCAGCGTCTCCGCGGGTAACGGCGTGCCGTGCTTATCAATCGCCGCACCACCGACTAACGCCTCCGTGTAATTGAACTTCAAGTCGTGCTTGCGCCCAACCTCGGTGACGCACGCCAACGCCACCTTCATGATTTCCGGCCCGATGCCATCACCGGGCAATATCGTCAACGAATACTCCTTTTTCGCATTCGTTCGCACCGCCCGCATTCGCGCGCGCGTCCCATCGTTACCTCTCGTCGCGTTCTCCTTGAGCGCGCGCGAGGTTTTCCACGTCCGCGCGCGCGCGCTCGTCGTCTCCATCTTCATTCTCCCCTAGTTCGTTCGTTCGTTCGTTCGTTCGTTCGTTCGTTCGTTCGTTCGTTCGTTCGTTCGATGACTTCAATCGCGCCCTCGTCGAGCACGATCGACGTCCACGCCCTCGTGTTCGACGCGAATGACGACGACGACACGCGACCGCCCGCCGTCGTTCGTTCGACGTCGCGCGAGGACGAGGACGAGGACGAGGACGTGTGTACCCCTGGGTACATCCATCGATCGCATCATCTCACGATCGCACGCGATCGCGCGGCGTCGATGGAACCGCGCGCGCGCGATCGCGCGGTCGTCCTTCGCGATCGCGCGCGTCGCCTTGATTCACGACTCACCACATCGCCCCCCTTCGATCGCGCTCGACGACTCGATCGACCGCCATCGGGACCCGACGCGATCGACGTCGTTCGTCGAGCACGATCGACGAGTCGTGACCATCGAACGTGATCCACATCCAACGCGCGATCGCGCGCATCGGTCGACGGTTACGCCGAACGACGACGACGTGCTCGACGTCGTCCGTGCTCGACGACGTCCGAGGACGACGTCCGAGGTCGTTCGTCGTCACACGTCACACGTCGTCGTCGAACGCGCGCGCGTCGTC
>Ga0222712_10002392_pt1 | contig 21522 bp, 18 predicted proteins | sample C33_657DmetaG_FD_165043 | JGI IMG/M metagenome (GOLD analysis project Ga0222712, IMG submission 165043) | Estuarine water microbial communities from San Francisco Bay, California, United States - C33_657D | ecosystem: Environmental > Aquatic > Marine > Unclassified | place: USA: California... | reverse complement strand
TGGTGCATCCTCAAACAGAAGAATATTGGGGAAATGTAAATCCTGTCGGTCCGCGCGGTGTGTATGACGAAGCAAAACGATTTATGGAGTCCATCACCATGGCCTACCATACCTTCCACCTGGTAGAAACCAGGATCATTCGAATATTCAATACATATGGTCCGAGAATGCGCTTGAATGATGGCAGGGCCTTGCCTGCTTTTATCGGGCAGGCTTTAAGGGGTGAGGACCTGACTGTGTTTGGCGATGGATCCCAGACAAGATCATTCTGTTATGTCGATGATCTTGTTGAAGGCATCTACAGACTTTTGATGAGCGATTATGTTTCACCGGTAAACATTGGAAATCCTGTTGAGATATCACTGTTGGAGTTTGCTGAAGAAATACTCAAGCTTACAGGGGCCAAAACCAAAATCGTTTTCAAGCCTTTGCCTGTGGACGACCCCAAGCAACGCAAGCCAGACATCACCAAGGCCAAGGAATTATTGGGCTGGGAGCCCAAAGTGGGCAGGGCAGAAGGATTGAAAATAACCTATGAATATTTCAAGTCTCTCCCTCAGGAGGTGCTGACCAAGCAACCCAAGGAGTTTAAATAATATCATTATAAATTTAGTAACCATGAAGAAAATATTGATCACTGGAGGTGCAGGTTTTATAGGCTCACACGTCATCAGGTTATTCGTGAACAAATACCCTGATTATACTATCGTGAACCTTGATGCACTCACATACGCCGGCAATCTTGAAAACCTAAGGGACATTGAAAATGCCCCCAATTATAGTTTCGTAAAAGGTGATATTACCGACGAAGCCTTTATCAATCAATTGTTCACTGACCAATCCTTTGATGCGGTGATCCATCTTGCCGCTGAAAGCCATGTAGACAGGTCTATCCTTGATCCACTTTCATTTGTCAAAACAAATGTGATTGGAACCGCCGTATTGTTGAATGCCGCCAAGCAATCATGGAAAAATAGCGAAGGCAAATTGTTTTACCATGTCTCAACAGATGAGGTGTATGGTTCATTGGGGGAGACTGGGTTCTTTACCGAAGAAACGCCCTACGATCCTCGTTCTCCCTACTCCGCATCCAAGGCATCTTCAGACCATCTGGTCAGTGCTTACTTTCATACCTATGGATTGCCAATGGTTATTTCCAACTGCTCAAATAATTATGGATCACATCAGTTTCCAGAAAAATTGTTGCCACTGATGATCAACAATATCGTGCATTCCAAGCCCCTTCCCGTTTATGGGAAAGGTGAAAATGTGCGTGACTGGCTTTGGGTGAACGATCATGCAAGGGCCATTGATGTGATTTTTCATCAGGGTAAATTGGGAGAGACTTATAATATTGGAGGCTTCAATGAGTGGAAGAATATAGACATTGTTCACCTGCTTTGCAATATCTTGGACAAGAAGCTTGGCAGGGCTGATGGAGAAAGTGCAAAGCTGATTACTTATGTAAAAGACCGTGCCGGGCATGACATGCGCTATGCCATTGATGCCACAAAATTGAACAAGGAATTGGGTTGGGCGCCATCTCTACAATTTGAGGAAGGCATGGACAAGACCATTGATTGGTATCTGGCCAATGAGGGCTGGATCCAAAACGTAACCTCGGGATCATACAAGCAATATTACGAACAGCAATACACAAGCAGATAAGATGAAAGTTGAAACAACAGGATTTGATGGCTTGGTAGTATTGACCCCTTCTGTTTTTGCAGATGAAAGAGGATATTTTTTTGAAAGCTACAACAGTGAAACACATCTAAAGGAAGGATTGGATTTTCATTGGGTGCAGGACAACCAATCCCATTCAAAACATGGGGTGATCAGGGGATTGCATTTTCAAAAAGCACCCTTCGCACAAACAAAATTGATACGTGCCTTGCAGGGAGAAATATTGGATGTTGTAGTTGACCTGAGAAAAGGTGAGCCTACATTTGGTAAAGTCTTTTCTGTTGTGCTTTCTGCTGAGAACAAAAAGCAGTTGCTTGTTCCCAGAGGCTTTGCCCATGGGTTTTCAGTGCTGAGCTCATCTGCTGATGTCATGTACAAATGTGATAATCTTTACAACAAGCAGAGTGAGTCAGGCCTTATTTTCAATGATCAGTCCTTGAACATAGACTGGAAACTTTCGCCTGAAGAAATGATTGTTTCTGAGAAAGACCTAGTGCTGCCAACTTTCAACAATCTTGATGCCAATTTTTAATCTTGAGCAATGAAGAAAATCCTTGTTACTGGAGCCAACGGTCAGCTTGGAAAAGAATTAAGGGACCTGGCTTCTGGCCATCCACAGCATGAATTTTTGTTTCTCTCAAGAGAAGATCTTCCCATTCACCAATTTGAGCTGGTAAGGAACGTGTTTACTTCTTTATCCCCTGATTATTGTATCAACTGTGCTGCCTATACAGCAGTAGATAAAGCTGAACAAGAAGCTGCATTGGCTCATCTTGTCAACGCAGAATCCGTTGGCATTCTTGCCGCTGTTTCAGCTGCCCATGACTGCCGCTTCATTCATGTTTCTACAGATTATGTTTATGGAGGTGATGCAAGCGAACCGTACACTGAATCTTCTCCCACTGCGCCTAGTTCTGTTTATGGAAAAACAAAACTTGAAGGTGAGCGAGAAGCAATAAAAAATGATCCACTTTCTGTCATCATCCGAACCTCCTGGGTGTACTCATATTATGGCAACAACTTTATCAAGACCATGATGCGACTGATGAAAGATCGCAAAGAGATTTCTGTCGTCAATGACCAAAAGGGAAGTCCAACATGGGCCTCAGACCTTGCAGGATTTATTTTATATGTTATCGATCAACCAGAATGGCATCCTGGTATCTACAATTATTCCAATGATGGAGAAATCACCTGGTATGATTTTGCATTGGAAATTAAAAGGCTGATTGCATCAGAATGTATTGTTCATCCGATTCCTTCCTCTGAATATCCCACACCCACAAAGCGGCCGCCTTACAGCGTTTTGGACAAACAAAAAATCAAGCGTGTTTTTGGAGTGACTCCTGAAAGCTGGAAAGGGAGCCTTGAAAAATGCATCAGCCAATTGCTGCAGGATTAAGTTGGTTTCAACTTCCGCTTTCCCTTTCCATCTGTTCAATCGCTTTCAGCAAGGAGTGGAGCTGGGATTCCAGGAGAACATTCTTGTTTTGCAAGTTTTCTGCCTGATCTTCAAGTGCAGTAAAATGATCCAAGGCTTTCATCAGGATGTCCTTCTCTTTTTTAAGCAAATCGATCTCCCCCTGCAGTTGAATCTTGTCCTCTTTCAATTGCCTTAGACTGCCCATAAGGCCTGCCAATTTTTCCTGAAGCAAGATTGATGTTTCGCTCGACATATGCCCAAAAATAGCGTAGTTGCCTTGAATCCCAATCAAGTAGGGCTACTAAGCCGTTTTTGGGGCTGAAATCGTATATTTGCAGTCAATTTATTCTTATGGCATTGATCACGGCCCGATTGGCTGAAAAGGAATACGGATTGGATGTTACAGATGCTGATGGGCATACCATGCGCATCGACATCCCTGTTGCGCAAGGAGGAAACGGATCTGGTTTCAGGCCCATGCAAATGTTGCTTTCAGCCCTTTGTGGTTGCAGCGCGGTTGATGTGATCAGTATCCTAAAAAAACAACGCCAGGGACTAGAAAATCTCAATATTGAGGTGGATGGTCAAAGGGAAGAAGGAAAAGAACCCTCACTCTGGAAAACCATCCAGTTGGTTTTCAGGATAGATGGAGAGGTTGATGCATCAAAAGCCTATCGGGCAGTAGACCTTTCCATGGAAAAATATTGTTCTGTGGCTGAAACCCTTAGGGCGGCAGGTGCTGCCATTGATTTCAGCGTTATTGTAAATGGTTCGGCAGTATCCGGACAATAAACTATTTTGAATGCGCCCAGAAACACTTGCCATAAGGACCCAAACCGAAAGAACAGGAGAGAAGGAACACTCAACTCCTTTGTTTCTCACCAGCAGTTTTGTTTACGATTCTGCTGAAGACATGGCTGCCGCTTTTTCAGATGACAGCCTGGATGTAAACATCTATTCCCGCTTTTCCAATCCTTCTGTTGATGAGTTCATCAAGAAGGTCTGTCTGATGGAAGGGGCTGAGGATGGTATTGCCACTGCAACTGGGATGGCCGCTGTCAATGCTTGTTTCATGACCTTCCTGTCTGCAGGGGATCATGTTATTTCTGCCTCTGCAGTGTTTGGATCAACCCATGCTATCTTAACAAAATACCTTCCCAAATGGGGAATTGAGTACAGCTATTTTGACATGAACCAGCCCGAATCCATCGAGGCATTGGTCAAGCCCAATACGAAGTTGCTCTATGTAGAAACTCCCTCCAATCCGGGGCTTGATATCATTGATCTGGAAATGGTTTCTGCTATTTGCAAAAAACACAATATCATTTTTGTGGTAGACAATTGTTTTGCAACGCCTGCGGTGCAACAACCCATCCTGTTTGGTGCAGACCTGGTATTGCATTCGGCCACCAAGTTCATGGATGGTCAGGGAAGGGTATTGGGTGGCGTTGTTGTGGGCAAAAAAGAATTGGTGAAAGAGATGTACCTCTATATCCGAAACACAGGACCATCCCTGAGTGCTTTCAATGCCTGGATCTTGTCCAAGAGTCTAGAAACACTTTATGTCAGGATGGACAAACATGCTCAAAATGCCCTGCACATTGCAAAGGCGCTGGAGCATCATCCAGCATTGAACTGGGTCAAGTATCCATTTTTACCATCACACCCCAGGTATGACATTGCAGTCAAGCAGATGTCCAATGGCGGGGGAATACTAACGTTTGAACTGAAAGCAGGCCTCGAAGGTGGACGCAAGTTTCTCAATGGGCTCAAGTGGTTGTCAATGACCAATAACCTGGGAGACAGCCGAACAATTGCCTCACACCCTGCAAGCACCACACATTCCAAGCTCAGTGAAGCAGAAAGACAGGCCGTAGGGATCACCCCCGGATTGATAAGGCTTTCGGTTGGTTTGGAGCATCCTGAAGACATCATCGAAGAAATCCTGCAGGCATTAAATTAAACAATCATCATTCTGGCAATACATGCCAGATCAACCTGTTAACAATTCAACATGGACAAGATTTTTGACGAACCCATCAAACAAGCCTCTGACTTTGCTTTCAACAACAAAGTCGCCGGGGTATTTGATGACATGGTGACCCGCTCTGTTCCCTACTACATTGAGATGCAGCGCATGATGTCTGAGCTGGTGGCAGACCATTGTGGTGAAAACGGGGTGATTTATGATTTGGGATGCTCCACCGGAGCAACCATGATCATGATGGACCAGACGGTGCCCCAACACATCAAATTTGTGGGTATTGATGATTCGGCCCCCATGCTGGAAAAATGCAAGACCAAGCTCGATGAGAGGGGAATGACAAGGCCTTATTCGCTTGAAGTGGCAGATCTTAACTCTGGTCATGTGCCAATGAAAGATGCGTCAGTGGTGATTCTCTGCCTGACCCTTCAGTTTGTTCGTCCGATTGCCCGCGAGAAATTGTTGAGGTCCATTCATGAGCAACTTCAGCCAGGTGGCGTGTTGATTGTGATTGAAAAAATTCTTGCTGAGGAAACTGATTTCAACCGCGACTTCATCAAGTATTATTATGATTTCAAACGCAGGAACGATTACAGTGAAATGGAGATTTCCCAGAAGCGTGAAGCCCTAGAAAATATCTTGATTCCATACAAGTTGAGTGAGAACATCACCCTTTTGAAAGAGGTTGGTTTCAGGACGGTGGAAGTATTTTTCAAGTGGTATAATTTCTCAGGATTCATTGCAAAAAAACTATCATGATCCAGATCGGTAATTTCTTTTTCAAGTACAGGAACCTGCTTTTTATCCTGCTTTACGGATTGTTGTTCTTACCCTCTCCGGAGTTGTTTACAGAAAATATTTTCCATGCGGATTATAAAACCTGGCCACTGGTCATAGGACTGTTTGTGACTGTGTTGGGACAAGCCATCAGGGGTGCCACCATTGGGTTGGCTTATATCGTCAGAGGAGGGAAAGACAAGAAGGTGTATGCAGAGCACCTGGTCTCTACAGGCATCTTTTCTCATTGCAGAAATCCTCTATATGTGGGAAATATCTTGATGCTTTTGGGCGTGGGCATTTTGGCCAACTCATTGATCTATGTTGGGATTATCATGCCATTGTTTCTCTTCATTTACCAAGCCATTGTGTTGGCTGAAGAGCATTTTCTGAGAGGAAAATTTGGTGCTGATTTTGATGCCTATTGCGCAAAAGTCAACCGCTGGATTCCTTCCTTGAAGGGGATAAAGGCAACATTCTCCTCCATGGAGTTCAACTGGAAACGCTGGGTGCTCAAGGAATACACTACCCAGTTCATCTGGCTGGCGGGTATTGTATTGCTGATCATCAGGCTTTACCAGATCGAAGATGTCTTGAAGAATAGTATTTATGCTGTATTGGTGCTAGGTCTGTTTTACCTGTATGTCAGGTATCTCAAGAAATCTGGCAAGATGACCGAATAAAAAAAGATCCGCAATTTGCGGATCTTTTTTTGTGTTGCCCGACCTGGATTCGAACCAAGACAAACAGAACCAAAATCTGTCGTACTACCATTATACTATCGGGCATCCTCCCTAGCGGGACGCAAAAATAGGATATTTACCTTTTTGTGCCAAAATTTTCACCATCAATCGTGGATGAATTTTATTCAATCGATTTTGACGAGATAATGGTTCTTTTTTCCTTTTTGAACAGCTATGTATTTGTTCGCCAACAGTGCGGATGGACTGATAAGAAACGCTTGATCGCCAATTTTTTCCCGGTTGATGCTGATGCCGCCGCCTTGAACCATTTTACGTGCTTCCCCTTTGCTCGGGAAAATGCCTGTGTCGAAGAGGAAAGACACAATGTCAATCCCCGCCTGAATTGATGCGCTGGCGATTGTATGAACAGGCACTCCATCCATTGCACTGAGCAAATCCTGTTCATTCAGTTCGTGCAGGTTGATTTCTTCTTTTTTGCCAAACAGCTGTTCAGTGGTTTGTTGAGCTGAAGCACATTCTTCTGCTCCATGAACAAAGCTGGTGATGGCTGAAGCCAGTTTTTTCTGCAGGATCCTGGCTCCAGGATCTATGCCATGCTCAGCCAGCAGCGACTCTATTTCATTCTTGGGCAGCAGGGTGAAGATTTTGATCCATTTTTCAGCATCCGTATCGGCTGCATTGAGCCAAAATTGATAAAATTGAAAAGGAGTTGTTTTTTCAGGATCCAGCCAGACATTTCCCTTTTCGGTTTTACCGAATTTACCACCATCTGCCTTGGTAATCAATGGGCAAGTGAAGGCAAATCCTTCGCCTCCCGCTTTTCGTCTGATCAGTTCGGTACCTGTGGTGATATTGCCCCACTGGTCGCTTCCGCCCATCTGCAGTTTACAGTTTTTGTGGGTATACAGCCAGTAGAAATCATATCCCTGCATCAGTTGATAGGCAAATTCGGTATAGCTGATGCCTGTTTCACCCTCGATTCTTTTTTTCACACTGTCCTTTGACATCATGTAGTTCACGGTGATGTGTTTGCCCACGTCCCTCAGGAAATCAATAAATCCCAGGCCTTTGAACCAATCGTAATTGTTCACAATTTCTGCGGCATTCTCCCTTTCAGGGTTGAAATCCAGGTATTTTTCTAGCTGGCTTCTGACGCCAGCAATATTTCTTTGTAGGGTTTCTTCGTTCAACAAGTTTCTTTCTTCGCTTTTTCCGCTGGGATCGCCCACCATGCCTGTGGCACCACCCACCAGGGCAATGGGCTTGTGCCCGGCTTGCTGAAGATGATACAAAAGTAAAATGGGCACCAAGCTCCCTATGTGCAAGCTTTCTGCAGTTGGGTCAAATCCAATATAGGCCGTTGTTGCTTCCTTTTTCAGCTGCTCTTCTGTGCCCGGCATGATGTCCTGCAGCATTCCCCGCCATTTGAGTTCTTCTATGAGGCTCATTTCAAGTTGTTTGCGCAAATGTAGGAAGGTTTGTTCTCCCGCACAAAATGGGCAATATATAAGCGGGTAAAACGTTAATTATACTCGTATTCATGGTCTTTTAGGCAGTTTTATCATAACCCTGGTTTACCTTTGGTGTCAAATATGACATATTTCCGAATTTGTGTGCTTATTGTTATTTGCCTATGGGTGAACAACACATTTGCTCAATTCAGGAAGTACTCCAACGAGTTCCTGAACATTGGTGCCGGTGCCCGAGGCTTGGGGATGGGAGGAGCACAGGTTGCCAGTGTGTCAGATGCTACTGCCGGCTATTGGAACCCCGCAGGTCTTGTAGAAATAAAAGAGCATCCTGTGGCATCGTTGATGCATGCAGAATATTTTGCAGGTATTGGAAAATATGATTATGCTTCTTTTGCTATGCCCTTAGGCGACCCAACTGTTGTAACGAGGACAATTGGTTTTTCATTTATCCGTTTTGCAGTGGATGACATACCCAATACACTGTTTTTAGTTGAGCCAGATGGTTCAGTGAATTATAACAACATCAGGTCCTTTTCCTCTGCTGATTATGCTTTGCTAATCTCTTATGGTCAGGTGATTTTCAGTGATGAATACCGAACCTTTTCTTTTGGAACCAATGCCAAAGTTGTGCACAGGAGTGTTGGTGGTTTTGCAAAGGCCTGGGGCTTGGGCCTGGATGCCGGCTTGCAGTACAGGACCAAGAGTTTTAATATTGGACTGATGGCAAAAGATGTTACCACCACCTTCAATGCCTGGAATTTTAGCTTTACAGACAAGGAGAAAGAAGTGCTCTACCTTACCAATAACGATATCCCTGTAAAGTCAACCGAACTGACTGCTCCCAGGCTGGTCTTGGGGGCATCGTATTTTTCAGAACTATCAGAAAACCTTGGTTTGAATGCAGAATTGAACATGGATCTCAGTTTTGATGGAAGGAGAAATGTGTTGCTCAGCTCCTCGACCGTGAACATGGATCCGCGTGCGGGTGTTGAATTGGGATACAAAAAACAGCTGTTTGGCAGGCTGGGAGTGTATAATTTTCAACAGGGATTGAAAGATGGGGATTCGACCAATCAGAAGAAAGTCTGGATATACCAGCCAGGATTGGGTGTTGGTTTCAAGTTGAAAAATGTAGAAATTGATTATGCCTTTACCAACTTGGCCAACCAATCCAATCCCTTGTACACCCATATATTTTCATTGAAGTTCAACCTTGTCAGAAAAGAAAATACTTATTGATGAAAAGAGGACTTTTACATACAAGGCTTTGTTTGCTCATGGTGATGTTGATGTCTTCAACATGCTTGTTGGCGCAATACAACAATGAGTGGATAGACTACAGCAAAAGCTATTACAAGTTCAAGGTAGGAGAGACTGGGCTTTACAGGATTCCATATGCGACCCTGCAATCCAACGGGTTGGCCAATACACCAGCAGAACATTTTCAAATGTGGCGCAATGGAAAAGAGGTTGCACTTTTCACCAGCAAAGGTTCCGGATTGCTGGGTAACACAGATTTTATTGAATTCTTTGGGCAAATGAATGATGGGAAGGCAGATGCTATTCTGTACAAAAAATCTGAATTCCAGTTGTCCGACAAATGGAGTCTCCAAACGGATACAGCTGCCTACTTTCTTACAGTCAATGCATCAACTCCCAATGCACGGATCATCAATTCTCAGAACAATACAGCCTCCAATAATCTCTCTGTCGAGCCTTATTTTATGCACAAGCTCGAACGCAATTTCAAGGACCAGATCAATCCTGGATATGCATCCATTGTTGGTATCTATGTTTATTCATCATCTTATGACAATGGAGAGGGGTGGAGCAGCAGAAATATTCAGCCAGGCTCCCCGTTAATCGAGCAATACAGCAATTTGTTTTTCGCTCCTGAAGGCCCCGATGGAAGCCTCACCATTACTGCTTTTGGTAATGCGCTGAACACAAGAAAACTACAGGTCCTGGTAAATGGGAATAACCTCATAGATCAATCCATGGATTATTTCAGTGCACTCAATTCCAGCATTAAAGTTCCAAAGACGATGCTGGGCCGTGCTGTTGATACCATCAGGGTCAACAATGCAAGCACTGTGGGAACAGATCGCATCACATTGGGCAAGTATGAACTGGTATACCCCAGAAAATTTGATTTCGGTGGAAATGGCTTGTTTGAATTCTCACTACCCGGCAATTCAGTGGGCAACTATCTTGAAATTACCAATTTCCGGAACAATGCTGCAGCGCCGGTTTTGTATGAATTGAATGAGGGGAGAAGATATGTTGCAGACATGACGGTTCCTGGCAAATTCAGGTTTGCCTTGCCCGCAGGTGGTGCCAGAAATTTTGTGATGATGGATGCATCAACTACAGCAGTGAAATTGGTTGGCTCCATGACCAAGAGAAATTTTGTTGATTATGCATCCTCCTCACGCCAGGGAAATTATTTGATGATTGCTCATTCCAGTTTGAGTACCAGCAGCAATGGAGATGCCATACAAAATTACAAGGCATACCGCAGTAGCAATGAAGGCGGGAAATACCAGGTTGGTGTCTACGATATTGATGAATTGGTGGACCAATTTGCGTTTGGTATCAAGAAACATCCTTCATCTGTCAAGAATTTTATTGCTTTTGCTAAGGCATATTTTGCTTCCAGTCCTCAACATGTTTTGCTCTTGGGGAAGGGTATTACTTATGACCAGTACCGCTATAACGAATCCAGATCCATCACTGAAAGGATCAACCTTGTGCCAACTTTTGGAAATCCTGGATCTGACAATATTTTGGCTTCCACTGACAATGATGCTACGCCAGAAATCTCCATCGGCAGGCTTTCTGTAACCACCGGTGATGAGATTAATGCCTACCTGGAGAAGGTTAAACAGCACGACAAATCATTACTCCCAATCAACCAGACGGTTAAGGATAAGGCATGGATGAAGAATTTTGCCCATGTCATAGGAGGTGGTGATCCTTATCTTCAAAACCTGATCAATGGGTACATGAAATCAGCCAGCAGGTACGTAGAGGATATTTCTTATGGAGCCAGGGTCTATACTTTTGAGAAGATCACTTCAGCAGGTGTTGACCTGGTGAATTCAGGCTTACTTGGAAATCTTTTCACCGAAGGATTGGGTGTACTGACTTATTTTGGGCATTCCTCCGCCAACTCAATGGAGTTCAATCTGGATGATCCTTCCATCTTCGACAATGCAGGCAAATTTCCTTTGTTCATTGCCAATGGATGCAATGCAGGAAATTTCTTCATCTACGATACCCTAAGGGCAACTGCAAGTAAAAAATCCATCACAGAAAATTATGTGTTGATGCCCGGGAAAGGCAGCATAGGTTTTATAGCCAGCACCCATTATGGGATTGTAAACTATTTGAACCTGTATACCAGCATTCTTTACAGGCGAATGGCACAGGAGGATTATTTCTTGTCTATCGGGCAGCTCTTGGCCAATGTGTTAAAGGAGGTGATTGCCCAGGGCGGAAACAATGATTATTACAATGTGTTGACGGTTGAGCAAATGTTGTTGGGCGGGGACCCAGCTGTTTCGCTTTATCCACATGCACTCCCTGATTATGTTGTGGAAGATCCACTGATTAAAATTTCTCCGACACCCTTATCGGTTACCAATGCTAATTTTGACCTCAAAGTCAAGTTTCAGAATATCGGAAAGGCAACCAACGATTCCGTTTTGGTGCACATCAAACGCGAGTTGCCTGATGGCAGTTTCGTTGACCTGTACAAGCAGAAAAGGACTGCGGTGTATTTTGCCGATTCCGTTGCTATTTCTGTGCCCATCAACCCATATAAAGACAAAGGGCAAAATAAGATCCATGTGACACTTGATCCTGATGATAGAATCAATGAAATTACCAATAGCAACAACAGTATTTCTAAAATCTTTACCATTGCTGAAGACGAGATCAGGCCAGTGTATCCTATTCAATTTGCCATCGTTAATACGCCATCCGTAAAGCTGACAGCCACCACCAATCAATTCCTCTCTGCATCGGCCCAATTCTTGCTAGAGGTGGATACAACTGAGTATTTCAACTCACCTTTAAAAGTTGTTCAGACCCAAACCTCTTTGGGTGGTATCATCGAATTTACCCCAACGCTTCCGCTCCGCGACAGCCTGGTGTTCTACTGGCGTGTGGCAAAAAAGCCCGATACAGGTGTTGTCAACAAATGGTCCAGCTCATCATTTGTTTATCTCTCAAAAAGTGGTCCTGGTTGGAGCCAGTCGCATTATTTTCAGTATTTGAAGGATACATATGTCGATTTAAGTGTTAGTCCTAATCGTGAAGTTCTTTTCTCAAAGAAGCAGAATTTCCTGAATGTTACATCAAGACTTTGGCCAATTGGATTCAACAGTATTTCTAATAATTTAAATAATCTTTATAGTTCTAGTTGTTATAATGGAATCAACTCTTTGGACTTTACATTAGTTTCAACGAATACCGGAAGGCCAATTTATAATTCACTTGGGGATGGTATTACAAGGTTAGGTAGTGTAAGGCCTAGTCCATGTAACCCTAATTTTCTTTATCAATTTTGGTATTATTATAATAGTCCTATCTACAGGAAGTTTGCATTGGAATTTATCGATGCTATTCCCAACGGAACAATTATGGTTTTGAATAATTGGGGATCAACTTCATTAAACTCTGCTCCTGAATTTATTGATAAATGGAAACAAGATACTTCGCTGAATGGTCCAGGAAATTCAATTTATCATAAATTAAAGTCTATTGGATTTACATTGATCGATTCCTTTTACCGAAATGTACCTTTTACTTTTGTAGCATTAAAAAATGAATTGGGGAAATGGGAAGTGATGAGTCAAAAGATTGGACAGTCGCCTTCAGATATTTTAACTACTGTTATCGATTATGCAAGTCCAAACAATGATGGAAAGGCTTCAAATCAAATCATCGGCCCTTCCAAATCCTGGTCCAGCATCCATTGGACAGGATCCCCACTTGAAGCCAATGCTGCTGATGAAATAAAATACAAAGTATATGGACTTCAACAAGATTTCAGTGAAGCATTGTTGTATTCCAGCAGCAGTAAAAGCAAGGATACCAGCATCTCCTTTATCAATGCAAAGACCTATCCTTTCCTAAGGGTTGAACAGGAAAACAAGGATACGGTCAATCATACACCCTGGCAACAGCGCTACCTGCAAGTAAAATATGACCCTGTTCCGGAAGGAGCATTGACAATGGCGTCTGTGATTCCCCTGAGAGATACCCTTGAAGTGGGCGAGCCCATGAAATTCAGGATGGCTTTTAAAAACATCAGCCCTGCTGCTTTTGATAGTGTCAGGCTCTACATGACCAGCACTGATCCTGCTAACAATACAAAAGTTATTTTCGATGGGAACAAAAAGCCCATCTTCTCGGAGGATACGATCCTGATTGACCAGACCATTGATACAAAAAACTTAGTAGGCGATAATTCAGTCTACATCAATTTCAATCCCAACAATGCCCAGCCAGAGCAGTATCTGTTCAATAATTACCTGAACAAAAATATTTATGTAAGGCCGGATACCTATGCTCCCAACCTGGATGTAACCTTTGATGGGACTCATATTTTGAACAAAGATATTGTTTCCCCCAAGCCCAGTATTCTCATCAAGTTGAAGGATGACAGCCGTTACCTGGCATTGAATGATACGGCCTTGTTCAAAGTTCAATTGCGATATCCAAATGGGCAATTGAGAAATATTAGGATCGATAATGACACCCTACAGTTTAGTCCTTCCAATAACATACCTGGTGGAGACAACAATTCAGCCATACTGGTATACAAACCATTTTTGAAGGAAGATGGGGAATATGAATTGATTGTAATGGGTAGGGATGTGAGCAGCAATCAATCAGGCGCCATTGAATACCGGGTGGCATTTGAGGTATACAACAAGTCCATGATTACAAATCTTCTAAATTATCCCAATCCTTTTACCACATCAACATCCTTTGTATTTACCCTGACAGGTACTGAATTGCCTTCGCAGTTCAGGATACAAATCCTGACAGTGACAGGAAAAATTGTGCGTGAAATAACAAGGCAGGAACTGGGCCCCATAAAAATTGGGCACAACATCACGGAGTACAAATGGGATGGCAGGGATCAGTTCGGTCAGTCTCTGGCCAATGGTGTCTATCTTTACCGGGTTATTGCTGATATCAATGGTAAAAAAATTGATAGGTTAAAGTCATCCTCATTTAATACAGAGAAATATTTCCAGAGTGGATATGGAAAAATGTACCTGATGCGATAAAGTAATTCCTTATGTCCACTGCTATTCTTTCATCCGAGTTTAAATTGATGCTTTCTTGTTGCAGGATCATTCCTGGAAACAAGGAATTGGAGCAACGGGAGGATGCATTTGCTGAAACGATTGATGAGGATTACTTTTGGGCACTTGTGCTCCGCCACCGGATCTACCCAATTGTCTGGTTCAATCTACAGCGCGAAGCCCGTCTGTCCATGGGCTTGAAAGAAAAACTGAAACAATTTTCTGAAAACAATCAGCGCCATGCTTTGCAGTCACTTCTGATGCAATACCGAATGCAAAAAGTATTTGATGAGCAAAGATTCAAAGGGTTTTTCCTAAAAGGGGTAACGCTTTCTGAGTTGTATTATGACGATCCAGGGATACGTCATGTGATGGACCTGGATTGTTGGGTAGAAGAGAGCGCAATTGGTCATGCGACCGAATGGTTGTATAATGAAGGCTATGTTTCAATGCCAGATATCCGGACATTGAATGCCAAACAACTTGACTTTATCAAGAAAACAGATCATGATCTTCAGTTCATCGCAGAGAAACCCGGACTTCCCAGTATAGTAGAGTTGCATTGGAAGTTGAGAGGTCCTTTGGGAGGGTTTAATTTGAATCCTGACAGCCCCATGAATGAGGTAGATAATTTTCTCTATCTCTGTGCACATGGAACTGAACACGGCTGGTTCCGCTTGAAATGGCTGTTTGATCTTCCCCAGATCATGGACCGTGTAGCGTTTGACTGGGCACAGGTTCGAGATCGGGCAATAATGCTGGACTGTTTGGATCATCTTGAAATAACCATGTTGGTCCTTCAGTCAATGTTAAATGAGCCCATTCCTGAAGTGATCAATGTTCATTTACATGTATCAAAATATACCACTCAACTAAAGTATATTCATGCGGCTATTGCATCATCATCTGTATTCAATGACAACGATGCCAATCGTTTGGCTTACCTCAGGTACATGCGTTCCTTAAGCAGAAAAAAAAATAATCGGGGGTTGGTCTTAAAATACTTGACCAGTCCTAAAGATTGGGAACTGCTGCCTCTACCTTCCGGGCTTTTCTTTTTATATTTTCCTCTTCGTCCCTTTTTATTCCTCTGGCGAAGGTTTTTTGAAAACCGCTGATACTTGTGATGGGTAATTGCTACGCTATCAAATACGTTGTTTTTCGTACATAGACTTGAACACCCCTTCTTCAGCAATCAATTGGTCAAAGGCTCCTACTTGAATAATTTTTCCGTTTTGCATGACATAGATTTTATCTGCCATTTTAAGGTTGTAAAAACGGTGAGAAATCAGGACCACAATCTTATCTTTCAGCGCAGTTTTGATGGTGGAATATAAATTTAGTTCGGCAAATGCATCCAGCGCACTGCTGGGCTCATCTAATACGACCAATTGCGCATCCTTGTAAAAAAACCTGGCCAGTGCTAGCTTTTGCCATTGTCCGCCGCTCAATTGTTCACTCCCCTCGAATATACTTCCCATTTTGGTGTCATAGCCTTTCGAAAGTTTTTCAATGAAAGACGCTGCTCCGACTTGCTGGCTTGCCAGTTGCATCTGTTCTTCAATCTCATCAGTGGGCTGATAATCAAAGTGAATGTTTTGACCAGCGGTTAGAAAATATTTTTCATAATCCTGGAAGAAGAAAGAACTGTTACTGTAAAATTCGGTTTTGCGAATCTCCTGCAAGGGAATGCCATTGAGGCTGATTTTCCCGTGGTCCGGGGTATAAAAGCCAGCCAACAGTTTGACTAGGGTTGATTTTCCAGAGCCGTTTTCTCCCACAATGGCAATCATCTGCCCCCTTGATGCTTCAAGGTTGATATTGTTGAGAAGAACATGATGTTGGTTGGGATAACCAAAATTGAGTGACTCAATCTTCAATTGATCAAGGTGTTGAGGGAAATCATGTTTGGCAGACTGGATATTTTCTTCGCTCAGTTCAAAAAAGCCATAAAGGTCCTTCACAAAACTGCGGAGTTGAAATACCTGTAGCAGGGATTGGAAAAAAGCTTTGGCACTGGTTTGCATGCGCTGAATTCCCTGCAAGTACAATACAAATGTTCCGATCCCGATTACATGGCTGATGGTCTTCAAGGCAAGATATCCGATAGCCAAACCAAGGGCAATCACTTCTATCAATTCTGCCAGTATGTTCTGTTTGAGTGATTTTTTTTGGTTGATGTTTTTTTTCTGGTTGATTTCAGTCCGTAGCGATTGAAATTTATTTTGAAAGGCCTGACCAAAATGATAGGTCCTCAATTCCTTGGCCCACTGGATCCCAGTCATCAATTGATACAGATAGCCAGATTCCCTTTCTTTGGGTGCCAGGCTAAATTCAAGGTCTGTTGCCCTTTTCCCCTGCAACCACTTGTTGAGGCTGATGGGAATGGCCAATGCAAAAAGGGCAAGAAAAAAATAGGCCTTGATGGATAAAAAGAACAAGACAAGAAAGATCAAAGACAGCGCGTTGGCAATGGAGGCATTGATAGCCGGAAGCAATTGTACAATCCGAAACCTTGCCTGTTGCTGGGCCAGGTGCAAGTTGTTGTGAAAGGTAGGATTTTCAAAATGTGCAAAGGATACCAGGGATGCTTTTTGGATGATTTTCAGCGAGAATACATCTGCCGCCTCCTGGCTGAACAATTGTTCAAGGTGGTTCGCATACTGGGTGATAGCACCAATTGCCAATTGAAGTCCGGCAAAAAATGCCACCATTGTAATAATGTGTGTGGAATCTGGAATTGGCTGGCTGATCATGTCAATCATGGCCTTTACTAAGTACAATTGGCCCAGTGGGAGAAGAGCGGCCATGACTTTCAACAAAACAATCTGGTTGCCCATTTTTTTATTGATCGAATGAACATCCCTCATCATTGATAAGAGTTGGCGTAGGAAACTGCCCAATTCATTTGTTCTGCCCATTGCTTTCTGTGGATGCTATTTGTATATTTGGCCTTAAAGGTAGCAATTTGGTGTATACGTATTGGGCATATGGATTAAAGGTTGAAAGTCAGCTGCCGTTCCCAGAGCTGTTGCCTTTGCAAAATGATGCTCCCTGTGATCTGACAGTTGTATGGGGATCCATACCCGTGATTGACAAAACAATCAATGGGTTTCATTCAGAATCCTACGATATAACACCAACATGCTACAGGATTACTATAAATAATGTGGCAAGCTATTTTGTACGAGAAGGGAAAAGCATTGTCATTGAAGCGTGTGAGAATGCCGAACAGGACAGCATTCGCTTGTTTTGTTTGTCAAATGCGTTTGCTGCAGCATTGCAACAACGAAAGACAATCCCCATTCATTGTGCTGCGCTGATAGACAAAGGGGAGCTGGTTTTGATTCTGGGTGATTCAGGCGCAGGCAAGTCTACCACCATGGCCTCGCTAATCCAGCAAGGACTTAAGCCGTTTTCTGATGATGTTTGTGTTCCGTTCCAAGATCCTGAAACTGGAAAAATTAGCTTTTTCAGCTCTTATCCCATGATGAAGTTCTGGAAAGAGACGATTGAACTGTTTGGGCTAGAAAATGAAGTGGACAGGAGAATTAGGCCTGAAATGGAGAAATATGGCATCTACTTTCATCAATCATTTTTGACTCATGCCCTGAGTCCCAAATTAATTATCCTATTGGAAAAAACTGACCAGGTTTCTTCTTCAATATTAGCCCCCATATCTGGGATTGAGCTTTTTACAAGGCTTGAGTCCAATGCCTACCGAGGAGAATATTTGGTTTTTTCGGATCTTAAAAAAGAGCATTTCATGCTTTTTACGCAATTGGCCAACCAGTCGGGCTGTTTTGTATTGAAACGCCCCCCAGCAGGGAATTTTGTTCAGGAAGTGGCCGGGAAAATAATTAATTTGCTCAACTAATGGAAAGATTCATCCAGAATAAGTCAATTGTTCAATCCAAGATTGGAGAGGAGGTCGTAATGCTGGACATGGAATCAGGATTTTATTTTGGCCTTAATTCTGTAGCGTCTGTCATTTGGGGATTGCTTGCCAATGAAATCGGTTTTGAGGAGTTGATAGACCAGCTGATGGCACAGTTTGAAGTGGAGAGATCCCTTTGTGAAACCGATACAAAAGAACTCCTGGACCAGATGCTGGAAAAAAACATCATTAGAAGGGTAGAATGAATAACAAAGAACTTATTGATTATCTTTTTTTTATTGAAGCATGGTGCCTGCTTCATTTGTCAAAGCTGATCATTATGTTCATGCCTTTCAGGAAAATCGCATCTAGGATGGGAAGCTTGCAAATAGAGTCAACACATGATCTACTTCCCACAGAGATATCTATAAAAATAGAGCATGCTGTTCGAAGAGCCTCCCGGTATACCCTGCATGGGAGCAAATGTTACGATCAGGCCTTAACTGCCAAAGTACTTTTGGGGCAAAGTGGATTGCCTGCTACCATTTATTTTGGTCTGGCAAAAGAAAGCGATAACCAACTCATTGCCCATGCCTGGGTTCGGTGCGGCGAAAGGGTCATATCAGGAAAAGCTGGTATGGAGCGGTTTACAGTTGTGGCTTGTTTTGGTGATGCCTGAGCTCAATAGTTAACTGTTGTCTTCGTTGAGTCAGATATTCACATTGGCTTTATTACCTTTGCAATATCCTAAAAAACCATTTTTATTTTCAGTAGGGTAGGTATAATTACTTCCATAAATTTCTACAATGAGTGGTTTTTTTGGCATTTTTCGCCCACAAGGAGGCCCGGTTGATCTCGAAGCATTTGAGCAAATGAAAACCGCCATGCAGCGGGAAGGTTTTGATGGCATGGAAACCCATGTGGAGGATAAAATAGCAATGGGTCATTTGATGCTAAAGGTTTCGCCAGAGTCAAAATATGACAAACAACCACTGAAAAGCTCTTGTGGGAACTATATTTTGGTAGGGCATTTTCGCTTGGATTACCGCGATGAACTTGGTGACAAGTTGGGGCTGAAGCAAGCAGAACTCGAAGTTACTCCTGATTCACAGTTGGCCATGTTAGCATACCAGAAGTGGAAAGAAAAATGTGTCCATCATTTGGAGGGCGATTGGGCTTTCACTTTATATATTAAGCAAACCAATAGTTTGGTACTTCTAAGAGATAAATCTGGAGTGTCGGCGTTATTTTTTTTTAAGTATAACAACTGCATATATTTTTCAAGCGACACAAGATATTTACTTTCTGTCAAGGCTTTAGGTTTTGAGATTGATAAATTTGTTCTTCTTCAAATGTCTGAGCCAAATTACCATTCATCTAATGGATTCACGTTAATAAAAAGTTTATACTATCTACAAAATTCTCATTTTTTGATAATTGACAATAGCTGTGATTTGTTGTTTTCAAAATACTCTTTAATTAGAATTTCTGAGTCTATCAATTATAATCATTTTAGCGACTATGTGCTCGAACTAAATAGTATTTATTCTTGCGCAATAAAATCCCGGGTGAATGATAAGGGTGAAATTGGAATTTATTTAAGTGGTGGAAAAGATTCTTCGTCAGTATCCTATTTTGCTTCAAAAGAGTTACATATCCACAAAAAAAAATTAATATCTTTTACTGCTATTCCATTATTCAAACTAGACGAAAAGATCGTTGAGAAAAAAATTATAGATGAAATGTCATTTGTTAAAGATCTAGCGGAGTTCAACAATGATTTGTTTCCATATTTTCTCAATTTCCCATTTTCTTCGATTGATTATTTATTTGACAAAAAAAACATGCTCGAAGCTTTTAATCCAATAGTTACTTCAAATAGTTTTTGGATAAATGGCATTATGCATGAGGCGAAAAAAATGGGAATCAAAAATCTATTTGTTGGTCAGTTAGGTAACTATACAATTAGCTCAAACGGTTTTTACTTTTATTCAGATCTTCTTGTCCGGTTAAAAATTCTAGCTCTTTATAAAGAAATGAAAAGGGAATCAAGGGATTCAACTAATGGAATGTTTCACACGATATATCACCAGGTCGCAATTCCACTAGCTCAATATTTGAAGTTCATGTTTGTTTATTTTAAAAATAAAAGAAAGAAAAATGGGTATGGTTTTTTTGAAAATGGGTTTCTATCTGATCTGAAAAGTGACAAAAATTTTGAAGTAAAAGACTCTTTTGTAAAAACATTTATTACTTCATATGCAGTAAAAAAAGAAAATCAATTAAATGCTAGCATTGAATCAATGGGAGTTAAGTGGTATTTAGTTTCAAATCACTTGAATGTTCAAATAACTGACCCAACATCTGATTTTAGATTGATAAGTTATCTGACAAGCATTCCTCAAAATTTGTTTTTTAGGAATGGGATTCACAAATTCTTGTTTCGTAGTCTTATGAAAAATCGACTGCCCGATTCAATTCTTTGGAATAATGCTTACCAGCATCAATCCTATGATTTCCCTTTTAGATTTGCCCAGGACAAATCTTTTGGTGTTTTTTTTGACCGGGCATTATCATTTAATCTAGATAAAACGATATTCAAAAATTCTCAGTTTAGAAAAACTTATGCCGAAATTTCAAAATCACCTGAAAATTATTTTACAAATAATATTATTTCAAGATTTTTAAGAAACTTTTCCTTAGGTTGCTTCTATTATGAAAATAAGCGGTAAATTCGTTAAAACTACTTAAGATGGATTTATTTACGACAAAATCAGAGTGGGTAGTGCCCAAGATTTTAGTTCTCAACATTGGGAGTACTGAAACTGATTGTAACATACAAAATGCCAACAAAACTCATGTTGGTGAAGATGGAATTACATCTGGATGTTCTTGAAATTTTTCGTCATACACTATTTATTTGCATAAATTAAGTCTTAAATCGTTTATAAGTCTGGATTATTTCCACGAACTATTTTCTTATTGTAGAATTATCTCATTAATGGTTTTCAAAAATCATTTTTTAATTAAACTGCCAAACATATTTTTTTCCTTTTGTTTATTCCCCCCCAAACCCCTATCTTTGCAATCCCAAAAAAGAGGAAAAATATGCTGATCATCGATTCTAAAGACTGCGAAAACATTGACAAGGCCCTTAAGAAGTACAAAAAGAAGTACGAAAAATCCAAAACGCTTTTGCAATTGCGTGAGCGTCAGGCATTTATAAAGCCTTCAATCAGGCGCAGGGGTGAGATCTTGAAAGCGATCTACAAGCAG
>Ga0222712_10002390_pt1 | contig 21536 bp, 17 predicted proteins | sample C33_657DmetaG_FD_165043 | JGI IMG/M metagenome (GOLD analysis project Ga0222712, IMG submission 165043) | Estuarine water microbial communities from San Francisco Bay, California, United States - C33_657D | ecosystem: Environmental > Aquatic > Marine > Unclassified | place: USA: California... | reverse complement strand
GGGGTAACAGGGCGACAGCAGGCATGGGTATTGCCTCCGCTATCCACCAGGCAATCATCAACACTGCTGTTGCAAGGACCCGGTTGGAAACGGGATCGAGCTGAAACGGATTGAGCAGAAGTTCCAAAACGAAGAGCGCTGGGCCACTCAACAGTGCTAAAGCTGACTTTGACGGAAAAGCCAATTTCATTTTCACGTTCAGAATTTGGGTGAAGATAATTCATTATTAAAAATGCTTTCGTGAGCAGTTCATGCTGAGAAGCGAACTGATATGACTATTAATGTGTATTTTGCCATACCACAAGAAATGCTCAAAGAAATCGTCATATCCATACAGTCCTACTTCAAGGCACATGCGTTCATCAAAACCCATCGGCTTTGGAAATGGATCATCATACCAGGAATCTTTTATGCGGTGCTGTTTGGCGTCAGCATGTACTTTTTCTCCAAATCTGCCAACGCAGCCATTGGTTGGCTGACAACCACAACAGGACTGCAGTCATGGTTGAACAGGTTGCATGACAGTTGGATCGGTTTCCTGTTTACCATCGGAGGCATCATGCTTTGGATGCTCCTGATGTTGCTGTATTTTTCCTTGTTCAAATACATCTGGCTGATCGTGGGTTCCCCTGTTTTCTCTATTTTAAGCGAAAAAACAGCTTCCATCATCGAAGGAAAATCTTTCGATTTCAAATTCAGCCAATACCTTTCAGATGTTAACAGAGGAGTTCGAATGGCAGTAAGGAATACACTTTGGCAAACAGTTTACATCATTTCCATTGTTTTCCTTTCCCTTCTGCCCTTCATCGGTTGGGCAACACCCATTCTTGCGGTGCTCATTGAGTGCTACTATTATGGTTTCTCCATGCTGGATTATTCTTGTGAAAGGAACAGGTTGAGTGCTACCAAAAGCATTGATTTCATTGGCCGCCACAAGGGTTTGGCCATTGGCAATGGCCTTATCTTTTACATGATGCACTGCGTCATCTTTGTTGGATGGATATTTGCTCCTGCCTATGCAGTGATTGCGGCCACCATCAGCATGCATGAAATCAGAGAAAAACAATCATTTGCCTGAGAACACCACCATGAAAGGAACTGTACTCTTGATACCCATTGCACTGGCAGAAGATGGATATGATGCAATCCCAGCTTCGGTTTCAGCTGCCATCAATGCATGCGATGTATTTTTTGCAGAGACTACCAGAACAGCAAGAAGGGCTTTTAAAAAAATGGACCGGTCTTTCAACATTGATGCAAGAACATGGCACGAAACCGGACAGGCAGAAGTGGAAAAAATCGAGTCCTTCAAGCTGCACCTGAAAGAAAATAAAACCATTGGCATCGTCAGTGAGTCAGGATGCCCTGGTATTGCAGACCCAGGACAAAAACTGGTTGCCGTTGCACATGAGATGGGGGCATTGGTAAAACCCCTCAGCGGACCGAGCTCCATCTTGCTGGCGCTCATGGCCAGTGGAATGAATGGGCAGCATTTTACGTTCAACGGATACCTGCCCATCCATCCATCAGAACGTGAAAAAAAGATTAAAGCCCTGGAGAAAAAAGCCGTCACTGAAAATTGTACACAGCTGTTCATTGAAACCCCCTACCGAAACAACCAAATGCTTCAATCCCTGTTGCAGACGCTGCATGAAAACACGAGGCTTTGCATTGCCTATCACCTGACCTCCGCTGAAGAATGGGTGATCACCAAAACTATTGCTGCCTGGAAAAAAAGCAATGTTGAACTGCCCAAAGAACCGGCAATGTTCATCATCGGCATTTAAGAAGTGTTGGATTCTTTTTCCTACAGTCCATACTGGCTTACCAGGTATACCATGGCTGCCATGACCACTGTTCCCAGGTTCAACTCCCTTTCGCTGACCGCTTCAAAAACATCCGTCTTGGCATGGTGCAAGTCCATGTAACGCTGTGAGTCAGGGTTCAATCCAATCAGGGCTGTGCCCAGCGGACGAAGTGGCCCAATGTCAGCACCACCGCCACCTGCATTGAACTCCAGCGCACCATAGGGATGAAAAAGCGGTTTCCAGGACATGATCTTTTGTGCCTGCCTGGCATCTGCGGTGAAGCCAAAGCCCCTGGGCGTAAACCCACCGGCATCACTCTCCAGTGCCATGATAAATTTCTTGTTCTCGGTTTTGGCAACTTCTCCATATTTTGTTCCTCCTCTCAATCCATTTTCCTCATTCATGAACATGACTGCACGGATGGTCCTTTTAGGTCGTATGTCCAATGCCTTCATGGCACGTATGATTTCAATGCTCTGCATGCATCCTGTGCCATCATCGTGCGCACCTTCTGCAAGGTCCCAGCTGTCGAGGTGCCCACCAACTGTAATCACTTCTGAAGGGAATTCTGATCCCCTGATCTCTCCAATCACGTTGTAGGAAAGTACATCTTCCAACATCTTGCAATTTGTTTTCAGGTAGACGGATGCCACCTTACCATCCTCCAATGCCTTGCTCAGTTCCACTGCACCATTGGTGCTGATGGCAACAGCAGGGATTTTCGGCTTGCCTTCCTCATATCTTGTTGCCCCAGTATGCGGATTGTCATCCAATACTGGAGAAAGGGTCCTTACAATTACACCGACAGCACCCAATGCAGCGGCGCGCGAGGGTCCGGATGAACGGTAAATGCCTGCATCGCCATAGGCGCTGAATGTGCTGATGAACCTTGGATCCATGCGGTAGTTGTAGAAAACAATTTTACCCTTTATTTTGTCAGCCCCAAGTGCGTCCAGCTCTTTGAAACTTTTGACTTCAACCACTTGTGCAGCAATTCCTCCAGCAGGTGTTCCTACAGCATTGCCCAATGCAACAATGTTCAGGGACATGGATTGTCCATTCTTTAACGTGGCGCGACCAACTTCCTTGGCTCCCCTCTCCCATCTAGGAACCATACAGGGTTGAAGGTAAACCGTGTCTGCACCTGCTTCCCTGAGCATCCTGGCAGTCTGCTCAACTGCAAGGGCTGCACCTGCAGAACCGGAAAGGCGTGGACCAACTTTTTTACACAGAAACCTGAGGTTTGAGTAGGCTTTTCCGTTCATGAATATCTCATCAGAGATGCGTTTGATCATCAGTGAATCTGCATTTTGCTGCGCATTGACACCTTGAAAAACGGGTAAAAGCATCAGGAACAGTCCCAGGAATCTCATCATGGCGGTATGAATTTTATTGCCGTAAACTAGTCAAATTTTTGGTGAATTCATCAGAAGGCTGCCTTTGATTGAACTTTATAAGTGGTACTTTCGTTTATTCTAAAAGCAAAACATGAATATTGGCATTGTTTGTTACCCAACATTTGGAGGAAGTGGTGTTTTGGCTACAGAGTTGGGAAAGGCACTGGCCGACAAGGGTCATGTGGTTCATTTCATCACCTACCAACAACCAGTGAGGCTGACAGGCTTCAGTGCAAATATTTTTTTCCATGAAGTCAGGGTGCCGGCTTATCCCCTGTTTGATTTTCCGCCCTATGAAACAGCATTGGCCAGCACCTTGGTGGATGTGGTAAAAAACAACAACCTTGACTTGTTGCATGTGCATTATGCAATTCCCCATGCCTCTGCGGCATTCATGGCCAAACAGATCCTTGCCGAACAAGGCATTCACATCCCTTTCATCACGACGTTGCATGGCACGGACATTACACTGGTGGGCAAGGACAAGACCTATGCCCCTGTGGTTTCCTTCTCCATCAACAAGAGTGATGCCATCACAGCAGTCTCAGACAACCTTCGTGCAGAAACCTATACAAATTTTGATATTTTAAAGGAAATCACTGTCATCCACAATTTTGTGGACATCAAAAGGTTCACAAAAAGACCCATTGATGCATTCAAGAAAGTAATCGCTCCCAACAGTGAAAAAATCATTTTGCATGCCTCAAACTTTAGAAAAGTCAAGCGGATTGCCGACGTGATCTATACCTTCAATAAAATCAAGAAAGCGCTTCCTGCAAAGCTGTTGCTGGTCGGCGATGGCCCTGAAAGGCCCATGGCTGAAGAACTTTGCAGGGAACTGGGCATTGGTGAAGATGCACGTTTTGTTGGCAAGCAGCAAGACATGGAAGAAATTTATGCCATTGCTGATTTATTTTTATTGCCTTCGGAATATGAAAGCTTTGGTCTTTCTGCATTGGAGGCCATGGCTGCAGGAGCCCCCGTTGTGGCATCCCATGCTGGGGGCATACCAGAAGTGATTACACATGGCGTCAATGGTTTCATGAGCGACATAGGAGATGTTGAAAGCATGAGCAGGTTCGCCATCAGGCTGCTGTCCAACTCAATCATGCTGGATCAATTCAGCAGTGCTGCAAGGAAACAGGCAGAGGCGTTTGATATTGATAACATTGTACCCCAATACGAGGCATTGTACACAAAGGTGCTGGCAAACTGAATTTTACCTTAGTGCGGGTCTATTTGTTTTTCAACCAAATTTCCGGGTTGACAAACCGCATTTCTTCATTGAGCATGAACAGGATTTCGCCATCCCCGTCAAAATTTTCTGCGGCCTTCCCAATCGTCTGACCCATGTTGACTTTCGCACCTTTTGCCACACTGACCGTGGACAGGTTAAAATAGGTGGTAAAATATTTTCCGTGTTTGATGGTGACAGTCTGGCTGCCAGCCACATCATATACGGTAGTGACAACACCTTCAAAAACCGCCTTTACTGAAGCCCCAGGCAAGGTTTGAATGGTGATGCCACCATTGTCCTCATCAATTTTTGTTCCTTCAATGCGTTGCCGTCCAAAGCTTGAAGTGATGGTCCCCTTGTCTACCGGCCAAGGAAGGTTTCCTCGGTTGTTTTCAAAACCCACTGAAACCTTGGTGACCTCAGGTGTATTTTCAAGGATATTTGCCTTTCTTGCCGGGGCAGCAGTCGATACAGCCGCTGCAGCAGTTTTCTCCGCCGGCTTGGCCACAGCTGCGCTGGATGCCAACTTCCTGGCCTCATCTTCGGCCTTCCGCCTTGCTGCTTCAATTTCCCTTTTGATGATGGCAGCGATAGAATTTTGAAGGCTGCGCTCCACTTTCTTTTTGGCAGCCACTTCTTTTTCTATTTCCTTCTCCCGGGCTTTCAGCCTGGAAACAAACTGGTTCTTTTCCTTTTGCTCGCTTTCAAGAATGATTTTCTGTTGGTTCTGCTGCTCCAACACTTTCCCTTTTTCCTGCTTGTTCGCAGTCAGCATGTCAATTCGCTGTGTCAATTCCCTTTGCGTTCTGTTGATGTTCAACACCTGCTCATCCCTGTATTTCCTGTAACTCTTGAGATAGGTCGCTCTTTTAACGGCGTCGTTGAAACTGGTGGCGGTAAAAATAAAATTCAACATGTCGTAGCTGCTCCTGTTCTTGTATGCATATTCAATCGTCTTTGCATACTGTTGGCGCAGCGTGTCCAACTGCCTTTGCAGTCGGTATATTTCCCTGTTGTTGCTGAAGATGGTATTGTCAATCAGGTTCATCTCATCATTGAGGTTGTTGATGACTGCGTACCTGCTCTTCAGTTTTTGCTGAATAAGTTTGAGCTGGGAAACACTTGCCTTTTTGTCATTTGAAATCGCACTTTGCGCCTGTTGCAATGAAGCAATCTCTTCCTGAATCTCGCGCCTTTTCTTCTCAAGGTCTTCCCTTGTTTGCCCGAATCCATTTACTGTAACAAACGTCAGCAAAATGAAAACAAACCTGTACATTCTTCTAGTCATTCCGGAAAAAGTAGTCATCAGCAAATCTTGGTAATTGTTCTTTTACAATTTGTTAATTCAGGACCTTGAAATTCTTTGGGACGCTAAAGGGAAATCCCATGGGCTTTTCAAATTCCACTTGCTTGAAATCAAGTTTGATATCAAGTTTTGTCTTTTCAGACAATGAAATGTTTCTCGTTCCTGCAAACATCCAAGGCCCTGCAGCCACGTATTCACCATATGCCAGGTTAGCAGTCCTGCTGCGGGTTGCATCAACATCATCCAGCTTGCTGAAAAGCAGGTTGAGGTCGCTCTTGCTCACCGTGAGGTAATGCTTGAAAGCCTTCCCAACTGTTGACATGGACAGTTTTTCACCTTGGTCCGCATAGGCGATAATCGTCTTGTCCAGGTAAACCGGGTTGCCCAGTATAAGGTCTTCAAGGGTTTTGTAATCAAAGGGCACCTGTGTGATTTCCTGCAAATACAGAAGCGGCTTGTGCTGAACCGTTCGGTTGATTTTGTCCATGATAACAACACTGTCTGGCGTGATCATCACCCTGAATGCCTCTATGTTCAAGGCAGCAATGATGGAAATCCAGATTGCGCTGTCCTTTTTCATGCGCACAAATGCATTGAAATCAAACCGCCTGTTCTTGTCGTCACTGTATTCCACTTTCACCTTTGAAGAAAACGTGGTGAAACCAATGTGCTTTGCCTTGATCTTATCCAATGTTGCTCTTACGCTTTTTGCCGAATCCGATTCAGCAGGATTCACCACGACTACTGCACTGTCTTTCCTTGCAATCACCGTGGTGATTTGACGGGTTGACCTGCAGGACGCAAAAACAAGAATAAGAGCCACTAACAACAATCCAGTTCTCATGGTTGATATTTATTGTTTACCAGTATGGCCAAATCCGCCATCACTTCTTTCCGTTGCTCCAACCTGTTCTACCTGAACAAGTTCAGCGATTTCCACTTTTTGAAAAACCATTTGTGCAATCCGGTCTCCGTTTTCTATTTGCTGGGATTCGCCGGAAAGGTTGATGAGAATGACTTTTATTTCTCCGCGGTAGTCCGCATCGATGGTACCCGGTGCATTGAGGCAGGTCAATCCCTGCTTGATGGCCAAACCGCTTCTTGGCCTGACCTGCGCCTCATGGCCTTCAGGAATTTCCAAAAAAATACCGGTAGGGACCAGAACCCTTTCCATGTTTGCAAGCACCATGGGAGCAGAAATATTGGCCCTCAAGTCCATGCCAGAAGCACCTGGCGTGGCGTAGGCAGGAAGCGGGTGGGATGACCTGTTGATGACTTTGACCTTCAACGAAATGATTTTTGCAAAGGTACAACTATCCTTGCTTTTGAAGAAGTACGCTTGCATATGCCACCAGTCCTTCCTCGCGGCCTACAAATCCCATTTTCTCAGTGGTGGTGGCCTTTACAGACACATCTGACAGTTCAACCTGAAGGATGGCTGCAATGGTTTCCTGCATGGAATTAACATAAGGTTTAATCTTCGGTGCCTCCAGACAGAGGGAGCTGTCAACGTTCACCACCTTGTAGCCCTTGTCGGTGATCAGTTGAAATGTCCTTTGCAGTAAAATTTTGCTGTCGATGTTTTTAAAGCTTGCATCGGTGTCTGGAAAATGAACGCCAATATCGCCAAGAGAAAGGGCTCCCAACATGGCATCACAAATGGCATGCAGCAACACATCAGCATCACTGTGACCCTTGGCGCCCAAATGGTGTGGTATTTTAACGCCACCAATCCACAGGTCGCGTCCCTCTACCAACTGATGAAAATCAATACCAAATCCAATCCTGAACGACATGGGCAATTTTTTATAAATGTATGAAAAAAGAAAACGGCCCTAGGGCCGTTTTCAAGCTTTTGTTGCGGATGAAAATCAATTTTTCCTGGAAGAGGAAAGATCTACCAGCAAACTGAAACGAATGGTATTGGAGAGTGGGTTCCTGTTGACACCTGATCCAGAGGGGATAAGATAAGAAAGGTTGATGCCGAAAGTGGAGGATTTGAAGCCTGCACCCAAGGAAAAATACTGGCGGTTTCCTTTTGTTTTGTCCTCGTAAAAATATCCTGTCCTGACTGCAAATTGTTCGTTGTAGGAATATTCAGCCCCCATTGAAAAAGAAAATTCCTTCAACTCTTCTGCACCGCCTCCTGGAGCATCACCAAAAGAGCTGAACCAGCTTCCCACAATGCCTTTTGTCCTGTAGTTGGCCAATCCCAAAGAATCACCCAAGGCAGGTGGCGTTGGGACCATCAGCTTGTGCACATCAATTCCAAACGAAAGCCTGTTTACTTCGTTGCTTACATGGTTGTAAACCGCACCAATGGTCATGTTGGCAGGAATGAAATCCTTCTGGGTTGCATCACTGGTATAACTGATCTTAGATCCAAGGTTGGTAAGGGCCGCACCAAGGTTGATGCCACTTCCATCACCTGCATCGGTGCTGTAATAAACACCGATGTCGCCTGCCACTGCGTTGCCGGCTTTGTATGAAATACCATTTACAGCTTGACCACCTGCAAGATTTGAATTGATGTAACGCAGTGCCACACCCAAACTCAGGTTTTCTCCCAGCTTTCTGGAATAACCGGCATCAAAGGAAAATTCCCTAGGACGGAAGGAATTTAAATCATTACCGAGATTGTCCGTGAACTGGATGTTCCCCAGGCTGAAATACCGCAGAGATCCTGAAAACGCCTGCGTTTCATCGAGCTGGTAATATCCTGCAAGGGATGCAAGGTATACATCGTTCAACCCAAGGTCTTTCAACCAGGGAGTATAGGTCATGCCCAGGCCTGAAGGGTTTTTTGCAAAAGCATATTTTGCAACATTGTAAAATTGTGAGTTGGCATCGGGTGAAGTGGCAACACCAAGATCACCCATGCCTCCAGCCCTTGCATCAGGTGAAATCCTGAGGAAGGGAACTGCGGAAGTTACGACATTGATGCTGCTGGTTTGGGCAAATGAACTTGTTGCACCCGATACTGCAACAAAAACGATGAAACTCCTTATAATTTTATGCATACCAGGTAAAGTTACACGTTTTGGAATTAAAGAATAATGAGTTTTTGCACCTTTTGCGTCAATTTACCCTCGCTGCTTCTGATGTTCAACTGATAAATATAGACCCCTCTGCTCAACCGGTTTCCTCGCTCATCACAGCCATCCCATTCCATTTCGATTGAACGCGGTCCGGTTTCATTTATTACCTTGCTGAATGACCTTAGCGGCTGTCCCTCCAGCGTTAAGACCTTCAATTCAGCAACTGAACCCAAGGAAGCACCATCCAGGTTGAATGAAAAAGTGGTGGAAAAATAAAAAGGATTGGGGTAATTGGTCAAGCGGGTAATGGTGATCGAATCTTGCCTGACCACTTTGCACAGGATGGTGTATTCACCGGAATTGTTGAACACATCCCATGCTTTCACATGTATTTTGTGATATCCTTCGGATAAGCGGGGCAGCCGGAACCGAACAATCCCTTTCATCAAACCAGATGATACTGGCTCAAAATAATCGTTGAGCACAATGGTCTCCCGGTAGTTGCCATCAACAACTGCAGTGATTTCATGGCCAATGCCAGCGCCAGCAAGGTTGATGCCAGCGGCATCAGACAAATGGACCAACAACAAAGGCGTTTCATTGACGGCACTGCCGTTGACAAATTGCGCAGTGTTCAGGTAGCCCACCACTTCCGGACCCGCATTGTCGTTGGGAGATTGGTTGCCCAGGCCACCAACAACAAGGTTTTCGTCCACCCCTTGTGCATCCTGGATTCCGTTTTCGGCATAATAACTGATGCGCGCCTGCCCAAACTGAAAATTGATGTCCTTGGGCACAATGAAGCTGAAGCTGAATTTACCATTTACCGCCTTTGCCTTTCCGCTGAACAACAGGTGTTGAAAGGAGCTGAAATTCACCACATTGCTCAAGGGGTCGTTGCCCAAGGTCTTGACCAAGGCTGCCTTGTCAAACACTTCAGGATATACGTCCCCATTGAAATCATTGGCCAGGGTTCCGGATGGTGTAAGCACTTCTCCCTCTATGGTATAGCGGTTGAGCGCGCGAAGGGTATCCGACCCTTTTGAAATGGCTTTGCCATTGATGCTGGTTGAGCGAACGGTATATTCCGGCATGGCCAGTTTCATGGCAGGATCACCCAGCATGGTGAACTTTCTGGCGTTGATAAAATCTCCAGCATTGACCACGGTGAAATTCTTGGAATCCATCAATGCATTGCCCATAGATGGATATTTGTTTTTGGCATCCCGCTTGAGCAAGAACCTGAACATGTTGTTGTTGATGATGCGGTTGCTGGAAGCAAACACCAATCGGGTAGTGGTCATGAGACCAATGGCTCCGTTGCTTCTCCCTACAAAAAGGTCCTCTCCGATTGAAAATTGCCCCGGGTCATCAAAGGGTGCAAAGTCGCATGTGGCCGTAATCACGAGCGGAAGCCTTGTGGCATTTTCCCAGGTATTGATCATCGCCTTGTCCAGAATGGCTTCTTGTGCCAGCCTGCTGCTGCTGCCATGCCCGCTGTAATTCCAGATCAGTGTCCCTTCGTTGATCTTTCTGGAAATGGCTGTATTCACTTCCGGATAACGGCTCCCGCCAGTGCCGCTTTCCTGCTTGAAGGCATCGAGGTAAATCTTGTTCAGGTTCCAGACTGGCGTTTCAGTGGCAATAAGGGTAGCATGATGCTCTGCATCATTGAGGTGAATATTGTAATCCTCATCATCGGCAACAAGGGTGATTTCATTTCTCCATTTTCCCAATGTTACCTTGTTGTGGTATTGAACAATCTTGTCCACTGCCTGCCTGGCCTGGATCAGGGTTCTTGCAGGAATTCTTCCAATACCGATGTCAAGCAGTGGAGCTGGGAGGCTTTGGTTGATGTCATCACCATCATCGAGGAATCCAAAATAATCATCAGACACATAACTGGTCAATGGGTCCAAAGACGATTCGCTCTGGTAAGAGGGCACGAGGTTTTTCTTTTCTGACTGTTTTTCCTTGAAAACATAAGACGCACCACCAAAAAGCAGCAGGTACTTCGGCCGTTGCGCAGTATTGGACCCGGCCCGGTCGTAGCACATTTTGAGAAAATTCCTGATGGCAGTCGGGTCAGGGCTTCCAGATGAGAATTCGTTGTAGAGCTGTTCCGTTTCCACAACCACAGATTTCAATCCATCCCTTTGCACATGAAAGTCTGCCAGTCGCCTGGCCTCAGCCGCCATGGTTTTGTCTGCCACAATCACCATGTCCTGGGGGCCCAAGGCATGCAGGTTTTGGGGCTGCACCATGCCCTCAAAGACAGGAAGTTCTGTTTGCGAAAGATTGAAGGCAATGTATTCATGCAGAATAGAAGCATCATTTACAAAGCGGAGTTCGGTGCCGGAAGTGTTGGATTTTAATTTTCCGGGGTTCGATGCAGTGGTGATGTCCCAAACAACAAACCCTGCACCATTCCTGATCGAGAATTCTGCCTTCCCAGAAGGAGCAACGGATTTCAGGTCACGAAAAGCCAGTTGGGAAAGCCCTTGAAGGTCCAAACTGCGGCGAAAATGCAATTCAAACCAATTCAACCACAGTTCTGCATTGGCAGAGCCCCCCGCCAGACGGTATCCTACCGAAAGCCCACTCCCGGTTATTTTTCCGGTACCCGATCTTCTGCTCATGTTGGCAGCCGGCTCCAGCAAGGTGCCGACCAACGCGTCCGTTGAATGTTCCAGCACGGGATGGTTGTTCAAGAGCACCTGTATCCTGTTGGGCTTTTCAAAGCTCCTGCCCACGACTTCACTGTGTAGCGTAAAGTCGCTTCCAACAAGCGCTCCAGGGAGGTTCACATTGAAATCCCTTGAAGTCAACTTGCCTGGCTGTGTGCCTAAAGCCTCCCCGTACCATTCCTTACCGCTTTTTAAAAAATTGATGCTGTCAAGTTCATGGCGGTAATGTTCATCAAACTCCGAAACGGTCAATGTTGCACCAATGGGTGTCGGCAGTTCAAGGATCCGCTTTGCCGAACCGCTGCCTACCCTGATGAAATAAAAAGATTTGACGCTGTAAGGATTTTTGTTGTAGCCAAAACTTCGGGACGACGGATTGAAAATCCATTGGTCAGCACCAGCGGCATAAAATAGAAAATAGTCGTTTCCTTCAAAAGTTCCATCTCCACCGTCGACCATTTCGATGGCCACTTCGGGCAGATCATCTTCAACAAACGCCTTGTTGGATTCGGGCAAAACCCCTCCACCAGTTCCAAAAACCCTGATGTTTGCAGAACCAACAGGAACGGCATATCCTGCATTTTTAAGGAATGTGGCGGTAATCTTGTAAACACCCTGCTTGGCAATGGATACCTTGGCCCATTGGCCGCTTGAAAGCACGGATTCAGCTGAATACCGCCTTTGTCCCCTGGCAAAAAGGACCCACCCGAAAAGGGCTAAGAGCATGAACCATCTATTCATAAAGGCTTCCCCCCCAAATTTAGCATTTAGTAAACATAATAATTGGCGCAATCCATTGAATGGATTTAATTTAACACTTACATTTGTCAATAACTGGGCAAAGGATTGGACAATATATTCCGGAACTCCCAGTGAAGGAAATCGATTAACATTAAATGTGTACGGTATGAGAAATCTTTTGTACTTGACTGCGGTTGTTGTATTGTTCAGTGCCTGCAAGGGCGGATTGCCATTTGCCAAGAAGAAATTTGATAAATCAGGCGTTACAGGCTGGAACTACAACGACAAAAACATGGGTGGGTTTTTCAAATCACCCGTGGTCGAACAAGGAACAGGCCCAGGGCTTGTTTTCGTTCAAGGTGGTACATTCACCATGGGCGCTGCAGATGAGGACGTCATGGGCGATTGGAACAATGTACCTAGAAGGGTTACTGTTTCCTCTTTTTATATCGACAAGACTGAGGTTGCCAATATCCATTACCGTGAATATTTAAACTGGATCGAAAGAACTTTCGACGATCCCATGTATGAAAAAGTAGTTGCCGGTGCCAAGCCTGACACCCTTGTCTGGAGAAGCGAGTTGGCTGCGAATGAGCCCTTGATCGATTACTATTTCAGACACCCTTCCTACAACAATTATCCTGTAGTAGGTGTATCCTGGAGACAAGCGAATGATTTTTGCATATGGAGGGGAAGCAGGGTCAATGAACTTTTGCTCGTGCAGAAAGGACTTGCCAATCCTAACCAGCTGAAAACAATCCAAGGCCAGGGCGAAGAGAACTTTACAACAAAGTCATACCTGCTCGGCCTTTATTCAACACAGGCCGCCAAATCAAAGAAGTCTCCATTGGTGGATGAAAATGGAAGGCCCAGGAATTACGTGAAAATAGAGGATGGCATCCTTTTGCCTGAATACCGTCTGCCTACTGAAGCAGAATGGGAATATGCTGCATTGGGTTATATCAACCAGAACCCGAATGTCAAAACCAAGGAAGGAAAGCGTGGAGAGGAATTGATCATGAACAAGCAGGTGTATTCCTGGTCGCACAATGTAAATGGCATGCGTGACAACCGTTATGGTTCTTGGCAGGGCAAATACATGGCCAACTTCAAAAGAGGAAGTGGTGACTACATGGGTATTGCAGGGGGATTGAACGATAATTCTGCTATCCCCGGACCGATTGACGCATTTTATCCCAATGGATTTGGCATATACAACATGTCCGGTAACGTGAATGAGTGGGTGGCGGATGTCTACAGGCCCATGTCCAGCAAGGATGTTGACGATTTCAATCCATACAGGGGTAATGTTTTCACCAAAAATGAAAAGGATGCAAATGGTGAATTTCAACGCGACAGCATTGGCAGGGTAAAGACGGTTGTGGTCACTGATGAGGAAGCCAGAATGAGAAGAAACTATCAAAAGGGAAATGTCATCAACTACCTGGATGGCGACTCCCTCTCCATGGTGAATTATGGATATGGCTCCACTACCCTGGTAAGCGACAAATCAAGGGTTTTCAAGGGTGGCAGTTGGGATGACAGGGCATACTGGCTCAGCCCTGGCACACGCAGGCATCTTGAGGAAGACCAAGCTACATCAACCATCGGATTCAGGTGTGCCATGGATCGCTTTGGAAGCCAAGAAGGAAATGGTTTCAAAAACGGAAACCAGTTCAGCAACCGCAGACAGAATACCAGAAAAAAATAACCGGTACCAACTTACTGAAAAGCCCTCCACGTGAGGGCTTTTTCATTCTTTTCAGTTTTTCATAGTCACACCATTGGGTGTATCTTTGCAACATGTTGATGGATAGACTCTACGCCATTTACCGAAAAAGCCTTCGGGTTCAAACCGACACACGTTCACTGGCAGCGGGGGAACTTTTTTTCGCACTGAAAGGTCCAAGTTTCAATGGCAATGCATTTGCGTTGAAAGCATTAGAAATGGGGGCATCCGGGGTAGTTGTTGACGAACCAATTGGCACAACGGCAGAAAATGTTTTTTTGGTGAATGATGTGTTGAAAACCTTGCAGGCCCTTGCTTTGCACCACCGAAGACAGTTCAAGATTCCCTTCATCGCCATTACAGGGAGCAACGGAAAAACAACAACCAAAGAACTGGTGCATGCCGTTCTATCAAGCCAATTCAAAACCTATACGACAAAAGGAAACCTGAACAACCATATCGGCGTTCCCTTGACAATTTTATCGATTGGGGACGATGCAGAAATGGCGATCATTGAAATGGGCGCCAACCACCAGCGTGAAATAGCAAGCTATTGCAAGGTTGCTTTGCCCACCCATGGATTGATCAACAACTGCGGAAAGGCCCATCTGGAGGGGTTCGGAGGTGTTGAAGGCATTAGAAAAGGCAAAGGGGAACTTTTTGATTTCTTGGCCTTGAACAATGGAACAGCATTTATCAATGGCGAATTGGAATACCTGCTGGGCATGTCTTCCAGCATCAACAACAAGGTTTTCTATGGTGGACAGGGTTCAGCATTGCAGACCAGTGTTTTCCAAACTGAGCCATTGTTGGGATTGGACATCCACCACAAAAAATGGGGCATACAACAGGTGCACACACAGCTGGTCGGCGCCTACAACAAGCCCAATGTTGAAGCAGCCATTTGCATCGGTGATTATTTTGGAATTGCATTTGAAAAAATAAAAGCTGCGATAGAAGGCTATACCCCGGACAATGCAAGATCACAATTGATCACCAGGGGAAGCAATTCCATTTTCCTTGACGCATACAATGCAAATCCCAGCAGCATGCAGGCCGCGGTTGAAAATTTCACCCTACAGCAGTCAGCAAACAAATACATGTTCTTGGGCGGGATGATGGAATTGGGGGAAGACTCCATCAAGGAACACCAATCCCTTGTTGAACTGATCATGCAAACCGGCATTCGTCAGGTGGTGCTGGTTGGCGGTGACTTTGCTTTTGTGGAACATCCCTTTATCTACTGCACCGATGTCTCGAAGGCAGCAGAATGGATCAGGAACAACGCACCCTCCAACGCACTTTTGCTCATCAAGGGATCAAGAAGCATAAGGATGGAAAAACTGTTGGATGCGCTCTGATCGGTTCTGGACCAAAGTCACATTCCCAGTTGTAACGAACGCATAATTTTGAACAAATAACATGTCATGAGCAGCTTCAAGGGATCTTATCTTTATGGTGTATTGAACAATAAATGCCCCAGGTGCAGAAAAGGAAATATCTATACCTCGTCCAATGCTTATAAATTTGGACAGATGACAACGATGAATGAACACTGCCCCGTCTGTGGACAGGCCACTGAGCTTGAAGTCGGTTTCTTCTATGGCACCGCTTATGTGAGTTATGCACTTACGGTTGCTTTCAGTGTGGCTACTTTTGTTGCCTGGTGGGTATTGATTGGCATGTCACTGGATGACAACCGTTTTTTCTGGTGGATGGGCACCAATGCAGTGTTGCTGATCTTGATGCAGCCCTTGTTCATGCGCCTTTCAAGAACCATGTGGCTTTCATGGTTTGTTGCATACAACCCCAACCACCACGAAAATGATGTGAAATCAGACAATTAAATTAACTTGTACACCTTAAAACAACCAATACAACAATCATGAAACATTTTTTCACCATGCTTTTCCTGCTGACGGCAGCTGTTGGATTTTCCCAAAAAGGATTTACCATTTCTGGTGATGTGAGCAAGGTCAAGGACCCCATCGCAAAAGTATACCTCAACTACTATGCAGACGGAAAATCCACCATGGATAGTGCTGAGGTAGTCAATGGCAAATACAGTTTCGCCGGTACCCTTGCTGATCCTGTCATGGGAAGCCTGAGGGCAAAATACCAGGAAACACCTGGCGCAAAAAGCATCAGGGCGATTTCCTACAACAGGGATATCAAGCAGGTTTTTCTTGAAAACTCCAAAATCAAGATTGCCAGTGCTGATTCATTTGCCAACGCCACGATCAAGGGTTCAAAGTCACATGCAGCCTACATTGCCTGGACAGACCTGACAAAAGAAGAAACAGCACAGTCTGCAGCACTGAACAAAGAGTACAGTGAATACTACAAGAAGAAAGACCAGGCCGGTATGGATAGAATCGACGCGGCTTTTGATAAATTGACCGAGCAAAAAAACATCAAAAACAAGCAGTTCCTCAAGGACAATCCATCGTCACCGATTGCCATGTTTGTTTTGAAACAATATGCCGGCTACGATATCAATGCAGACGATGTTGAGCCTGTATTCCTCTCACTTCCTGAGGCACTGAGGATGAGTCCTGCAGGGAAAGAAATGGCAGACAAGTTGGAAACGGCCAAGAAAACCGGCATTGGTAAGATGGCCATGGACTTCACACAAAACGACACATTGGGCAATCCTGTATCCCTCTCCTCCTTCCGTGGAAAATATGTATTGATTGACTTTTGGGCAAGCTGGTGCGGACCATGCCGCCAGGAAAATCCAAATGTCGTAAAAGCATTCAATGCATACAACAGCAAAGGATTTACCGTGTTGGGTGTTTCATTGGACCAGCCTACCGCAAAGGACAAATGGATGAAAGCCATTCATGATGACAAGCTCACCTGGACACAGGTGTCAGATTTGAAGTACTGGAAAAATGATGTCGCAGTGCAATATGGCATCCAGGCCATCCCACAAAATTTCCTGATCGATCCGCAAGGAAAAATCGTTGGAAAAAACTTGCGTGGCGAGGCTTTGAACAAAAAGTTGTCTGAAATTTTCAAATAACTTTTTATCAGCATACAGCATAAAAAGGGGGAGTTTTCCCCCTTTTTTATTTTCACTCGCAACAAATGTCGTGTTCATTTTTTGCAACCCACCAAGGATCAAAGGGGGGAATGACGCGAAACAGCCATAGTCTGCCATCTTTTTCCGATATTTGCGGCTCTAAAACAACCAATATGGGCAAATACAAAGCAGGTGTACTTTTCGGGGATGACCTGAAAGCACTTTACCAAGACGCAAAAGACAATCAATTCGCAATGCCTGCAGTGAACACTACCGGCACCGATACCATCAATGCGACACTTGAGGCTGCTGCAGCGGTGAATTCTCCGGTCATCATCCAATTTTCCAATGGTGGAGCACAATTCATTGCCGGAAAGGGCATGCCCAATGACAAGCTTCAGGCAAACATCTCAGGAGCCATCTCTGGCGCCCTGCACATCCACAATGTTGCACAATACTATGGCGTTCCTGTTGTCCTTCATACCGACCATGCTTCCAAGAAATGGTTGCCCTGGATCACTGGCCTGATTGATGCCGGAGAGCAATACAAAAAGGAAAAAGGACAGCCCCTTTTCAGTTCACACATGCTCGACCTGAGCGAAGAGCCGCTGGAAGAGAACATAGCCACATCCGTGGAGTTTTTCAAACGCATGGCTCCGCTGGGAATGGGCATTGAGATTGAACTTGGGGTAACCGGTGGTGAAGAAGATGGCGTAGACAACTCCGATGTTGAGAACGACAAGCTCTATACACAACCGCAACATGTTGCCCATGCATACTCCGAATTGGGCAAGGTAGGTGAATTGTTTACAGTAGCCGCAGCCTTTGGCAATGTGCATGGCGTATACAGTCCAGGCAATGTGCAATTGCGCCCTGAGATCTTGAAAAATTCACAGGACTATATCCAAAAAACATTCAACACGGGCGAGAAGCCTGTATTCTTTGTATTCCATGGTGGGAGCGGTTCTCCCCAACACCAAATCAGGGAAGCCATCGGATATGGTGCCATCAAAATGAACATCGATACCGATCTTCAATGGGCATTCTGGGAAGGTGTCTTGAACAACTACAAAAAGAACGAAGGATATCTCCAATCGCAGTTGGGAAATCCTGAGGGCGCTGAAAAGCCCAACAAGAAATACTACGATCCAAGGGTATGGTTGCGCAAAGGTGAAGAGACCTTCATGGCAAGGTTGAAAGTGGCCTTTGAAGACCTGAACTGCATCAACAGGAATGCATAAGCTGGTGCGAGCCATAAAAAAAGCGCTGATGATTTGTCAGCGCTTTTTTTATGGCTCGCAGCGCGTTATCGTCCCATCCAGCCTCCGTCTACAGTGAGGATCTCACCGTGCACATAGCTGCTGGCAGCCGAAGCGAGGTAGACCACCGCACCCTTGAAATCTTCAGGGTCACCCCAGCGCTTTGCCGGAATGCGGTCAAGGATGGACTTGCTGCGTTCTGGATCATTCCTGAGTGCTTCGGTATTGTCTGTTGCGATATAACCAGGGGCAATCCCATTCACATTCACACCTTTTGATGCCCACTCATTGGCCAATGCTTTTACAAGGCTGGACAATGCGCCTTTGCTGGCAGCATAGCCCGGAACATTGATGCCACCTTGAAAAGAAAGCAGTGAGCAAGTGAAGATGATTTTACCGGATCCACGTCCAATCATTTTTTTACCCAGTTCACGCGAGATGATGAACTGTGCATCGAGGTTGATGTTGATGACACGGTCCCAATATTCATCGCTGTGGTCTGCTGCAGGATTGCGCATGATGGTACCTGCATTGTTCACCAGGATGTCGGGTACAATGCCTGCTGTATTCAGTTGGTCAAGAAATGCATAAATGCTGTCACGGTTGGAAAAGTCTGCCTGGAATGCCTGGAACTGACGACCCAATGCTTTCACTTGTTGCTCAACAGCACTGCCGGGGGCAAGTGAAGCACTTACACCAATGATGTCAGCGCCGGCTTCCGCAAGGCCAACAGCCATGCCCATGCCGATTCCCCGGTTGCAACCGGTTACAAGTGCTGTTTTTCCCGAGAGGTTGAATGCAGAGAGAATGTTCATGTTGAAGTAGGTTGAAAATGATTATAAAGATACGCCCCGCTTCCAAGGAATGAAATCATCCTGGTTGAGCTGAACGGCCTTGGGAATGACTTCCCCACTGGCTGCCTTGATGCAATATTCCATGATCTCCTCGCCCATTTCTTCGATGGTTTTTTCCCCATCGACGATGGGACCACAATCAATGTCTATGATATCTGACATGCGTTTTGCCAGGGTTGAATTGGTGGCCACTTTAATGGTGGGGCAAACAGGGTTTCCTGTTGGCGTTCCCAGCCCGGTGGTAAACAAAATCAAGGTTGCTCCAGAAGCAGCTTTTCCTGTCGTTGCTTCAACGTCATTGCCAGGGGTACATACCAAACTCAGTCCTGGTTTTGTTGCCGGTTCCGTATAATCGAGCACATCCACCACAGGGGCTGTACCGCCTTTCTTGCAGGCGCCAGCACTCTTGATGGCGTCCGTGATCAAGCCATCGCGGATGTTGCCGGGGGAAGGATTCATGTGAAAGCCTGAACCCGCCTGAATCGCCTGTGCACTGTATTCATCCATCAATTTGATGAATTTTTCTGCTGTTGCCTTGTTGATGCTCCTGTCAATCAATTCCTGTTCAGCACCACAGAGTTCAGGAAACTCTGCCAACAATATTTTACCATGGAGTGCAACCAGCAGGTCAGAAAAATATCCGACGGCGGGATTGGCAGATATGCCACTGAAACCGTCGCTGCCACCGCATTTAACCCCCACCGTCAACTTATCCAGCGTTGCAGGTTTTCTTTCCTGTTGATTGATGGCCACCAAACCCTTGAAAGTGGAGAGAATGGCGTTTTTCACCAATTCCTCCTCACTCATTGGCCCCTGCTGTTCAAAAACATGGATGGGCTTGTCAAAACCTGGATTGCGCTTTTTGATGGTATCAATGAAGGTGTCCAGCTGAAGATGCTGACAACCCAAACTCAAGACAGTTATGCCTCCCACATTGGGATGATCTGCATAGGCAGCGAGCAAGTTTTCGAGGATAGCAGAATCCTGTCTTGTGCCACCGCAACCACCCTGGTGATTGAGGAACTTGATGCCATCCACATTGTTGAAAACCCTGTTGCGCTTCGTGCCGGAACCTGAGCCTTGCAAATGAAGGTCAGCACCCAGTTCTTCTCCCCTTTCATAGGCCTCTTTGAGCATGTGGGTGAAGGCCTTGTATTTGTCTGTCACTGCGTATCCCAGTTCATTGTGCATGGCCTCCCTGATCACATCAAGGTTCCTGTTTTCGCAGAAAACGGTGGGGATGAAAAGCCAATAGTTGGCAGTGCCCACACGGCCGTCGGTTCTGTGATAACCATTAAAGGTTCTACCTGCATATTTTGAAACATCAGGAGCTGTCCATGTGTATTCTGCTGCCCGATACGCATATGGATCTGCAGCATGGTGGAGGTTTTCAGTGGTCATCAGTCCTCCTTTCTTGACATCGTATTGCACCTTACCCACAAGGACGCCATACATGATCACTTCACTTCCTTTGGGAAGGTCTTCCGTATAGAATTTATGCTTGGCCTGCACCTTTTCCTGCATCTCGTATTGAGATCCGTCAAAATCAATCATCTCTCCTTTTTCAAGGTCACGCAAGGCCACGATCACATTGTCTTTGGGGTGTACTTTCAGAACAATTTTCTTCATTGTCAATGTTGAATTAACCGGTTAAAACAAGTGGCTAAGCTAAGCAAAATCCTGCTCCTGGGAAAGTTGAATTACGCAATCGTTGACGATAGAAAAATTTCTTGACCGCTGCAATGTTGATGAAATGAAGATCAGGTAGGATTCATGCCAATTGCACAGTCATGCCATTCCAAAATGATCTATTTTTCTGGTACAGCTTCAAATATCCTTATGTAGTCAACATAGGACTTGGCCACACCTCCGTTCTGGATAAACGCATTTTTGCGGATGTCTCCATCCAACCAGTTGTTTTCACCAAAACAACTTCCGGAGAAATAAATAAACTGGGCTACATGGGGTATCAGTTTCGGATCAGTCATTTCACGAACAACCCTGCCATCCAGGTAAAACTTTAAGAAAGTTGGTGACCATTCAAAACCATATACATGGTATTCCTGGTTGTGTATTCCAGGTGCCTTCACGAGGGCGCCATTTGATTTGTGTGCCGGTTTTCCGTATCCATCCCAATGAAGGCCCAAAGAATAGGCATCGGCCCTTGTTCCTTCAACGATATCAATTTCACAACCATCGTTGGCAGTGCCATCAACTCCCTCGGGCACTTTCATGCCATTCCCTTCGGGCATCATCCAAAATGCCATCTGATAACCGTCGGGTTGAACAATGTGCATGCGGGTTTCAATGAAGCCATAGGTTGGTGCATATTTCCCCTTGGAATTGAACCTGCCAGCCAGATAGGTGGTATCTGCTGTCATCAGCTTTCGGTAGTAAATAAAAATATTCCCCTCTTTTTCCTCAACCTGTTGCTCGTCTGCAAGGAGCATGATAT
>Ga0222712_10002389_pt1 | contig 21537 bp, 12 predicted proteins | sample C33_657DmetaG_FD_165043 | JGI IMG/M metagenome (GOLD analysis project Ga0222712, IMG submission 165043) | Estuarine water microbial communities from San Francisco Bay, California, United States - C33_657D | ecosystem: Environmental > Aquatic > Marine > Unclassified | place: USA: California... | reverse complement strand
TTTAGCAAATCCTATTTTTGAACAAGGACGACAGCCGACTTCTTTTGCTTCGGCAATAAAACTATTCGCATAATTAGAAGGCATATAAGGTGTCATTCCAAAGGCAGGAACGGTATTACCCCAGATAGAAATGATATTGCGATTATACGCCGATGCGATATGCATCATGCCTGTATCATTGGTGATGACTAGCTTGGCTTGTGAAACAACAGCAGCCGATTGCAATAAGCTAAACTGACCACAGGCATTAAAAACAATAGCGCCACAAGCATCTGCTATTTCTTGTCCCGCAGCAAAATCATTTTTATCTCCTACAATTACCACCGGAGAATTAATAGCCTTAATCGCTTCAATCCATTTAGCGACAGGAAATCGCTTTGTTGCGTGATTCGCACCAATAACAGCTGTCCAGTAACCATTACTAAATGATGCGGGTAAAACTTCCTGATTTGATTTTATAGAACCATCCACAAAAAAATCCAAGCCTTCGCCATCATTAATAACTCCTAAATGCTCTACTGCTTTCAAATAACGATTCACAATATGAATGGCAGGCAAGCGATTTATTTTCAAATTCACGAGCAACCACTTTTGAAAATTCAATTTGTTAAATGAAGTAGACTTAACCTTTAACTTCGATTTGATTCTCCAAGTGCGCAGATTAACATGTAAGTCGATGATCTCTTCAAACTGCTCTTTCTTTAAAGCAGGAAGCACATCTTTAAGTGAGCCGTCAGTCGTCCAAACTTTATCAATATTTGGATTATTTATTACTACTGTTTCAAAATTTTTCTTCGTCAGAAAATGAACCTCCGCATTAGGAACCTGCTTTTTTAGCATTCGAACAACGGGAGATGTCAAGACGATATCTCCAATAGAACTAAAACGAATAACTAAATACTTAGGCAAGACTTGAATATTTTAAACAAAGATACTTTTTATCTCTTAAAATCGATTTTCGGGAGTTAAGGAAAATGCAGTAATTTTACAACATGCAATTAGTAGATACCCATTTACATTTATACGCTGAAGAATTTCATGACGATAGAAATCAAGTCATTGATGCTGCCATTCAAAATGGAGTTACCAAGATGCTTTTACCTAATATCGATAGCAGTACAGTCTATTCGATGTTACAGCTTTGCCATGATTACCCAGAAAATTGTTTCCCGATGATGGGTTTACACCCTTGCTATGTAAATGATACTTATGAGAAGGAATTAAAACAGGTAGAGGCCGAATTAAAATCAGGAAAGTATTATGGCGTTGGCGAAATTGGGATGGATAAACACTGGGACTTAACACATATTGCTGAACAAACAAAAGCACTAAAGAAGCAATTAATCTGGGCTTATGAAATGGAACTTCCTGTTGCCTTGCATACACGCAATTGTACTGCCGATGTGATTGCTATCATTCAAGAATTAAACATCAAAGGATTAAAAGGCATCTTTCATTGCTTTGGAGGCACCTACGATGAAGCGCAACAAATAATTGACATGGGACTGTACTTAGGAATTGGAGGTGTAGTTACATTCAAGAACAGTGGGATCGATGAAATAATTAAAAATGTAGATTTAAAAAATATTGTGTTAGAAACGGACGGCCCTTATTTAGCGCCAGTACCTTTCAGAGGTAAAAGAAACCAGCCTGCTTACTTAATACATGTTGCAGAAAAAATTGCCGACTTAAAGCAAATTAGTATGGAAGAAGTAGCAACAACAACTACCGCTAATGCAGTAACCCTATTTGGACTATGAAAAAAATATTAGTAATTTATACAGGTGGAACAATTGGAATGATTAAAGACAGTTCGAATAGTCTTAAGCCTGTTAACTTCGGAAAAATTACTGAACGTGTTCCTGAATTAAAACATATCAACTGTTCCATATCGCATTACACTTTTAAAAAGTTAATTGATAGCAGCAATGTTACTCCTGAATTTTATATTGAATTAGCAGAGACGATTGAGAAAAATTATAAATCCTTTGATGGGTTTATCATATTACATGGAACTGATACGATGGCTTATTCAGCTTCTGCACTAAGTTTCATGTTAGAGAATCTTGGCAAGCCTGTAATCATTACAGGATCTCAACTACCGCTTGGGGCTATCCGAACAGATGCAAAACATAATTTGATAACAGCAGTAGAAATTGCAGCTAGCGAAGTGGTCATTCCAGAAGTGTGTATTTATTTCAATGATCAGCTTTTCAGAGGAAACAGAGCAGAAAAATTTTCAAGTTCACAGTTTGATGCCTTTCAATCGTTGAATTATCCTACTTTAGTTGAAGCAGGAACCAGCTTACAATACAATCATAAATTCATCAGCAAAAAATCCTCTAAGAAATTAATCGTACATAAAAATTTAAATCCGAATATTGGATTAGTACGTCTATTCCCTGGCATTACAGGCAACTGGCTAGAGCATATTTTTAGTGTAGAAGGATTAAAAGCGGTTGTATTGGAAACTTATGGAAGTGGTAATGCTCCAACTGCAGATAACTTTCTAAAGACTATAAAATCGGCGATTAATAAAGGCATCATTATTTTAAATGTTTCTCAATGTGCAGGAGGAAAAGTTGAACAAGGCAAGTACGAAACGAGTAAGAAGTTAAAAGATATGGGTGTGATTAGCGGAAGTGATATAACAACTGAAGCAGCCTTAACTAAATTGATGTATCTATTTGGTAAATATCCAAATCAGAAAAAGAAAATCGAAGTAGAATTAGTGAAGGATTTAAGAGGAGAAATGAGTAAATCTTGATTTTTCACAAACCTGTTTTTCAATTAATGAAGATCGCTAATAAACATTTCAGCTTCCTACGATTATTAGGGTTATTATTCATCACTTCATGCAAATTGCAAAGTGAGTTACCGAAAATTATTACAGAAGAAATTCCTGTTCCGCAACTTGAATCTTCTGTTATTGAAATTCCAGTTGAAGTAAATCTACAACCTATCATCAACTTTGCTAATTCAAAAACTGATAAAGTAATTCGTAATCCGGAGTATCCAAACTTTGCAACGTTTGAAGGAGTTGAAGGTCCACGTGCGAGCTATGATGTAACTCGTGATGCATTAACCGGATCTATGCAGGGTAATATGCTTAAAGTAGGAACAACCGCAGCATATGGCATAGCTGGCGACTACTGCTCTGAAATTGTTTGGGGCAAGTGCATCCATCCTCGGATTCCGTTTTCTTGCGGTACGAATGGAGAAGCGAAAAGAAAAGTGAGAATTGGATTTTCATCGAAAGTAGAAATCACATCTTCCTACGGACTAAAAACGCAAACTGTTGTGTCGGAAGTAACACCGATTGACCCGTGTCATATGACATTTTTAAAAATCGACATGACCAATAAAGTGATGGATGCTATTCGTCCTTCCTTAATTGAATGCGCAAAGTTTATTGATGAACAAAGTAAAGCGACTAGTTTTAAATCGCTCGCACAAGATGCATGGAAACAACTTTGGACACCAATAGAAATTGAAGGATATGGATTTTTATGCATTAACCCGAATGAGATTAGTGTTAGTCAACTGAATGGCCAAGGCCAAAAATTAAAATTCAATATAGGACTAAGAGCAAATCCTAAGTTTACGCTTACAAAAGATTCTACTTTAAAAATTCCAGCACTGCCTGCTTTAAAAACGAATGCGAAAAGTAATTCAGAATTTGTTTTTAATATGCCAATTATAAGCAGCTATACTGATTTAACAAATCACTTGAAAAAAAATTTCAATGAAAAAACGTTTAAGTCGGAAGACGGCAAACAGACAGTTTTAATTCACGACCTTTCGATTGTAGGTAAAGGGAACTCAACAATTGTTTTAGAGATGAATTGTGATTTAAAATTAGGCCTCAAGAAATTTAAAAATGCTACTTTGATTTTTACGATGAAGCCTTTTTATGATAGCAAAAATCAAATGCTTGAACTCCGCGATGTACAATTGCAGTCCGACAAAAAGCATTTGTTATTACAAGCAGGAACAGAATTGTTTCAAAAGGTAATCGCGAAAAAAATTCAAGAATATGGCAAGACCGATTTTAAACCAATATTAGAGTCGAATAAAAAATCTATTTCCGATCAATTACATAAACAGCTTGATAAAAACACTACGCTCAATGGGCAAGTGAACAACTTAAAAATATTAGGTGTATATCCTTCAGAAAATAATTTAATCATACACACCCAAGCGATAGGCGTTATGAATTTAAAGATGAGTGATTATAGTTTTGAATGATAAGGAACATGCCATTTTTGACTATTTAATTCGTACTTTTGCACCTCCGAAATACGGAGACGTGTCCGAGTGGTTGAAGGAGCACGCCTGGAAAGTGTGTATACCCCAAAAGGGTATCGCGAGTTCGAATCTCGCCGTCTCCGCCAAATAAGCATAAGCAAGTTTTCTATTTTTTTGACAGGTATCGCCAAATTTATTTGAGCGATTATATGTAGAAAAAAATAAATGTGCAAAGCGCATTTTATGCTTATTTGAAGCATCCCCCATTACGAGATGTGCCAAGCAAATCTCGCCGTCTCCGCTAATTCACTTGCATTTTTGAAAAAAATATTTTCGCTTGAGAAGCATGCAAGTTTACTTGTAAATGCTGAACGGGTGAAAATGATTAGTGCGAAGTACTGTAATTAATTTGAAAATTGTCTCATATTCAATAAAGGTATTTTATACTTTTGATTTCCTTAGTCATCTATCTGAATGAAATCAATATTACTTTCACTGCTTATATTATTTTCAAGTGTTATTTGCTTTGCATATGAACCTACAGATTCTACAAAGCAGCATGTGCCATATAAAGAATGGGAAACGCAATACCATTTGAAAAATGGAATGACGTTAACGTATAATCAACCAAAATTATTTGACTTTGCAACTAAGGTCCCTAAAGACATGTGGGGCTTTTGTAAATATTCATTCAATAAAAAAAGCGTGCCTGGTATTTTAACAATTGCACTTACATCTGCGATTTTAATAAATAATGATCAGGCCATCACCAATGAAACGCAACGTTTTTGTGACCGCATTAATCTTTCAAGAAGCAGCTCGTACAATAATGTTTTTGCACCAAAGCTTCAAGGACAAAGTGTAAACATCATTAGTATACCTCAAAATCTTAACACGGTATTTTATACTCTAGGGCAAGGTTATCCTGCGTTATTAGTTGGAGGTGGATTGTTTTATTATGGAATTCGTCACCATGACATAAGAGCCGTTAGCACTGCTTCCCAATTAACAGAATCGTTTATTGCCATGGGTATTGCTACGCAAGTAGTAAAACGAATAACAGGAAGACAAACTCCAATACGTTCAACGCAACCTGGAGGCAAGTGGACTCCTTTTCCTCCGTTTATGGATTATCAAAAGAATACTCCATCTTATGATGCATTTCCATCTGGGCATTTAGCAACAGTAATTTGTGCAGTAACTGTTTTATCAGAAAATTATCCTGAGAAAAAATGGATTAAACCTGTTGGATATGCAATTGGTGGATTAGTAGCATTTTCTATGCTCAACAACGGAGTGCATTGGGCAGGAGATTATCCGCTCGCATTTGGGATAGGCTATGGATTTGGGAAAGTGGTGGCTGCTTCTTCAAGAAAAATAGAAGGAAGAAAAATGAGAAAATCATGTATCTTCTCTCACTAATTTACATTCACTTTACTTGCTAAAATTTTATCAAACTTATTCATAAGTTCTGGGTCATTTTTAATACCTTTTTCAATCGCCCATAAAACTAATTCGAGAGAGGTCTGACAACCAATAATTTTATAAATCTCTGAACGATGAACGCTCGTAGTTCTATCAGATAAATATAAAATTTCAGCAATGCTTTTATTTTTAAATCCGTGAGCCATTAAAAAAACAATCTCGATATAATTTTTGTGGTAAAGTAGTTTTTGATAAACATCATCTCCTTTCAGCGACTTAAACATTTTGATACGTGCATGTACAAGCTCACTGTTTTGTCGAGAATAATATCGTTCACCATTAAGTACTTTATTAATTGCCCTTGCGAGCTCCATTTGATTAACGGATTTATCGAGATAGCCATCAACACCTAAATTGTAAACTTTTAAAATATGGTCTTCTTCTTTGTGGTGCGTTAATACGATTATTTTAATATCAGGATAATGCTGTTTGATTCCTTTGATTAATTCAATACCATTTTGTGGAGATAAATCAATTTCAGTAATTACAATATCAATATTAACTTTTGAAAGCTTCTCGCACGACTCTACAAAATCTGTAGCATAATGTACTACTACACTTTCCCAAATATCCTTTATAGCAGATGCCACTCCACGTCGATAAAATGGATGATCATCGACCAACAAAATTGAAAATGAAGAAATCTCAATAGGCATTTAGGCAATTTACAATTTATTATTTGAAAATAAATACATTTTATAAATTATAAACGACCAATCATAATAATTTTTAACAATGACAAAATCGTTTATTTAAGAGGTGAATGAATTTATTTCGCTCTACTTTCATTGTTAATAAGCAAGCTATTATAAAAAACAAAAGAGGCCCGGATATCCGAGCCTCTCTTAAAAAGTATTTTATAATTACGCGCCGATTAAAGCACCGTATGCAGCAGCATCTAATAAATCACTAAGCTGAGAAGCATCAGCAATTTTTACTTTCACCATCCAGCCTTCTCCATAAGGATCAGAATTTACTAATTCAGGATTGCCTTCTAACGCATCATTTAATTCTAATACTTCACCTGTTAAAGGCATAAATAAATCAGAAACTGTTTTAACTGCTTCTACTGTTCCGAAGACAGCTTCTTTATCTACAGACTCACCTACTGTTTCAATTTCTACATAAACGATGTCGCCCAATTCGCTTTGAGCAAAATCTGTAATTCCGATAGTAGCGATATCGCCATCAACGCGAACCCACTCATGATCTTTTGTGTACTTTAATTCTGAAGGAATATTCATAATGGTTTAATTTTTTACAAATTTAATTTTTATTGTGATAATGAGAAACGAATTTCGATTCCTGTGTTAATATTTGATGTTGGATAAGATGTTGAGATAACTGGAGTGTTAATGGTTTGCTCGTAGAAGAATCGCATATTTAATTTATCACTAACAGCATAATCGGCAGCAGCTTTAATAGAATATACATTTAATCCTGCTGTTGGCTGATTTACTCCTTCTAATAATCGGCGGATAATAGTTGAATTCTTTCTCGCACTAAAATCTGCTGTTAAGTTAAGTCCGTTGCCAGAAACTTTCTTCGATAAATTAAAAGGCAATTTGAATTTAGGTAAACGATACCCGAAACCTAAAGTGATTTCATTTCCTTTTACTTCCGTTACCTGAACACCTGCATACGTCAATGATACGTTTCTGTCGCGCTTAAATTCAGCTCTTGTCTGAATATTATTTTTCCAGGTAACATCAACACCAATCAATGGTGCAAATTGTTCTACTAATGACACCTGACCGAATTCACGAGAAGGAATAAAGTTTCCACTGATGTCTTTTGCCGTTGGATATTTTCCATCAATGTAATTCAGATTTCTGTTATAGCTATTTACATTGAATGTAGAACGGTAGCTATGTGTTAAACTAACTGTATTAAATAATTTCTTAAACAAAGGCAACTTGCTTAATCCATCATACGTCACGCGCCAGTTAGGCAATGGAATTCTAGAGAATGGACTAAGTTTAACATCGTTTGGAGATTTGCCTGTATACGCTGAAATAAAGGCCAACGTCAATACTTCTTGCTGTGTTCCACTATATCCGTCGTTGTAAATTATTCCGAATGTATCCGGTGCTGCAAAGCCAATTGAATTAGGATTTAATCCGGCTAATCGCTCAGAAATTATTTTACGATTTTTTGAAAACTCTTCAAAGACCGCATTCGAATAAGTAGTTGGATCATCCTTTACAAATGCAGTATTAATTGAAATAGTTGAAATGCTAAAGTTTCCTGTTTCCGTCACACTTTGCGAATCAAATCGAGAACCATTCCAACGGAAGAACTCAGAATTATTGCGTGTATATTGACGAGTAGCATTCAACTCAATTTTAAATCCATCAAATGGTTCTATCGAACTTCTTCCTGTAAAGTTCTCATTATAATTACGAGCAAATGAATTATTCAAACTAGTATCAGTTGTAATCCAATTTCCATTTACCGCCTGCGGGCGAATATCTTGTTGTGAACCGAATGCAAATCCGAATCCAGGTGAGTTACGATCTAAATCCTGACCTAATAATTGCGCATAATTAGAATATCCCGGTAATACAGTACCGTTAGTCTCGCTATACGTAAATCCAACCGAACGTACACCCATAATCATTTTACCTATAAAACGAACCCCATCAGGAATAGTCTTAGGCTGTTTTACCTTAAGAGGTTTCATTCCAGGGATTGTATCCTTTGGATTTTTAGGAGGCTCGTTTTTAATCGCCGTTTTCTTAGGAGGCTTAGGTGAATTTATTTTCTTTAAGAATGGAACTTTATTGTAAAGTGTTGTCAACACAAAATTTCCATTCACCTGTTTTGTATTTGAATTCTGAATAGTATTTCCTGTTCTAGTATCAACACCAAAAGCACCGGTTGTTGCATTCTGAACAAATTGTCCTGATTGCCAGCTGTAGTTAAATCCGTATTTAACATTTACAGAAACCCAATCGGTAAGAGGGAATTTATTTAATGGAACCTGATAAGAAACATTACCTGCTTGTGTGTATTGTTTATTTCTACCCAAGAAGAAATTCTTTCCGAAAATATTACTCTTGATGGAGTCTTTATCTTCTTGCGTGTCGATACGTCCTTCTGGCTCATCAATCACACCATAATTATTCGCATTGAAATCAAGTTTGATTGACTTGGTGATATCATACTTGAAATCGTAAACACGACGCATGTCGAAATTTTTATTGAAGAAAGTATCACGTACAATATCAGCATAGCCCGTATTGTTACGATATAGTTTTTCTCCATATACACGCTGAACATCCATTCGGAAGTTCATACTCGTTGGAACAAGGTTTATGTTTAAATCCTTAACCAGTTTTAAATACTTAGAATTAAGGAAAGAAACTTTCGAGAACGGCGTGATATACTTTGGTGTAGTATTGTAATTGTATCCAATTGCTCCTTTATGCGTTTTTATAATATCGTATTCGATATTGATATCGCGATGAAACACCTCGTCGTAACCATAAGTGAAATTGAAGTTTTCAATATCATAGACTTTTGCTTTTGCGCTTCCACTTCTATTCTTCTTCACGTTAGTAAAGTTGATTCCTTTCGTTCGTGTATAATCTTGCGAACGCTTTTTAAATTCTTTTTTCTCGGCTGCTGTTTGATTATTTTCTAACGCATCAGCAAAAGGAACGTCTTGATCTAATGGATCAAACTGCGGATTATTTACAACAGTACCATAGTTTACATACATCGGAATATCGAGGTTTGCTTTCTCTGGCAAGAATTTACCAAGATACAATGTAGATGTAGCATTAAACGATGTCTCTGCACTTCTACGACGTTCACTTACCTTCTGCTCTAAAGTTCCAAAGCCGATTGACTTATGCGTTCCTGTTAATGCCACATTACCAATATCCGCAAGCTTTGCTGTAACACGACCTGTTGCAGCCCAACCACCTTTTTTATCAAAATCTGTTAAGCGTAATTCGTTCACCCAGATCTCTGCACACTTCGACGTACCATCGTCACCGTTAGGATTAGATGGATCACGTTTCGGGTTACGCACACCAATCATTATGGTACGAACACTGCTTAAGGAAGGATTACCTTTAATGGATAATGTATTTCTTCCTCCTTCATCTTTCTCTGAATAAAGACTTGTAATATTTATTGTTCCTCCTGAATTATCGATTACTGTATTACGCGATAACTTTAAATTAATAAACTTGTCTAATTCGAGATCAATATTATTAGCCACTGGCCAAATAGCATACGGATCCGTTGCTCCCCATGCTGTTTTCTTTAACGGCACTTCGTATTCGTAATAATTTTCTGTAAAATCATTTCCCATTCTCACGAATACCGTTAAATCATCATCTTGTAAATCATCTGCTGCACCAAACGACTCTGCATGGATAAACATTTTAATTCGCTTGTAAGCGCGTAAATCAAGACCTAAATTTTTAAATGCAGCTCGAGCATCTCCATCTTCCAAATCACAAACTCTTAATGAAAGCGACTGCTCATTCAATCGTTGAAGCGTTGTTGATCCAATATTTGTTTCACGCTGAATGTCTGGAGGTAAAACATATGGAATCGGTGTTCTTGCTCCATTCTCTTCGATGCTTACTGAAGAAATATCGAACGATCCTAAATTCGGATCACCAGGAATCACTTCACCTGCAGTATGCATGTCGTATGCGTATTTGCGCCACTCACCACGAAGGAATTCAAGCTTTGCAAAACGTAGTGTCATCGGCTCATTGAAACCCGTCATGAATGTTCTTATGAAACTGATCGTGTTGAAGTCTTCTATATCGCCATACTTTGTTACATTGGGATTAGCACCTTGAACATCACGAATAGGAATCTTGAATTGATACCAAGTAATATCGGCATTAGTTGAATTAGGCAAAGAAACATTACGCGTAATTTTATCTACAATAAAGTTCTTTCCTACTTCCATTTCACCAGGGCGAAGAGAAACACGATATTCATAAAACTGCTCTGAACCTTCCTGATTAAAATCTTTATTTACGTCTTCCACATCTGGAATTGTAGTAGCAGAAGTAGAATAAGATTCTGTTGTTTGATTATCTGTTGGAGAGTTTCCATCAGGGTGACTATACTCTTTGTATCGATCTAGAATGCTCTTTTGTGCATTGTCATAATCAGTTCCGCGGTAGTAATGATAGTTATCTGATGAAGGATCTGATGCTGCCTGTTGATATGCAGTTGGAGAAACATTCGTACTTAATGTACTTAGATAATCTTGGAAAATAACTGACTCCAAACCATTACGCACACCATCTAAACCAACGTCTTGGTATTGTCGTGAATCAGGATTATTATCGAATGCATAAATAATTGGCGGTTGTGTTTTAGGAGTGAATCCCCAAACTGTTTTATTCGAAGTAGAAGTATCCCCCGTTGAAGATAATCCATTTTCGTATTCGAGTTTCCCATCTTTCAAAATATCCTCGCTTACATTTCCAAGATTAAAATATAAATCACCACCCGTTGTATTCTGGCTGTTGGAATTAAAAGGGTCCATCATCCAGAACTGAATAAATTCAATATTAGCTGCGTTGAAGTCGGTTGACTCAATACGACGCATAATGCCACCCCAACGTGTAGCAGGATCTAATAACTTACCATCTGCATCGACACCAGAAGAATAAGATGACGGTAATACGTCATAGTTATAAGGTCCTCTTTCATCAGGATAGAAGGACATATTCATCACCGGAAGAATTACGGTTTGACCTTGAGGTGCTTCTTTATTAGGGAAAATTTCTTTTTCTGGAATCTGACGAACGAGATGATTAGAAATATCGTTGTTATTGATGTGGGCTGGCGTTACACCACTTTGATTTCTGTAGAATAATGGATCGATGATATACCATGAAAACTTACCTCTGTTAAATCCGTAGGCTGTAGTTACGGAATCTATTCTTGCTTCAGCAAAACGACTTTGAGGCGTTGATGCTAACGTCCATGCACCTACGTTTGTTTTTAAATCGATGGTTGTTTGACTTCCTTCAAAATCATCAATGTAAGCTGTACCATTCTTACCGATTGCTTTACTATTACCTGGAATCAAATCAGCAAATTCACCACTAACTGTAATTTGCGATGGTGTTTTTGTAGATATACCTGGTAATTTATCAATCACCTTCGTTAACCATCTCGACTCACGCTTCCATGTTCCATCTACTCCCCAAATAGTATTTGCAATTGGCTCATCACCAAAATTTACTTTCTGTGTGATTGGTCGCTCATTCAAACGCATAATGGTACCACCGACAACTAAATCTTTATTCACTACATAATCGAAACGAGATCCAAATAACGTCTTCGACTGAATACTGAAGAGTGAATTACTCTCAAGAGAAATATTAATTGCCTGACCAGAATTTAAAATACTCTGATTGATAATTTTCACACGACCTAAATTATAGTCGACTGTATAGTCAATATTTTCGGTTAAAGGAATTCCACCAGCCGTAACCTTAACTGATCCTTCTGGAATATTTAATTGGTTCAAAGGAATATCAGAACCAAACTTACTCGAATAACTTCCTTTTAAGCTGTATTTATTTTTCTCCGGAAATTGCAACGCTACAACCTTAGTAGAATCATACAACACATCGTACGCATATACATCAGCGTTAGTCTGACTCACAAACTGACTTCTCAAATAAGAACCAAATGGCTCACGCACTGGGAATATAATTCGTCCGCTATTACTATTAATTGTTACTCCTTCAATAAAATCATATTCGCCATCAGGACGAGGATCGTTATTGACATTTAATTTATCAAGATTAAATAAACGATTTAATGCTTTCGCATACACATTAGGTTCAGAAGGCGCAACTGGAATATAATTTAAACGGTTACCAATTGTATCCACATAAAACAATACGTTCAGTTTAAAATCTTTTTTGTCGATTTGAAATCCACCTAATGCATACACGTTCTTCATCATCAAATCCCACAAAGGAAGCTTCGTATTGGTGATACGCGCTTTTAATAATTTCAACATTAAAACTTTTGGAGGCTCAACTCCAGAAGTTGTTAATTCTCCTACACGATACACTTGTCCACCTACCGTATACTCATATGCCACGGCTAATACTTCATTTGTATTCAATGCTTGGTTAACAGAGATATATCCTAATCGTGCATTGTATGTATACTCATTGGTATTTAACTTGCGCGCATTCTGTACAACTTCATAATCGCGTGACGCAGATAAGTAAGGAATAGAAGCCATCGTATTCTGCACTGAGTTGATATCACGAATAGAAGGATAATTATTCAGTACATCTTGATACAAAGTGTTCGAAAGTGTATCGGATGGGTAAGTATTTCCTGAGCCTGGAACAGCAGGATTGAAAGGAGCACTTTCAGCTAAGTCAGAAAAACCAACTATCGTTCGCGTATTATCCGTTGAGTTATTTTTATTGGTTACCCAAACTTCTAATCGTGTGATATTTACCGTTGAATTAATGAAAGGCAGATCCTTTAAAGCATTATCATAATTATCTTTAAAGTAATTAGCTAAGAAATAATGTTTGTTGGCTTCGTATTGATCAGCAGAAATATCAAAGTTTGTTGTAGTGGCACCACCTTTTACTTCAATGTTGGAAGCTTTACCTTTTTGCTGCGTTAGGATAGACGTCACCGTTAGCTTACCAAATTTAAGCTGCGTTTTTAATCCGAATAAACTCTGACTACCCTGAATTAACTGCGTATTCAGAGGAAGGCTCACATTACCAGCTTCTAACTTCTGAATGATTTCATCTTCGTATCCTGTATATTCTAATTTGATTTGATTTTCAAAATCGAAACTTGCTTCTGTATTATAGTTGGTCGTAATTTTTAATTTCTCTCCGATATTACCAATTACATTCATTTGAATACGCTCTTTGAAATCGAAAGTGGTATTTCTTCTTTGACGCTCTGGTAAAGTTGGATTATCATAACGACTGATGTTAAGTCCGAAACTTAATGCAGCAGATCCTTGCGGACGAATATCGATTGTATTTCCTCCAAAGATTCTGTTGAAGGCTTCACCACCTACATAAAGTCGCGGAGCGAATCCTTTGCGTTGTGTTAAGCTTTCTTCGTTTGACTTTTTCTTCCAATAATCCTGTGTGCTCTTTTTGAACTGCGATTCTTTGAACTCTTCAAAAGTCATATAACTCGGACTTCTGAAATCAATATCTCCTATTTTCTCGAAAATATCGTACTCACGATTATCTGGGTTATATTCAACTGTGGTTTTTATATTGGATGGGTAGCTTAGGTAAAGCGGACTAAAATTCGGTTGAGAACTGTAAGGGTCCGCATAACGATCACTAAATGGATAGCGCAACATGATTGGACCACCACCAGTTGTTGGTGTATCTCTAGGTAAAATGAAATAATTCTCGTGAATTTCCGCCAACGCAGGACTATCCGATAAAATAAGGGCAAAAACAACTAATAACCCCAGCAAAACAGAAATATAAAACCGGATATTTTTCAAAACTATTAATTCTCAGATATTAGTTGTCTTTTAGGGCTCTAAGTTAATAAATTACTGAAAATACAGAGACAGAAATGGGAATTTCCTCTCTGAATCAGCGTTTTTTTGTGTTGATTATAAATAATTGAGGGATGCTTTTATTAAATCCTCCACTTTTGCATCACTTCCCAATTGTTTTTGCGCAGATAAAAGCGCTTTTTCAGCACTGGCTCTCGCAAATCCAAGCGCCATAAGAGCAATCAACGCATCTTCTCTGCTTGTATTGTGTATTGATGATAAAATTGTGCTTGAATTAGGACTTAACTTATTAACCTTATCCTGTAAATCGATGATAATACGCTGAGCTGATTTTGCCCCTATTCCTTTCACCTTTTGAAGGGTAGCGGCATCCCCTTTTGAAATGACAGATCGTAGTTGATCTGGAGCCAGACTCGACTGAATAATTCTGGCTGTTGATGCACCTACACCACTAACATTCAGTAATTCACGAAACATCAAACGCTCATCTTCATCCGCAAATCCAAACAATAACTGGGCATCCTCACGAACCACCTGATGCGCAAAAAGCTTGAATTGTTTTGCATCTTTGATAGCCGTATAGGTGTAAAGTGATATTTGAAGAAGATATCCCACACCATTACAATCCATCGTAACCTGAGTTGGTGTCAGATTTTCAATCTTGCCATTAAAGTAATCGTACATAATTGCAAAAATATGATTTTTTCGAGCGCAAAAATGAAAAAAGGGAGTCGATTAACCGCCCCCCTTTATCAAAATAAATTATAGGTTATTATTCCTTTACAAACGACTTTTCTGAATTGACAGGTGCTTGAGGAATTCTTGTTTGTGCATCAACAACGGCGATTGTAATCATATTGACAATTTCACGAACGGAAGAGCCTAATTGAAGAATATGTACAGGCTTTTTCATTCCTAATAAAATTGGTCCGATAGCCTCTGCATCACCAACCGTCTGTAATAATTTGTAAGCAATATTACCAGCATCAAGATTTGGGAATATGAGTGTATTAACACCTGTTTCTGCCAAATCGCTGAAAGGGAAATTATCCTTTAACAATTGCTGATTAAAAGCGAAGTTCGCTTGCAATTCTCCATCAACAACTAACTCAGGATGTTTTGCATGTAATATCTCCACAGCCTTACGCATTTTAATTGCGCTTTCAGTATTTGAAGATCCAAAATTCGAGTAAGACATCAGTCCAACACGTGGTGCAATATTAAATCGTCGTACAGCCGCAGCAGTTAGTAAAGTAATCTCTACAATTTCTTCTACTGTAGGATTAATATTAATGGTTGTATCTGCAAAAAACACAGGACCATCTTTTGTAATCATGATGTACATTCCAGCCATTTTTGATACTTCCGTCTGGGTGCCTATCACACGTAAAGCAGGCTTAATGGTCTCTGTATAATTACGTGTTAATCCACTAATAAGTGCGTCTGCCATTCCTGTTTCAACCATCATTGCACCGAAGTAATTACGCTCCTGCATAATTTTCTTCGATTCGTATAAAGTAAATCCACGGCGTTTTCTCTTCTGATAAAACAACTCTGCAAATTTTGCCAATGTTTCAGGTTCTTCACGAGGATTGATAACAGTTACACCTTCTAAACGTAAATTATGTTCTTGTATAAGAGCTGCAATTTTCTCTTTATTACCCAATAAAATTGGATGAGCAACTCCATCTTCTTTAACAATCTGCGCAGCCTTCAAAATCTTATAAGTATCTGCTTCCGCAAACACAACTCGTTGTGGATTTTGTTTTGCCTTATTGGTAATTACGCGAATCAGTTTATTATCAAGACCAAGACGTTTTTTCAATTCACTCTCGTAGGCTGTCCAATTAGTAATTGGTTTTTGCGCAACCCCAGATTGTATTGCTGCCTTAGCCACAGCAGGCGAAATAGTATGAATTAATCGTGGATCAAGCGGCTTTGGAATAATATAATCGCTACCGAAAGTAATATTACGTTGATTATAAGCAAGATTTACAATTTCTGGAACAGGCTCCTTTGCAAGTTGAGCAATAGCATGGACTGCAGCCAATTTCATTTCTTCATTAATCTGCGTAGCGCGAACATCTAAAGCTCCTCTAAAAATAAATGGAAACCCAATTACATTATTCACTTGATTAGGATAGTCGGAACGACCTGTTGCCATAATTACGTCAGGGCGTGCAGCAATTGCATCTTCGTATTTAATCTCAGGGTCTGGATTGGCCATTGCAAATACGATAGGCGTATCCGCCATTGAGCGTAAATGTTCTCCTTTCAGGATATTACCTTTTGACAATCCGATAAACACATCTGCATTATGCAAAGCATCTTCAAGTGTATGAATATCAAGTTTAGTCGCAAACTTACTTTTATTGCCATCCAAATTATCTCTATCGGCACGAATAACACCTGTGCTATCCAGCATGACAATATTTTCCACATTTGCTCCAAGAGAAACAAATAAGGAAGTACAAGATATAGCGGATGCTCCAGCACCATTTACAACGATACGAACCTCACCAATTTTTTTATTTGCAATTTCTAATGCATTGATAAGGGCTGCACCTGAAATGATTGCTGTTCCATGTTGATCATCATGCATCACCGGAATTTTCAACTCTGCTTTAAGACGTTTTTCGATTTCAAAGCATTCAGGAGCCTTTATGTCTTCCAGGTTAATTCCTCCGAAAGTTGGAGCAATTGCCTTTACCGTTTTCACAAAATCGTCCACATTGGTTTGGTCGATTTCAATGTCAAAAACATCAATATCAGCAAAGATTTTAAAAAGCAATCCTTTCCCTTCCATCACTGGCTTTGAAGCTTCCGCTCCAATATTTCCTAATCCGAGTACAGCGGTACCATTTGAAATTACTGCCACTAAGTTTCCCTTTGCAGTATACTTATAAACGTCCTCTGGATTCTTTTCAATTTCCAAACATGGAGCAGCAACTCCTGGTGAATATGCTAATGCTAAATCGCGTTGCGTACTTGTTGGTTTACTGGGTACTACTTCAATCTTTCCTGGTCTACCTGACTCGTGATAATCAAGAGCCTCTTGTTTTAAATCTGGCATATCTTTCCTCTGAATTATTTGAATTACGAAGATACAAAATACGATTATAGGTTGTATACGAACATCAAGTTAAAAACATGTAACAAATTGATTTTTGAATGCATAAAAAAAGGTCAGATAAAAATCTGACCTTTCTAACTAATAATTTTTTGATTAGCGGTGTGATACCACTAATTTATAACTGTTTTTAACTTTATTACCTGAAACATAAGTTGCTATATATAAACCTGATTTTAATTCAGCAGTAGTTACTACTAAACTACCATTTTTACCTATGACATCAATCGTTTTCACTAACGATCCCAACATATTATAAATATATAATTTATCGTTGTTAGTTGCTGCTGGAAGATTGTAGTTAAACACAGTAAATTGATCCGCAGGATTTTTCAAAGGCTTTGACAATCCATATGATTCAACAGCATCATTTAACCCTTGTGCACAAAAAGCGAAATCTAATGTAAATCCTGTTGAATCTGCAGGGTTGTTTTGATCATAAAATCTATAATGAATTGAAGCTGTTCCGCAATTTCCATTCGGGTAAACTTTTGCATCAAAAGTAGACTCACGACCACCAGCAGCGATTGGAGTTGCATAACTTGTAACAGCGGTTCCCGGAGGATTACAATATTGACCAAAGCAGAATAATTCATACATTCCTGCTGGAAGGTTAACGATATCTCGTTCTACAATGATATCCACAGTTGAAGAACCCGTATTGTCCAAGCGAGCCGTAGATTCTAGCACATTAGTGTTACCTGGATCAGATACAGTTAAATTATAACCTGAAAGAACTAGGTTTTGTCCGAATGAAACGAATGACAATCCTAGTAGGAATAAAGTTGATAGTAAATTTTTTTTCATAATTAAAATACTTTGCTTATTGCTTTGGGAGGGTAAATTTAAGTAAAAACCCAATAAAAAAGAAAATATTAGCACATCAAATGAATAGAAATGTGTTTTTTCTTAATTTAGGCATCTTATAAAAATTAAATCAAACCCTTTAAAATTAAATACCATGCAAAAAATTTACTCATTAATTGCTTGCTTGTTGATTTCAGGATCAGTATTCAGTCAATCACAACGACTATTACTTTTCGAAGAATTTACGAGTGAAAACTGCGGACCTTGTGCTGCAACAAACGGACCTCTAAACGATTTACTAAACAGTAATGGTAATGAGGTAGTATCCATTAAATATCAAAACAACATTCCTTCAGCAGGTCCAATGTACGGACATAACACTGCAGATGTTAATTCAAGAATGACATATTACGCTAACAACTATTCTCCTAATGGAATTGTAGATGGTAACGTATATAATGACCAGCCAGCTACATTAACACAGTCCATTTTAACTAATCGCGCTGCGGTTACTTCACCGTTTACTGTAAACATTACACACGCTATTAACGGTACTGATGTAAATGTTACGGCAGTAGTTAAAATGACAGGAAGTATTTCTCCTGCAGGGTTAGTTGCACAATTTGCAATCATTGAAAGAAATATTTATTTCACAACTGCACCAGGCTCTAACGGCGAAAAACACTTCGAAGGTGTAATGAAGAAAATGTTACCAAATGCATCTGGTACTGCATTACCTTCAACAATGGTACAAGGCGACTCTGTGGTTTACAATTTTACTTGGACAATGGCCAACGTATATAACCAAGTTCAGTTAGCTGTTGTAGGATTTGTACAAGATAATTCAACGAAAGAAGTACACCAAGCTGGCTATAGCCGTACATTAATTCAAAATGATGCTGGTGTTACTGCAACTCAAATTAATTATTTGAATTGCGACACCGTAGTAACTCCTTCAGTGAATGTATTTAATTATGGTATTGCTGACTTAACTTCAGTAGATATTCTTTATAAAGTTGATGCAGGTACTAATCAGACTTACAGCTGGACAGGAAATATCCCTTCAGGTGGCTCAAGTTTAATTACATTACCAGCTATTACATTAACAGCAGGTGCACATACAATTACGACTGCTACAGCTAATCCTAATGGAAGTGCTGACCAAGATGCGTTTAACGATTCTAAAGTAACTCCATTGTTAATCGCGGCAGCTCCAATTGCAACTCCAATTATTCAAGGATTTACAACTGGCGCTTTCCCTCCTGCTGGCTGGGCAAGATATAATCCAGATGCTAGTTATACTTGGACACGTGTGGCTGCTGGAGCTACAGGAACAAATGGTTCAGCTAAAATTGATTATTACAATAGTACTCCAGGACAAATTGACGAGTTATTCTTACCTCCATTCTCTTTAGCAGGTGCAAACAATGCGTACTTAACTTTCTATGTGGCTAAAGTAAGATACAGTGCTGCTTACAGTGATGAGTTAGATTTTAATGCAACAACAGATTGCGGTACTACTTGGAATATGCTTTGGGGAAAAACTGACGATACAGGGTTAACAACAAATTTAACTGCAAATACGAATGCATGGACACCTGTTTCAGGTTCTACTACAGACTGGAGACAAGAAACAGTTGATTTATCATCGTTATTAGGTCAGACAAACATCATTGCTAAATTCACTGCAATCAGTGGTTATGGTAACAATGGTTATATCGATGATATCAACATTACTCAAAATGTTGGAGTTGGTGAAAATTCAGTAACTGAAACCATCAGTGTATTCCCAATCCCTTCTGCTGGTAATGTAAGTTTAACATTAGATAAGTTAAATGCATCTACATTCACTGTAGTTATTACTGATTTAACTGGTAAAACAATTTCGAGACAAGAAAATGTTGCTAATACAGGAACATTAACAGTAGACCTTTCTTCATTCGAAAATGGATCTTACTTAGTTAACATCGAAACTCCAGGACAAAAAATCATTAAAAAAGTAATTTTAGAGAAATAATCTCGTTTTAAAAGGGACTCCTCGGAGTCCCTTTATTTAATATCACCTATGAAAAAGCTATTTATCCTAGTAAGTGTATCATTAATTAGTCATTTATGCATTGCTCAATCATCAGCAACTAAAACAGATGTTGGGCATGCAAGCGTTAAAACATTAGAAGGAAAAGAATTCAATACAGCATCTATCAGCAATGATGGTAAGCCGTTTATCATTGATTTTTGGGCAACATGGTGTAAGCCATGCGTGGCTGAACTTGATGCAATAAACGAAGAGTATTCACAGTGGAAAGAAGAAACTGGTGTAAAGGTTTTTGCAGTTTCTATTGATGATAGTCGCTCAATGAGCCGCGTAGCACCTTATGTTGCTGGTAAAGGTTGGGACTATACCATTCTATTGGATCCTAACGGAGATTTTAAGAGAGCAATGAATGTTAATTCGGTGCCACATACCTTTTTATTTGATGGTAATGGAAAACTTGTTGCACAGCATAATAACTATTCTGCTGGCGACGAAGACAATCTGTTTGAAGAAATAAAAAAGCTTTCGGGGAAATAATTACTTAGAATTAAATAAATTCGGGGACTTAACAAAAGTTAGGTTCCCGTTTTTATTTTTGCACCTTAATTAATCACAATGAATAAACTATTACGAATTACAGTTGTGTGTTTGACTTTGGTATCTGCAACGCAAATTGTAAATGCTCAGCAATCAAGCGTAATGTCGAACATCACAGGTAACTTTGAAGTCAACTCTCAATATTATCAACCCGATAGCGCTATACTTGCGCCAGATGTTCCAGAGAAATTATTAAGTAATGGGTTCTTTAACCTTAACTATGAATCAGGAAATTTTAAGGCGGGATTACGATACGAAAGCTACTTGAATGCCTTACAGGGCTTTGACCCAAATTATCGAGGCAGTGGCATCACTTACCGATTTGCTCAATTTTCGAAAGATGAAATAACCATCACAGCAGGTAATTTTTATGATCAGTTTGGTAACGGATTAATCTTTAGAAGTTATGAAGAACGTGCATTAGGAGTGGACAATGCAATGGATGGATTACATATTAAGTACAACCCTTACAAAGGAATTATTCTAAAAGGATTTGTAGCTGAACAAAGAAATTTCTTTGCTAAAGGACCAGGTATAGTAAGAGGTTTTGATGGCGACTTACAATTGAATGATGCAATTGATTCGTGGGCTGATAAAAAACTTCGGTTAGGCGTTGGAGGTAGTTTTGTGAGTAAATATCAAAAAGATAATAGTCCTACCAGAATTCTCCCTGAAAATGTAGGAGCTTATGCATTTAGAACCAATGTA
>Ga0222712_10002388_pt1 | contig 21546 bp, 22 predicted proteins | sample C33_657DmetaG_FD_165043 | JGI IMG/M metagenome (GOLD analysis project Ga0222712, IMG submission 165043) | Estuarine water microbial communities from San Francisco Bay, California, United States - C33_657D | ecosystem: Environmental > Aquatic > Marine > Unclassified | place: USA: California... | reverse complement strand
AAGACTGGTTGGATAACGCCATGGCAATGACCGCATCGGTGAAGGATGAACTCACCAGACTCTCAATTACCAAACCTTGCTGCCGCAAAGCCGAGGTTTCTTCGCTCCTACGTTTTGCGGGTGGTCTGCATATCGCTGCCGGAAAAATTGTGGTTGAAGTTGAATTAGATACCGCTCAAAGCGCCCGTCGTTTACGTAAAGATATTGCCGATATTTATGGGCACGAATCCGATCTCGCAGTTCTTTCATCCAGCGGTATTCGAAAAGGATCTCGCTACGTAGTTCGGGTAAATTCCGACGGCGATGCGCTTGCTCGTCAAACAGGTTTAGTAGATGCCAATGGTCGCCCAGTGCGCGGCTTACCACCACAAGTTGTTTCAGCTGCAATCTGCGATGCTGAAGCGGCATGGCGTGGTGCATTTATCGCACATGGTTCACTAACCGAACCAGGTCGTTCGTCTTCGTTAGAAATAACTTGCCCCGGACCTGAAGCAGCACTTGCTCTAGTTGGTGCCGCGCGTCGGTTAGGCATCGTGGCTAAAGCTCGCGAAGTGCGCGGAGTCGATCGCGTAGTAATTCGCGATGGCGATGCAATTGGAGTTTTGTTAACTCGCTTAGGTGCACACGAGTCAGTGCTTGCTTGGGAAGAACGTCGCATGCGTCGCGAAGTTCGCGCTACTGCAAATCGTTTAGCAAATTTTGATGATGCAAACTTGCGCCGTTCTGCTCGCGCTGCTGTTGCGGCCTCTGCTCGAGTTGCACGAGCCATGGAGATTTTGGGGCCAGAAATTCCAGATCATTTAAAAGAGGCTGGCGAACTTCGTATTCAACATGGTCAAGCTAGCCTCGAAGAATTAGGTTCACTAGCTGTCCCGCCAATGACCAAAGATGCAATTGCCGGTCGCATTCGTCGCTTATTGGCAATGGCTGATAAGCGCGCTTCAGATCTGGGAATTCCAGATACCGAGGCCGGGCTTTCGCCAGATCTGCTTAATTAACCAAGGATTCATTTAGTTGAGCGTGCCTGCGAGGGCTATCACAGCCTATGTAACTAATTAGTAGTAAACCTTTTTGGTAGGGTTAGGGCGTACCCCAGCGCTGTGGTGAGTTAATAAATTTCTTCTGATCTGAAGAATTCACGCACTAGAAGCGAGGTTTACCGTGATTAATGTTGGAATCAATGGCTTTGGCCGCATCGGACGTAACTTTTTCCGCGCCGCACTAACTAATCCAAATATCAATATCGTCGGCATTAACGATCTGACCGACAATGCAACTTTGGCCCACCTTTTAAAGTACGACTCAATCTTGGGTCGCTTGGGCCTAGAAGTTTCACACACTGAAGACACCATCACAGTTGGTGGCAAGACCATTAAAGTTTTCGCAGAGCGCGATCCAGCAAATCTTCCTTGGGCTGCAGTTGGCGCAACCGTAGTTGTTGAATCAACTGGTATTTTCACGAAGGCTGCCGATGCTGGCAAGCACATCACAGCGGGTGCAAAGAAAGTAATTATTTCTGCGCCGGCCACAGATGAAGACATCACAATTGTGATGGGTGTTAACCACGAGAATTATGATGCGGCAAAGCACAACATCATTTCTAACGCGTCATGTACAACTAACTGCTTAGCACCTATGGCTAAAGTACTAAACGATAACTGGGGCATCGTTAAGGGTCTAATGACCACAATTCACGCATACACAAATGACCAAGTTATTTTGGACTTCCCACACAAGGATCTTCGTCGTGCTCGTGCAGCTGCAACAAACATGATCCCTACTTCAACTGGTGCGGCTAAAGCAATCGCGTTGGTACTGCCAGAGTTGAAGGGCAAGCTCGATGGCTATGCAATGCGCGTTCCAGTTCCAACCGGTTCAGCAACTGACTTAACTGTTGAATTAGCCAAGGAAGCAACTGCAGCAGAGATCAATGCTGCTATGAAGGCTGCAGCTAACGGCGCACTTAAGGGTTACTTGACTTACACTGAAGATCCAATTGTTTCTTCAGATATCGTCACTGATCCTTCATCATGTATTTTCGATTCAGGTCTTACTAAGGTAATTGGTAACCAAGTAAAGGTTGTTGGTTGGTATGACAACGAGTGGGGTTACTCAAACCGTCTAGTAGATCTAATCTCGTACGTAGGCAAGACGCTTTAAAACCTATGGCGCATCTCGAAGAGCTAGAAGTAAAAGGCAAGCGCGTATTCCTACGCTGTGATCTCAATGTCCCATTAAAAGATGGCGTCATAAAAGATGATGGTCGTATCCGGGCATCGCTTCCTACGATTCAATATTTGTTAGACCAAGGTGCGTCGCTAGTAATAGCGGCGCACTTAGGTCGACCAAAAGGCGAAGCAAAACCTGAACTATCGCTAGCACCTGTGGCTGAGCGTTTGGGTGAATTGCTCGGGATGCCAATTAAGTTTGCACCTGCTGTGACTGGTCCGGAAGTAACTGCAGCTGCAAGTTCTTTAATTCCAGGCGAAATCTTGTTATTGGAAAATATTCGATTTAGTGCAGCAGAGACCAGCAAAGAAGAAAGCGAGCGCGCAGTACTAGCTAGCGAACTCGCAAAACTTGCCGATGCATATGTTGGCGATGGTTTCGGCGCAGTTCACCGAAAGCACGCATCTGTCTATGACTTACCTAAGTTGTTGCCTAATGCAGCCGGCTACCTAGTTAGCGCTGAAGTTGAAGTACTCAAGAAGCTAACGCAAAACCCAGATCGCCCATATGGCGTAGTTCTAGGCGGCGCAAAAGTGTCCGACAAGATTGGCGTTATTTCTAACTTGCTCGAAAAAGTAAATGTCATTGCAATTGGCGGTGGCATGCTTTTCACATTCTTGGCAGCACAAGGAAAAGAAATCGGTACCTCACTTGTTGAAGTCGATTTAATTCCAACTGTTAAAGAGTTACTTGAGCGAGCAAAGGCCAATGGCGTTGAGCTATTACTGCCTACCGATATTTTGGTAGCTCCAGCTTTTGCCGCAGATTCACCAGCAACGTTAGTAAGTGCTGATGCAATTCCAGCTGATCAAATGGGTCTAGATATTGGGCCCGAAACAGCTGCAGCTTTTGCAAAAGCAATTACTGGTTGTAAAACTGTTTTCTGGAATGGCCCGATGGGCGTATTTGAATTCGCCGCTTTCTCTGGTGGCACTAAAGAAGTTGCCAGCGCGCTCACCAAGGTGGCTGGCCTATGCGTGGTAGGCGGGGGAGACTCGGCAGCTGCTGTGCGTGCACTAGGTTTTGCCGATAGCGATTTCGGATATATCTCAACTGGCGGCGGCGCCTCACTTGAATATCTCGAAGGCAAGGAACTTCCTGGTCTAGTCGCGCTTGGCCTGTAAAGAGTTTTTAATTTCAAAGCAATCTAAATCGAAAGAGGATAAAAATGCGTAAGCCACTAATGGCCGGTAACTGGAAGATGAACCTCAATCACCTTGAGGCAATTGCAGTTGCGCAGAAGTTGGTCTACAGCCTCGACGATAAAGATTATGACGCAGTAGATGTGGCGATCATTCCGCCGTTTACTGATATTCGCTCTATTCAAACTTTGATCGATGGCGATCGCTTGCGCCTACTTTACGGTGCGCAAGATCTTTCCCCTGAAACAAGTGGCGCATTTACTGGTGATATCAGTGGGTCAATGTTGGCGAAACTTGGTTGCACATTTGTAGTTATCGGTCACTCTGAGCGCCGCGCAATTCACAAAGAGAGCGATGCGATTGTAAATATGAAGATTAAGGCCGCACTTGCTAACGAATTAACCCCAATTTTCTGTTGCGGTGAAGAGCTCGCTATCCGCGAAGCTGGTACCCATGTTGAACATGTGCTCGCACAAGTTCGTGCCGGCCTTGCCGGTTTCACAAAACCTGAGTTAAAAAAGATTGTGATTGCATACGAACCAGTTTGGGCAATCGGCACCGGTAAGACTGCAACTCCAGAAGATGCCCAAGAAGTTTGTGCTGCGATTCGTGCTGAGGTCGCCAAGATTGGTTCACCTGAGATTGCAGATAACATGCGAATTCTTTATGGCGGTTCCGTAAAGTCTGCAAATATCGCAGAGATCATGAAGAAGGACGATGTAGATGGTGCGCTAATCGGTGGCGCCAGCCTAGATCCGGAAGAATTGGCAAAGATCGCCCGCTACCACCGCGGGGAATAGGGCTAAAGAACGGCTAAATTGCTTTCTTGCACCGTTGGTGAAGTAGAATCTCACCCTTACCTCACTTCGAAGTTGGAGAACTAATCGTGAAGCTCGCACTTTCAATCATCCTCATCATTACTAGCGTTTTGATGATTCTCTTGGTTTTGTTGCATAAGGGTAAAGGCAGCGGACTTTCCGATCTATTCGGTGGTGGCGTTTCATCAAACTTCGGTGGATCTTCAGTAGTTGAGAAGAACCTTGATCGCATCACAATTGTGGTTGGCGGCCTCTGGTTCTCAGGCGTAGTTGCGCTAAGTCTTGTTTTAAAATCTGCATAATTTAACTTTTTCAATTTTTTAAGGAGCTCAAATGGGTAGTGCAATTCGCGGAAGTCGTGTCGGTGCCGGCCCAATGGGCGAAGCCGAACGCGGTGAATCAATTGAGCGTTTCCATGTTTCATATTGGTGTGGCAAGGGCCACGAAGTAAAGCCATCTTTTGCTAAAGAAGAAGGCGTTGTTATTCCAGCTGAATGGGATTGCCCAAAGTGTGGTCTGCCAGCAGGTTTAGATAAGAATAATCCACCTTCTGCCGTTAAGAACGAGCCATACAAGACTCACTTGGCTTATGTTAAAGAACGTCGCAGCGCAGCTGAAGGCGAAAAAATTCTGGCAGATGCTCTTCGTAAGTTACACGGAGATGATGACGAATAATTAAAGCGCTTCGGCAGCTTTTAGTAGTTGAGCAATACCCGCACTTCGATCACTTAAATGTAATCGCAGCAGCGGGTATTTTCTTTTAGCAAGTGCCCGCAAGTCACCCAGTGCTTGAGCCATGATCAAAGTCTTGAATCCGTAGCTCTGTCCTGGAATCACGACATCACCATTGGTAACACCAGTGATCTGCAAGAAGGCACCGTTTTGTTGGCCGCCTTTATGGAACTGTCCGGTGGAGTGCAAGAAACGTGGCCCCCAACCGAAAGTGACTGGACGATTAGATTTGCGGGCAATGATTTCGCGCAACTTTGCTAAATCGCGATCACCACTGCGATCTAGATATGCCATTACTGCGACGTAACCACCAGCTGGGATTTCGTTAATGAAGTTTCGTAGCGCAGAAGTTAAGTCAGAACCTGCACCAAATATTTCTACAGCGCCATCGATGGCATCAGCTGTGAACTCTGGAAGGACGCCATTCCATTCAGCTAATAGCGCACTAGTAGCTTCTTTAGCTTCAGTTACATTCGGCTGATTAAAAGGATCAATTTCAAGTGCTGCGCCTACTAGTGCAGTTACCCATTCCCAAAGGAAGAATTGTTCGCCAAGTTCGCCAGTGATTACTAAGTCTGCATCCCCACTAAAAGCAATGCTAAAGGCATCGCCACCAGCTGCTGCCAGTGAGCTCTCAATTACAACTGGCAGTCGACCAACTTGATTCTTGCCAGTTGATTCAGCAACTAATTGTTCGATCCAATCCGAAAGCCCAGGAGCTTCAGGTGAATCGCAATAAGTTAAATACTGGCTAGCGTTGCTGATTAGGTACGCGATATTGATTGCTATATCGGAGGAAACTATTTGTGCTTTTGCATCGGATGCGGCATCAAGCAGAACCGAAGCGTCAACACCAATTAAGGCAGCTGGTACTAAACCAAATGCGGTCAGTGCGCTAAAGCGGCCGCCAACTTTTGGATCAGCGTTAACTACTGTGTAACCATCGGCCCGAGCGCTTTTGTCTAGCGGCGAATCAGGATCGGTAACAATAACCATGTGGTCTACTGGATTTAAATCTAACGTGTGAAAAGCTTCGGCAAATAGCGCACGTTGCGACGCTGTTTCAATGGTTGATCCCGACTTAGAGCCAACAACCACAACAGTTTCGCGAAGATCGCCAGCGAGAGCGTGATGGATATAAACCGGATCGGTTGAATCGAGGACAAACAATTCTTTTCGGTAAGTCGCAGCAATAACTTCTGGGGCAAGGGAAGAACCACCCATGCCACAAAGAACAACTCGTTTGTGGTTACGGAACTTCGCACTTACTGCGTCTAGCTGCGGCAAGAGTTCACGAGAACTTTCGGGAGCATCGATCCAATTCAAGCGAATACTGGCTTCGGCTTGAGCGGCAGAGCCCCAAATAGTTGAATCCTTAGCGGCTAATCTGGGATTTACGGCTGCGATCTTTTTGTATAGCTCGCTCTCTCGCTCTATCTGGCCAATCGAATTTCCTGATATTTTCAACAATTAAGCCATTGCTCCTTTAACGCTAGCCAAGAGTTCGTTCCAGGCATCAGCGAATTTTTTAACACCATCAGTTTCTAAGTCGGCAGTGACTTTTTCGATCGAAATTCCAAGTTCAGCTAGTTGGGTAAAGACGATACGAGCTTCTTCGTATTTACCTGTAATGGTGTTGCCTTTGAAAACTCCATGATCAATAACCGCATCTAGCGTGCTCTGCGGCATGGTGTTAACGGTATTAGGGGCAACTAGTTCTAGGACATAGCGAGTGTCATCATAAGCTGGGTCTTTAACACCAGTTGATGCCCATAGTGGCCGCTGTGCATTAGCCCCTTGCGAGGAAAGTTCCTGCCAACGATTTGTGGCAAACTCTTTTTCGAATTTCTCATATGCCAAGTGCGCATTAGCAATAGCTGCTGCACCTAAAAGCGAATGCGCCAGAATGCCACCATCAGATTTTAAAATTGGATCAATTGCAGTGTCTAAGCGACTTATGAAGAATGAAGCAACGCTATGTATCTGAGTTAAGTCCATACCGTTCTTGGCAGCAAGTTCGATGCCTGCAATGTAGGCCTCGATAACTTGCAGGTAGCGTTCGATTGAAAAGATCAAAGTCACGTTAACGTTGATTCCAGCACCAATTAACTCGGTGATGGCAGGAAGGCCTGCCAAAGTCGCTGGAACTTTGATTAATACATTAGGACGGTCAATTATTTGCCAGAGTGATTTACCTTCGCTGACTGTGGCAGATGTGTCATGTGCTGAGCGAGGATCTACCTCAATGCTTACGCGCCCATCTACACCTTTGCTAGAGCGGTAGATACTGGCAAACAAATCACAAGCTTCTCTCACATCATCAGTTGTTAACTTGGTGATTACTTCTTCTACTGACTTGCCCTTGAGGGCTGCAATATCACTGGCGTACTCGGTGGCATCTGAAATAGCTGCTTTGAAAATCGCGGGATTCGTGGTTACGCCAACAACGCCAGAATTCTTAATGCGAGGGGGTAAGGAATGAGCATCTGTGCCAGTTAACTTAGCTCTAGAAAGATCATCAAGCCAGACAGAGCAACCTGCGTTAGCAAGATCTGATATTTGCATTACAGCGCTGCCTCAATCTGCGGAACGATCGCTTCGACGCTAAAACCAAATTCTTTGAACAATACAGGCGCTGATGCAGATGCACCGTAGTGCTCTAGCGAAATGGTTAAGCCATCACTGCCAACATATCGGTGCCAACCTTGTGAAATGCCAGCTTCAATACTTACCTTGAGCGAATCACTTGGTAGAACTGTGGCACGGTAAGAATCAGGTTGCGCATCAAACCATTCTAAGCAAGGCGCGCTAACAACTGCAGTTGAAATTGATTTTGCTTCTAGGGCAGCTGCCACCTGTAACGCCAGAGAAACTTCAGAGCCAGTAGCTACTAAAGTAACTTTTGCTTTGCCACTTGCGGCTTTTAGTACGTATGCGCCTTTAGCAACTTCGTTAGCAGAAGCATGAGTTGTCCGGTCAACTACTGGGAGATTCTGACGCGACAAAATAATTGCAGCAGGGGAGTGGCGGGCAATGATTTCGCGCCATGCGACGCTTACTTCATTTGCATCTCCTGGGCGAATAACAGCAAGATTTGGAATAGCGCGAAGGGCAGCGAAATGTTCGATTGGCTGGTGTGTTGGCCCATCTTCACCTACGCCAATTGAATCATGAGTCCAAACAAAGGTACTTGGAATATTCATTAGCGCTGCTAATCGAACAGCGGGACGCATGTAATCGCTAAAGACTAAGAAAGTTCCACCGAAGGAACGAGTTAAACCATGAAGTGCTGCACCGTTTAGAATCGAGCCCATCGCGTGTTCGCGAATTCCAAAGTGAACAATGCGGCCGTATGGATCAGCGTTCTTAATGGCACTGGTTGCAGGCAAGAAAGATCCGCCCCCATCAATATCGGTGTTATTGCTGCCAGCTAAATCTGCTGATCCACCCCAAAGTTCTGGCATCTTCTTTGCTAGCGCATTGATCGCTTTACCTGATGCCGCTCGGGTGGCCAATTGAGTTCCGGCTTCAAAAACTGGCAGTTCAGAATCCCAACCTGCTGGAAGCTCTCTACTCTCTAAGCGCTTTAATAACGCGGCTTCATTTGGATTACTAGCTTGCCAAGTTGCTAAACGAGCAGCCCAATCCTTACGTGCTTGTGCGCCGCGATCTTTAACTTTGCGCACGTGTGCGAAAACATTAGCGGGGAGTGCAAAATGTTCATCTGGATTCAAGCCCAAAATCTTTTTGGTTTCGGCAATTTCTTCAGCGCCTAATGCAGAACCATGTGACCCGGCAGTTCCTTTTGCTTTGGGTGCTGGCCAAGCAATTACAGAGTGCATGCGAATTAGTGATGGCTTGGTTAGTTCAGCTTTTGCAGAAATCATCGCGGCATCAACTGCCGGTAAATCAATTCGTCCATCGGCAGCAGCAGGTACTTCAATCACTTGCCATCCGTATGCTCGATAGCGCGCAGATACATCTTCAGTAAATGCATTATGAGTGTCGCCTTCAATTGAAATGCGATTGTCATCGTAAATAATTACTAAATTACCAAGTTCTTGAGTACCAGCTAATGATGAGGCTTCAGCGCTAACGCCCTCTTCTAAGTCGCCATCAGAACAAATCACCCAAATTGTGTGATCGAATAATGATTTACCAACTGCAGTTGCTGGATCAAATAAGCCACGTTCATAACGAGCTGCCATTGCCATGCCAACAGCAGTTGCCACACCTTGGCCAAGTGGGCCGGTCGTCATTTCAACGCCGGCAGTGTGACCGAATTCAGGATGGCCTGGTGTTAGTGAGTTCCAAGTACGAAATGACTGTAAATCAGCCATCTCTAAACCGTAACCGCTATAGAAAAGTTGAGTGTAAAGCGTTATTGAAGAATGGCCACAAGAAAGAATAAAGCGATCGCGCCCAATCCAATTTGGATCTGCTGGATCATGAACTAAATGGCGCTGAAATAAATTGTAGGCAACTGGAGCAAGTGCCATCGCAGTACCAGGGTGGCCGTTGCCAACCTTCTGTACGGCATCCATAGCAAGGGCGCGGGCATAGGTGACGGCCTGATCATCTAACTCAGTCCAACCGGTCATCTGGCTCATTGTTTTCTCCTAGGTTCGCTCTGCTGTTGTAATTGATAACCAAATTCGCCAAGTGGTAATCCAAACCAAAGTTGATCCGAGTAGATGCAGGATAACTAGCAGTTCAGGAAGTCCTTGTACATACTGGACGTATCCAATTAAAGCTTGAGCCAATGTAGCTGCGAAAAAATAATTTATCCGCTTTTTGGTAACGGGCGACAAATCAGAAAGCACAAAAAGTGCAAGTGAGACACCTAAGAGTGCAATTACGGCATCAGCATGAAGCCATGAAATGGCACGACTATCGATATTCAATCTAGGTGCTTGCGCATCACCTGCATGAGGCCCGCTACCGGTTACTAAAGTGCCGAGCACAATGACTATAAAAGTTAGTGCTACCTGTGCGGTAACTAAAACTCGTAACTTAATTTCAGTTGGGCGGATCGAAACCAGGGGAGTGCGAGCACGTTCGACCATCGATGCGGCACCTGCAATAAGAAATATTGAGAGAATAAAGTGGCTGGCAACTGCAAGTGGATTCAAATCTGTAAGAACAGTTATTCCACCAAGTACGCCTTGTCCAAGAATTCCTAAAAGTTGTAGTGCAGCCCGCCAAAGTAAATCTTTGCGAGCTTTACGAAACGCATAAATAATTGCTGCGATAGCCGCAAAGAAAAGTACAAAAGTTAACAAGCGATTTCCGAACTCAACCCAAGCGTGGAAAGCACCTTCAGCTTGGCCGGCAACCGGAACGTATGATCCAGGCGTACACTCTGGCCAAGTCGGACAGCCCAAGCCAGATCCGGTGATTCGAACAGCGCCGCCCGTGATGACTAACCCAGCCTGCAAAATCAGCAGAAGGTAGAGAATCGGCATGAGGCAACCTTAGGGCAGGCGGTCTCGGCCGAGCCTGAGGCGCCCCTCACTCCTCTTGAATGCGAGGAAAGGGCCGATTTACGATACATTACTGTTGTGAAAAGCCAGATTATGAGTGCGCCGCCTGCCGGCGATGATTTACGCACCCGTGACGCGATCGCACGCTCAATTCTGGAAAATGGCCCCTCAACTGCCGTAGCTCTAGGCGAGCGGTTGGCGTTGACCCCGGCGGGCATCCGTCGCCACCTCGATAATTTAATTGCCGACGGAATCTTAGAAGCGCGTGAGCCTCACATTGGTCTTTCCCGAGGACGCGGTCGACCTTCCAAAGTATTTGTGATGACCGATCAGGGCCGGGAAAAATTTGAGCATTCATACGATGACTTAGCAGTTGCGGCACTTAAATTTATGTCGGCGCAATCGGGTGCACATCTAGTTCAAGCTTTTGCTAAAACTCGCGCCGATGACATTGAACGTAAAGGTTTCGAGGCCCTTAAGACAACTCCTAATAAGACTGAAGGCCTAGCAACTTTTCTAACTGAGCAAGGTTATGCAGCCACAGTTATTGAGCGAAAAATGGGCGAAGAGATTTGTCAGCACCACTGTCCCATTGCTCACGTCGCTGCTGAATTCCCGGAACTTTGCGAAGCCGAAACTGCGGCGTTTTCAGCGTTACTTGGTACTCACGTTCAGCGTTTAGCAACGATCGCACACGGCGACGGTGTTTGCACAACATATATTCCAAATGCAGTAAACAAAACTAGTGCTCGGAGAGGCAACTAATGACCATCGCACATCCAGAACTCGACGGACTCGGCAATTATGAATTCGGTTGGTCCGATAAGAACGATGCAGGCGCAAATTCAAAGCGCGGCATTAACGAGGAAGTAGTTCGCGATATCTCTGCCAAGAAATCCGAGCCACAGTGGATGCTCGACCTGCGCCTAAAAGGTTTAACTCTCTTCGAAAAGAAACCAATGCCAAATTGGGGTTCAGACTTAAGTGGTATTTTCTTCGACACTATTAAGTACTTCGTTCGATCAACTGAGAAGCAAGCAGCTACTTGGGAAGATCTACCGGAAGAAATCAAAAATACTTATGACCGGTTAGGTATTCCAGAAGCCGAGAAGCAGCGTTTAGTTTCAGGTGTTGCAGCGCAATATGAATCCGAAGTTGTTTACCACTCAATTCGTGAGGATTTAGAGGCGCAAGGCGTAATTTTCCTTGATACTGATACAGCGCTAAAGCAGCACCCAGAACTATTTAAAGAGTATTTCGGCACTGTTATTCCAGTTGGCGACAATAAGTTTGCTGCCCTTAATACTTCAGTGTGGTCAGGTGGTTCTTTCATCTACGTTCCTAAGGGCGTACATGTAGATATTCCATTGCAAGCCTACTTCCGCATCAATACTGAAAACATGGGTCAGTTCGAACGCACTTTGATCATTGCCGATGAAGATTCATACATCCATTATGTTGAAGGCTGCACTGCACCAATTTACAAATCAGATTCATTGCACTCAGCTGTAGTTGAAATCATTGTCAAAAAGGGTGCTCGCGTTCGTTACACCACAATTCAAAACTGGTCGAACAACGTTTATAACCTAGTAACAAAGCGCGCTACCTGTGCCGAGGGTGCAACTATGGAATGGGTCGATGGCAACATCGGTTCAAAGGTCACCATGAAGTACCCAGCAATTTTCTTGATGGGTCCACATGCAAAGGGAGAAACACTTTCACTAGCTTTCGCTGGCGAAGGTCAACATCAAGATTCCGGCGCCAAGATGGTTCACGCGGCTCCATACACATCTTCATCAGTAATTTCTAAATCAGTCGCACGTGGTGGCGGTCGTACTTCATACCGCGGCTTAGTACAGGTGCAAGAAGGTGCGCATCATTCAAAGAGCACAGTTAAGTGTGATGCTCTATTGGTTGACACCATCTCTCGCTCAGATACATACCCGTATGTTGATATTCGCGAAGACGATGTATCAATGGGTCACGAAGCAACTGTTTCAAAAGTTAGCGATGATCAACTCTTCTATCTAATGTCACGTGGCTTAACTGAAGATGAAGCCATGGCAATGATCGTGCGTGGATTTATTGAGCCAATCGCTCGCGAACTACCAATGGAGTACGCACTCGAGCTAAACCGCTTGATCGAACTCCAAATGGAAGGCGCGGTTGGTTAATTTAATATGTCAACACTTACTACTAACTACTTAACGCCAACTGGGCGCGAAGAAGCTTGGCGGTTTACTCCGCTCAAACGTCTTGGTGGCTTACACGATGGCACATTTAAATTAGCCACCCGCAATACTTTGGCACTAACTGGCAGCGCACCTGCTGGCGTAACCTTTGAGCGAATTGGTCGCGAACTAGTTTCGGCTGAATCAGTTACCGACGATGTAATTGTTTCCCGCATTCATGAAGCAGCTAGTGAAGTTACGGTTCTGAAAATCGCTGCAAATGCTGAATTGGCTGAGCCAATCTCAATTCATCGACTAGCTGGCGGGCTTACTGATGCCGAGCTATCTCGATTTCAGTTACGCATCGGGGCAAATGCCAAAGCAACGGTAATCATCGAAAATTCTGGCGATCATCTACTTGCCGAAGACATAGAGATCATTTGCGAACCAGGTTCGAACTTAACTGTCGTCTCTCTGCAGGAATGGGATTCAAAGACAATTCATGCCGGACGTCAGCATGCCATTGTTGATAGAGATGCCGCTTTCAAATCAATCATTGTCACAGTCGGGGGAGATGTAGTTCGTTTACTTCCAACAGTCGAGTTCAGAGGCCAAGGCGCATCTGTTGAACTGCTCGGTGTTTATTTTGCAACCGCTGGGCAATTCTTCGAACACCGCATGTTCGTCGATCACTTAGTGCCAAATGCTAAATCTCGAGTTAATTACAAGGGAGCACTTGCTGGGCAAGATGCACACACCGTTTGGATTGGCGATGTCTTCATTCGCGCAGCTGCTGAAGGCACTGATACCTACGAACTAAACCGTAACTTGTTGTTAAGTGATGGTGCTCGCGCAGATTCAGTTCCTAACCTCGAAATCGAAACTGGCGAGATCGTTGGTGCTGGCCACGCCAGTACTACAGGCCGATTTGATGATGAACAACTGTTTTATTTGATGTCTCGCGGTATTGCAGTTGAAGATGCTCGTCGCTTAGTAGTTCGCGGCTTCTTCAACGAAATCGTTTCTGAAATTGGTAATGCAGAGATTCAAGATCGCTTGATGACTCGTATTGATCAAGAGCTTGAAAAGGCAGGTGCACAATGAGTGATTTAAGTCTTGAGACCCTAGTTGAAGGTAAACCAGTTCGTCTTGAGAAAGATGGCAAATCAATCTGTGTAGCCCGCGTGGGTTCCGAAGTGTTCGCAATCGGTGATACCTGTAGCCATTCAGATGCTTCGCTTTCTGAAGGCGATGTCACAGGATTCAAAATTGAATGTTGGTTACATGGCGCAGAGTTTGATTTACGTACCGGAGTTGCTCTAACTCTTCCGGCAGTAGCACCAGTTGATGTTTATGCAGTAGTGGTTGACGGAGATTCCGTAACCGTTGAAGTTAAGTAGGGATTGTTATGAGCACACTAGAAATTCGCGGCCTTAAAGTTTCAGTTGATACTGAAAATGGCCCAGTTGAAATCTTGAAAGGTGTAGACCTAACTATCAAGAGCGGTGAAACCCATGCAATCATGGGACCAAATGGTTCTGGTAAATCTACTTTGGCTTACTCAATTGCTGGTCACCCTAAATATCAGATCACTGGCGGCACCGTAACTCTCGATGGCATTGATCTACTTGATATGACAGTCGACGAGCGCGCTCGTGCTGGTTTATTCCTAGCGATGCAATATCCAGTCGAAGTTCCAGGCGTTTCAGTTTCTAACTTCCTACGCACCGCAGCTACCGCGCTTCGTGGCGAAGCTCCTAAGTTACGTACTTGGGTTGGCGAAGTTAAGTCAGCAATGGCTGCGCTCAGCATGGACCCATCGTTTGCCGAACGCAATGTAAATGAAGGTTTCTCTGGTGGTGAAAAGAAGCGTCACGAAATTATGCAACTAGAACTACTTAAGCCAAAGATTGCAATCCTTGATGAGACCGACTCAGGGCTAGATGTTGATGCTCTTCGAATTGTTTCTGAAGGCGTTGTGCGTGCGAAAGAAGCTAATGATTTAGGCGTATTGCTAATTACCCACTACACCCGCATCTTGCGCTACATCAAACCAGATTTCGTACATGTATTTGCTGACGGCCGCATCGTTGAAGAAGGCGGACCAGAGCTTGCAGAAAAGCTCGAAGCAAATGGCTATGCCGAGTATGTAAGCAAGTAGAAATATGGCCTTTGACCCTCGTGTAGTGCGCCAAGATTTTCCAATCTTTGAGCGCACTATTCGCGAGGGCAAAAGGTTGGTTTATTTGGATTCCGGCGCCACTAGCCAGAAACCGAATTCGGTAATTGAAGCCGAAAGTAATTTCTATCGTATGCACAATGCAGCTGTTCACCGCGGTGCGCATCAGTTAGCTGAAGAGGCAACCGATGCATATGAAGGTGCTCGCGAGATAGTTGCTAGATTCTTAGGTGGCAGTGTTGATGAAATCATTTTCACTAAAGGTGCCACCGAGAGTCTGAACTTACTTGCTTATGCTTTTAGCAATGGCGGTAGTGATAATCGTTTCAATGTGACATCGAAGGACCGCATCGTGGTCACTGAAATGGAACATCACGCAAATTTAATTCCTTGGCAACAGCTGGCTAAGCGCAGTGGCGCTGAACTCAAATGGTTTGAAGTAACACCTGATGGCCGGTTAGATCTTTCAAACTTAGCTGAAGTTATTACGCTAAATACCAAAGTAGTTGCACTAACGCATCAGTCAAATGTTCTGGGCACAGTTAATCCACTTGCTGCAATTGTTGCTCGTGCTCACGAAGTAGGCGCGGTTGTAGTTCTCGATGCCTGCCAATCAGCGCCGCACATGCCCGTTAACGTTAAGGAACTGGGTGTTGATTTTCTGACTTTTTCTGGACATAAAGCGATAGGTCCTACTGGCATTGGTGTTTTATGGGGTCGCGCAGAGCTACTTAAGGATTTACCACCATTTCTCTTTGGTGGATCAATGATCGAATCCGTAACCATGACAGATGCAACCTGGGCGCCTTCTCCACGTCGTCATGAAGCGGGTGTGCCAAATATGGCCCAAGCAGTTGGCCTAGGTGCGGCACTTGAATACTTAATGCAAATTGGCATGGCTGAGATCTACGCACATGAACAAAAATTGGGCGATTACCTACTAAAACGTTTGCAAGAAATTCCAGAACTTAAATTAGTTGGGCCGCTAACGATGAACGAGCGCGGGGCAGTTGCGTCATTCACCTTAGGCGAAATCCATCCGCATGACTTAGGCCAGTACCTAGACTCGCAAGGCATCGCAGTTCGCACTGGTCACCACTGTGCGTGGCCACTAACTCGCAAGCTAGGCGTGCAAGCGACTACTCGAGCTTCGCTTTATCTATATAACGATGAGCAAGATGTAGATGCACTTATCGAAGGAATTCTCGGCGCGCAAAAGTATTTCGGTGATAAGTAATGCAATTAGATAGCCTCTATCAAGAAGTCATCCTTGATCATTACAAGCGCCCTCAACATAAGGGATTAGCGGCAACTTACGATGCTCAAGTCCACCACGTAAATCCCAGCTGTGGCGATGAGATCACTCTTAACGTAACTCTAGATGGAGATAAGGTCGCAGCAATTAGTTGGGATGGCGTTGGTTGTTCTATCTCGCAGGCCAGCGTTTCTATTTTGAGTGATCTATTGCTAGGTAAAACCATTTCTGAAGCAGAACATATTTTAAATAACTTCACTGAGCTAATGCAGAGCAAAGGCACCATGGTGGGCGACGATGAGATCCTTGAAGATGCCGTTGCTATGGCTGGCGTCTCCAAGTTTCCGGCTCGAATCAAGTGCGCCCTATTGGGCTGGATGGCCTATAAAGATGCAGTTGTGCAAGCTCAAGCTAAGTTATAGATAGACTTCCGACCAGTTCAATAAAGACAAATAGGGGATATGCGATGACAGCAGCAATTGATGATGTAACCGAGGCAATGAAGGATGTAGTTGATCCGGAGCTTGGCATCAATGTGGTTGACCTAGGTTTAATTTACGATGTCATGGTTGATGAAAATAACATCGCGATTCTAAATATGACCCTAACTTCCGCGGCTTGTCCTCTTCAAGATGTAATTGAAGATCAGACTCGTCAGGCATTGGCTCCACTTACTAGTGATGTAAAAATTAATTGGGTCTGGATGCCACCTTGGGGGCCAGACAAGATTTCTGATGACGGAAGAGATCAGCTGCGCGCTCTCGGCTTTACGGTTTGATAAATGTCTAACCACGCAGTCTGGATGACCTTTCGGTCCATGACCGCAGATCCTTCAGTAAAGAATCAAAAGCTAAAGCCAGGTACCGTAAAACGAATTGCATCCTTTGCTAAGCCGTACAAGAAGCACATAACAATATTCTTAATTACCGTTGTTATTGAGGCGCTGTTAATTGTTACTTCGCCGCTATTGCTACGTGAATTAATTGATAAGGGCGTAATTCCTAAAGATGGCGCCCTCGTTACTAAATTAGCTTTGGCTGTTGCTTTCATAGCTATCTTTGATGCTCTGATCAGCATTGTTGGGCGCTGGTTCTCAGCTCGAATTGGCGAAGGTCTTATTTATGACCTGCGCTCACAAGTTTTCGAACATGTTCAGCGACAATCAGTTGCTTTCTTTACTCGCACTCAAACTGGTGCATTGATCTCTCGAATCAACTCCGATGTAATTGGCGCACAGCAAGCCTTTACCGCGACACTTTCAGGTGTTGTTAGCAACTCGGTTAGTTTGGTTCTGGTAGTTGGAACGATGCTGGTTCTCTCTTGGCAGATCACCATTGTTTCGCTCTTGCTTTTGCCACTATTTCTGGTTCCGACAAAATGGGTCGGAAAGAAGTTGCAATCCTTGACTCGTGAGTCTTTTGGTTTGAATGCCGAAATGTCTTCAACAATGACCGAGCGTTTTAATGTTTCTGGTGCCATGTTGGTCGCTCTTTATGGCCGACAGAGTGACGAGAAAAGTTATTTTCGATCCCGAGCACGTAAAGTTGCAGATATCGGCATTGAGATAGCGCTCCTAAACCGAATTTTCTTTATCGCGCTAACTAGCATTGCTGCCGTTGCGACTGCAATTGCTTATGGAATTGGTGGCCACCTTGCTATCAATGGCGCAGTAACTGTCGGCACCTTGCTAGCTATCACAGCGTTGTTAGCTCGCCTTTACGGGCCACTTACTGCTTTATCTAATGTGCGCATTGATGTCATGACAGCTTTAGTTTCATTCGAACGAATCTTTGAAGTTTTGGATTTAGCGCCAATGGTGCAAGATCGCCCGAATGCCAAGGAGTTAGTGGGCAAAGACTTCGCAGTTGAATTTAAGAACGTTTCGTTTGCATATCCAAAAGCAGAGGAAATTTCACTTTCTTCACTTGAGTCAGTTGCAAAACCTGAAACTGTCGAAAGCGGCGTAGTTCTAAACGGACTAACTTTCGCAGCTAAGCCCGGAACCATGACAGCGCTGGTAGGTCCATCTGGTGCGGGTAAGACCACAATTAGTGCGCTGGTTCCGCGTCTTTATGATGTAACTGAAGGTTCAATTGAAGTCGGCGGCATTGATATTCGCGAACTAACTATGAAGTCATTGCGCGAGAACATTGGCGTTGTATTGCAAGATGCTCATCTTTTCCACGACACTATTGGTGAAAATTTGCGATATGCAAAGCCAGGAGCAACCGAAGCTGAGATGCAAGCAGCGTGTGAAGCTGCTCAAATTTGGTCGCTAGTTTCCTCTTTGCCAAATGGCTTTGACACAATGGTGGGAGAGCGCGGGCATCGTTTGTCAGGCGGCGAGAAACAACGTCTAGCAATAGCTCGATTGCTATTGAAATCGCCACAAGTGGTAATTCTTGATGAGGCAACTGCTCACTTAGATTCAGAAAATGAAGCTCTAGTTCATGCAGCTTTAAGCGCTGCACTCAAGGGCAGAACTAGTTTGGTGATTGCTCACCGGCTAAGCACAGTGCGTGATGCTGATCAAATTTTAGTACTTGAAAAGGGCGTAATTGTTGAACGTGGAACCCACGATGAATTGGTTGCAAAGAATGGTCTATATGCCGAACTTTACAATCGCCAAGACTTATCTGGATCTACGGATTAGAATTCTTCCGTAACCAACTAAGCCGGCAAAGAAAACCCATTGCAAGGCGTATGCCATATGTGGGCCATCACTTAGTTCTGGTAATTGCGCAGGAACTTTTACCGCAGAAAGCCAAGAGCCAGACTGTAAATCCAAATAATAAGGTTCGGTAACAACTTCTTTCTGCGCATTCCATTTACTGACTAATCCTTCGCCTGAGGCGGGAAGTGCAAAGAATGAACCTTGTGGAAGAGAAGTATCTAGTCGCAATCGACCGACAACTTCAACCATCCCCGTTGGCGTGAATGGAACTATCGGAGCAGTTAGAGCGTCTTTGCCGGCAACTAACCAACCGCGATCAACCCAAAATTTCTCGCCGTTCGAGCTGGTAAAAAGAGTTAGATACTCAAAACCGTACTTACCTTCGAAATATCGATTACGAATCAGGATTGTTTTTTTCGAATCAAATGTGCCTGAGGTGCGAACTATGCGCCACTCATTCTTAGTTAGATCTTTTGCTGCTGTAATTAGTGACAATTCTGGCGCTGAAATGTTTGCTTCAATCATCGAGTTACGCGCATGTCGGTCAACGCCACGGTGATATTGCCATTGCGCCGCAATTAAGCAAAGACAGATAAGTGCGAGCGCCACGATTGACTTCAGAAAAACGTATTTTTCGCGTGAGCGCATAACCAGATTCTAATCGTTGTCAGAGCTTAAGAAATCGAGCGGCGCTTCTCTTTGATCACAGCTTTACCTGGCGCCATTGTTTCGCGTCCAGCATTTGCGATTACTACTGCAATATATGGCAACCCAATTGCGCCGGCAAGGAAGAACCAGCGATACGGACTTGGTGTAATCACGGTCAGGATAAAACAGGCAGTACGGACCATCATTGAGATGAAATATCTTTTCTGGCGAGCCCCTTGATCACCGCTCAAACCAGGTTGGGCGTTGGTTACGTCATAAACTTCATCAGCCATGTGCCTAGAGTAGATGTGTTCTTAGGTTTACGCAGAAGTAACGGGTAACCTAGCCGACTATGAGCGCAATCGCATTGGTAACTGGTGGCAATCGCGGCATAGGTTCGGCAATTGCTAAGTCTTTAACTTCAGCCGGCTTCACCGTTGTCGTCACCTACCGATCTGGGCCAGCGCCTACTGAATACCAATCGGTGCAGATGGATGTCACGTCGTCTGAAAGCGTTGATGCTGGCTTTGCCTTGATTGAAGAAAAATGGGGCGCACCTGAGATTGTGGTTTGTAATGCGGGCATCACTAAAGACACGCTTTCAATGCGCATGAGTGATGAAGACTTCGAAGCTGTTATAGATGCCAATTTAACTGGTGCCTTTCGCACAGCGCGTCGGGCTACAAAAGGATTACTGAAATTAAAACGAGGTCGCCTAATTTTTATTGGTTCGGTTGTTGGACTTACTGGTTCAGCGGGACAAGTTAATTACTCAGCGAGCAAAGCAGGTCTAGTCGGAATGGCTCGATCTTTTGCTCGCGAATTAGGAAGCCGTGGCATTACTTCAAACGTGGTGGCTCCCGGTTTCGTCGAGACAGATATGACCGCCACCCTTGATGAAAAACGCCGCGATGAAATTGCTAAATCAGTGCCACTGCAACGTTTTTGTTCAGCTGAAGAAATTGCCGACGTCGTAACTTTCTTAGCTTCACCACAAGCAAGCTATATAACTGGCGCGGTAATACCAGTTGATGGCGGATTAGGAATGGGTCACTAGCAATGGGAATTCTGGCCGGCAAGAAAATATTGGTAACTGGTGTTTTAACTGATGCCTCGATCGCTTTTCACATTGCGCGACTCGCGCAAGAACAAGGTGCAACCGTAATTCTCTCTTCTTATGGTCGCGTCATGTCGCTAACCACACGCATTGCAGGTCGATTGCCGCAACCGGCTCCTGTGATTGAACTTGATGTTACAAATGATGCCGATTTAGCCGCACTTGAAGCTCGAGTTCGTGAACATGTTGATGGTCTCGACGGGGTAGTGCATTCAATTGGCTTTGCACCAGAGGCAGCCTTAGGTGGAAATTTCTTAAATACCGAGTGGGCAGATGTCGCAACTGCGATGCAAGTTTCGGCGTATTCATTTAAATCTTTAGCGATGGCAACTAAGCCACTTTTCAACGGTGGGGCCTCGATCGTGGGGCTTGATTTTGATGCAACTGTTGCCTGGCCAAAGTACGACTGGATGGGTGTTGCAAAAGCAGCGTTGGAATCAACTTCGCGTTATTTAGCTCGCGATCTAGGTGCTGAAAATATTCGAGTTAATTTAGTTGCTGCCGGGCCGATAAAGACAATGGCAGCTAAATCAATTCCAGGATTTTCAGATTTTGAAGAAGTTTGGAATTCTCGCTCGCCATTAGCATGGGATGTAACTGACCCAGTGCCAGCTGCTCAAGCTGCAGTAGCTCTGTTATCTGATTGGTTCCCAAAAACCACCGGCGAGATCATTCACGTCGACGGCGGCGTTCATGCGATGGGCTAGGCCCAGCTTTCTTGCACTGAATTAGGCTCAATTTCGCCTTTGCCCAACCCTCTAGTACCCTTTGCCTCAGACCAGTAGTTCGCTACTGCAAGAGGAGTTACCGCTCCCACCTAAGGACCCCAGGGTCCCTGGTATGTCGAAGTTCAACTTAGTTGAAGTTATTTCAGCTGCAGTCGGACTCCTTGGCGGTTGCTTATTTTGCATGGCGCGGTTACTGAGCGCGAAGTACCAGCAAACCGAATAAGAGGAGCAAAAATCACAACTGACCCACGTATCAACGATCGAATTCGTACACCCCAAATTCGTTTAATCGGTTACACCGGTGAACAAGTTGGCGTAGTAGATATCGAAGTTGCACTACAGATGGCTGATGATGTTGGTCTCGACTTAG
>Ga0222712_10002387_pt1 | contig 21547 bp, 13 predicted proteins | sample C33_657DmetaG_FD_165043 | JGI IMG/M metagenome (GOLD analysis project Ga0222712, IMG submission 165043) | Estuarine water microbial communities from San Francisco Bay, California, United States - C33_657D | ecosystem: Environmental > Aquatic > Marine > Unclassified | place: USA: California... | reverse complement strand
TGAGGTCAACTACCATGTTGTTGTTGATGGCCAGGTTACCATTGATGGCGTATTGAAACTTGTGTTGGTTATTTTTGAATCCCACCGTAAACTCCCATCCCTTGTTGTCAATTACTCCAGCGTTTTGCGTTGAAGATGCAAAACCTGTAATAACTGGAAGTGGCAAGGCAAGCAAAATGCCCGAAGTTCTTTTCTTGTAATAATCGATTGAAAAAGATAGTTTGTTGTCCAATAGTTGTGCTTCCAGACCAAGATCAGTTTGTGAATTTGTTTCCCAGGTAATGTTTGGATCAGCAAGACTTGTTTGCGAGAATGATTGTGCAGCAGTTCCACCGAAAGAATAAGACCCTTGAGAAAGTGAAGCAAAATAACTGTAGAGTGGAACTGTCTGGTTTCCTGTCTGACCCCATGAGCCCCTGAACTTGAGGTCGCTAATCGGAAGGTTCAGCTCATTCCAGAATTCCTCTTTTGAAACCCTCCAAGCACCAGAGAAAGAAGGGAAAAAGCTGAATTGGTTGTCACCAGTGAATCGGGAAGAACCATCATAGCGGCCATTGGCCTCTAACAGGTATTTCCCATCATAAGCGTAATTCAACCTGGTAAAACCAGAGCGAAGTCCGTACTTGTATTCAGATCCTGAGTTGTTTTTAGTTGCATCATTTGCCCCTTGTCCGATGGATTGGATATCGTTGTTGTAGAAACGCTCACGGTATGCAGACAATCCTGTACCTTGATTGTAAAGTTCTGAATAGCCAAGCAAACCGCGCAATTCGTGTTTGTTCAATTTTTTGGAGTAGTTCAACAGGTAGTTGGTTGTCAATTCTGTGTAACGGTCCCTTCCCTCTGTTAGGGAATTATTGGCAACGGTAAATGTCCTTGCGTTGATGGCGTCAAAATTGACATATGCATTCTGATAGGATTTTGTTTCTGCGTAATTTATCACAGCTGAGGCTTGTGCAGAGAAAACAAGATCAGGAATGATTTCGTAATCCAGTTTTCCTGACCCATACAGATAATGGGTTGCAATTTTATTGTAACCAGATTTTTCAGCCAGCATCAGTGGGTTAGAAGTCTGTTGACTCAGTCCGTAGCTGCCATCAGCATATTTCGGATAGGCAAATAACGTACCATGGATAAACCTGTTGAATACATCTGTGCTGAAGGGTGTTTTTGAAAGGTTGTACCGGTAGTTGATGTCTGTACTCAATTTGAGTTTTCTGCTCAATTGCATATCGTTGTTCATCCTGATTTCGCGGATATTTGAACCGTAATTGGCTGCAATACCTCCCTGGTCCATGTAACGGAAGCTCACCCTTGTTCTTGAAAAATCATTGCCACCGCTGAAAGAAAAATTATGGCTTTGTTGAGGCGCTGTTTTGAGTACAGTCTGAAACCAGGTATTGGGAAGAGGATATTTTTCCCTATCGGTTGCGGTAATCCATGATTGTATGCTTGATTCCGTATACCTGGCAGGTATGGCCAGACCTTGATTGGTATGTGCAAGGACCTGGTAACGCATATAATCTTCCAGTTCCATCATCTCTGGATTGTTGACCGATTGTTGAATGGCATAATATCCGCTGTATGCAGCCTGAATCTTTCCGGACTTGGCGCGTTTGGTTGTCACAAGCACTACGCCATTGGCTGCCCTTGAACCATAAATGGCAGTAGAGGAGGCGTCTTTTAAAATCGATATGGACTCAACGTCTTCCGGATTAAGGGTAAAAAGTGTTTGTTCAACGCCGTCTACTATGATCAATGGTGAACTGTTTCCGGAGCTGTTTCCGCTAAATGTTGTGATGCCCCTGATGCGAAGGGTTGCAGCAGATCGACCGGGTTCACCACCCCTGTCCAGAACAGTCAGGCCTGGCGCCTGACCTTGTAATGCCTGTTGCAAATTGGACACTGGCCTTCTCACCAGGTCGGCCCCCTTGATTTGTGAAACTGAGCTGGTAAGGCTTACCTTTTTCTGGGTTCCATACCCAACTACCACCACATCCTCTAAATCATTTTTGGCTATTGCAAGCGAAATGGTCAAAGCAGAGGCTGCGTTTTTGATGATGATGACCTGACTGGAAAAACCAATTGAACTGATTGTAATTTGGTCACCTGTTTTTCCTGCAAGAGCGAATTCACCAGTTGCATTGGTTTGCGTTCCTTTTTCAGATCCCTTGACGATAATTGTAGCACCTTCTATAGGTTTGTTGTCTGACGCTGAAATGACAACCCCCTTGATTGTGGTTTGTGCATACAGTTGGGTGCAGAAAAGACCGATTGACAGCCATGCGGTCAGTAGCAGCTTTTTGTGTTTGCCGATCATAATTTTTCTTTTAATTTAACCATAAATACTGGTTTAATGATGCGCAATCGATTGCGCACCTGAAATACATTGGCCTACACCGATCTATGCTAATATAAAAACAGGATTATCGAAGATGTTTGGTGCCATGGATCACCAAGGTTGCAGGAACTTCCTCATGATAGAAAATATCTTTTGCATCTTCCTCTTTCATGGTGCGAATCATGGTTTCCATGGCCTGCTCTCCTTGTCCATAAGGATATTGTTCAACAGACAAAAGGGGTGGGAAGGCAGTATAGTCAGTGATGGACAGGTTTGAATAGCTTACAAAAGCAATGTCTGCATTGATCTTCACACCTTGCATGTGTGCATACTGTGTGGCATCCATGTGCACGTAGTCGTTAAAGGATATGATGGCTGTTGGCCTGTTTTTCAGCGAAAGGATTTTTTTGATGGCATGGGTTGTTCCCTCTTTGGTGAGGTCAGTGCTCTCAAAGTAGCGCATGTCGATTTTCATCTTCTTTTGTGAAAGCGCCTCTTTGTAGCCTTCCAACCTTTCCCTGCTGGCAGTGAGATTGGCAGGGCCATTGATCATGGCGATCTTTCTGTATCCGCGGCTGTACAGCCAGTTCACCATGTCGATGGTGCTTTTGTAGATGTCGCAGTACACTTTATGAACATCCGCCTGATCAGGAACCCTGTCAAAAAAAACAACAGGGATGCCAGCAGTTTCAATATCCTTAAGGTAGCTGATCTTGTCGGTGTTTTTGGACAGGGAGATGATGATGCCATCAACCCTTTGTCTTTTCATGGATTCAACGACCCGCTTTTCAATGGCAGGATCATCATGGCTTTGTCCGAAGAGGATGGTATAGTCGTATTGGGTTGCTGCCGCTTCGATTCCGCTGATGGCCTGGGAAAAAAACTCTTCCTTGATGGAGGGCAATACCACACCGATGACGGCAGTTTTTTGTTGCTTGAAAAAAATGGCCTGGGAATTGGGCTCGTATTTCATTTCGCGTGCAAGTTCTTTCACGCGTTCTTTTGTTTTAATTCCAATCCTTGGATGGTCATGCAATGCCCGCGATACCGTCGATATCGATACGTTCAGCCTCAGGGCTATTTCCTTGATGGTAGGATGATTGGCACTCATGTTCGTTGGAAATGAAGTTACTGAAAAACATCAGCCATGCGCTCAATACTACTGAGTTTTTTAGCGGCCTCCCGTAGGGTTTCATCACGCTTGGCAAAACAAAAACGCAATACCTGGTCATCGTTTCCATCCGCATAAAAAGCAGCAACCGGAATGGTGGCCACACCAATTGTTTTGGTCAGCTGAGTGGCAAGCTCCATGGCGGGCACCTTGCCTAATTTTTCATAAGTGGCGCAAACAAAATAACTGCCAGATGAATTGAGCATGGTAAAGGGCGAGTCCTTCATTTCATGGAGAAACAAGTCCCTTTTTTCTTGCATGAAGGAGGATAAATTCAGGTAGCGTTCTTCTTTCTGGAGATGAGCAGCCAATGCAACCTGTGTGGGAGTAAAACAACAGAAGGCATCAAACTGGTGGATTTTTCTGAATTCTGCTGTAAGGGCTGATGGCGCAACGCAGTATCCCAGCTTCCATCCGGTGCAGTTGTATACTTTCCCGAAGGAAAAACAAACAAAACTCCTTGAAAACAATTCAGGATATTTTAAGATGCTGTTGTGCTTCAATCCATCGAATACCAAATGTTCGTAGACCTCATCACTGATCAGGAAAATCGAGGTATCGCGCAGCAAATCCTGCAGGATTAACATGTCTTCCTGCGCCAGCACACTACCCGTTGGATTGTGCGGCGAGTTGATGATGATGGCCTTGGTCTTGCTGTTGATGGCATTTTTTACCTTTCCCCAATTGATCCTGTAGGTAAGAAACTCAAGGGGTATCCTGACCGGAATACCGCCATTGGCAATGATGTTGGGGATATAGCTGTCGTAGGCGGGTTCAAAAACAATCACTTCATCTCCGGGCTGGAGAATGGTGGTAAAGGCCGTGTAAATGGCATAGCTTCCACCTGGTGTGATGGTAATGTTGTCTGAAGGGGAAAGGTTGTTGCCATAGCATCGCTGGATTTTTGCAGCAATGGCTTCCCGAAGCGGCATGTGTCCCGCCATGGGGGCATACTGGTTGTGGCCATCGGTGATGGCTTTGGCCGCCAATGCCGCCAACTCCTCATCCATTTGAAAATCAGGAAAACCCTGGCCAAGGTTGATGGCACCATGTTCTGCAGCGAGTGCGCTCATCACGGTGAAAATGCTGGTGCCGGTATTGGGTAGTTTGGAGTTGATGGTTTAAGGGTTTAAGGGGATTGCAAAATGAAATTGGACAATAAATGACAATACTGTATCAGCAAGGGTGATCCTCACAAAACCCACAACCCATAACCCACAACTCACAACCCATTGCCTTTACAAATACTTGTCTCCCTTGTTGCGCTTGATTTCTGCCACATACTGCTTGATCTCCTGCTCTTTTTCTTTTTTGCAGATCATCAGCACATCCTCGGTATCAACGATGATGTAATCGTTCAATCCCTGGAGCAGCACAAGTTTGTTGTTGGGAACATGCACCATGTTATGGGTTGCATCAATCACCATCACTTCAGAACCGGAAACGGCATTGCCCAAATAATCCTTTTCCATGTTTTCATGGGCAGAATTCCATGTTCCAAGATCACTCCAGCCAAATGAAGAAGGGATGATGTAAACGTTGTCTGCTTTTTCCATGACCGCATAGTCGATGGACACATTCGTGCAAAGCGGATAGATCTTTTCAATGGCCGCCTTTTCTTTCTCGGTGTTGAACAAGGTCTTTTCAGCTGCAAATATTTCCGCTATTTCAGGAAGGTGTTTTTCGAATGCAGCAACGATATTGTTCACCTGCCATACAAAGATGCCCGCATTCCAAAGGAATTCTCCACTGGACACAAAAGTCTTTGCAAGGTCTGCATTCGGTTTTTCAGTAAAGGTTTTCACCTTGTATACATTATCGCTTGCAGGTTGTTGTTCAAACTGAATGTAGCCATACCCCGTATTGGGATGACTTGGCTTGATGCCCAGGGTAATCAATGCCTTATGGGCTTTTACAAAACTCATGGCCTCCAGGCAAACCTTGGTGAATGCTGTATCATCGAGGATGATATGGTCTGCGGGTGCACAGATCAGCGTTCCTTTTTCATTCAATTGCTGCAACTTGTAGGAAATATAGGCAATACAGGGAGCAGTATTTTTTCTGGAAGGCTCCGCCACAATGTTTTTGGCTGGAATTTCAGGAAGCTGGTCCCTTACGATTTCAACATACTCCTCTGAAGTGACAATATAAATATTCTCTACAGGAATGAATTTTTTGAACCGGTCGTGGGTGGCTTGAATGAGCGTTCTACCTGTGTTGAGGATATCAAGGAACTGCTTGGGATATGAGGTGCGGCTCATCGGCCAAAACCTGCTTCCAATTCCCCCGGCCATGATGGCCACATAATGGTTGTTGTTCATCATAATGATTGCTTAAATGATACCTTCTCTGATCAGGTCATGCAAATGTATGACACCTGCGTAGTGTTTGTCTTCTGTAACGATCAATTGGGTGATATTGTTTTTTCTCATCCTGTCCAGGGCGTCAACCGCCAGGGCATCTCCTTCAATTGTTTTTGGATGGATGCCCATGATGTCCTTTGCCGTTGTATGGATGATGTCATTCCCCTTTTCAAGCATTCTCCTCAGGTCGCCATCGGTGATGACACCTCTCAGCATGCCCTCTTCATCCAGTACGGCGGTAAGGCCCAGTCGTTTTCTGGTAATTTCTACAATTACATCTTTGATTGAACTGTTTTGGTTGACGGCAGGCCGCTCATTCAACTTGCTCAGGTCGCTGACCCGGAGGTATAATTTTTTACCCAGGCTGCCGCCGGGATGAAATTTGGCAAAATCGGAGGAGGAAAATCCTTTGACTTCCATCAGACAAACAGCCAGGGCATCGCCCATGGCCAGCTGGGCTGTGGTGCTGGAGGTGGGTGCCAGGTTGTTGGGACAGGCCTCCTGGCTGACGGTGGTATTGAGCAGCAGGTCTGCCCCCAAGGCCAGTGAGGAATTCAGGTTTCCCACCATGGCAATCAGCTTGTTGCCCAGATTCTTGATCAGGGTGATCAGGACCTTGATCTCCGGACTTTCGCCACTTTTTGAGATGATCATGACGAAATCGTCTTGCTGCACCATGCCCAAGTCTCCATGGATGGCGTCTGCAGCATGCATGAAAATGGACGGGGTTCCGGTGCTGTTGAGGGTGGCAACGATTTTCTGGCCGATGATGGCGCTTTTTCCGATGCCACTGACCACAAGACGGCCCTTCATGGTATCGATGAGATTGACCACCTCAACAAACGAGTCGTCAATGAATTCCCTCAATTCCATGATAGAACCGGCCTCAATGGAAAGGGTTTGTTTGGCGATTTCCTTGACGGAGATATTCTGCATTTACAATGGTTACAAAGCCCCGCTGGGCCGGTTGAAATGCAAAAGTACCATAATTTAAAGTTGTTTGAAAGCTTGCCCTCTGAGGAATTCTGCCCTATTATCGGTAAATTTGTATAGAACCTGCAGAATCGGGACCCTCGAGATAGAACCATCTGTCTAATTGTTGGTTATATTAAATTGAATTATCTTAAACAATATCAGCTTTAATCCATAATGCCTCCTTCAAAGAATAAAAAAACAGCAACAGATCAAATACCCCAAGCCAACGCGGCCTGGGACCTGCTTTCGCCCCTCAGACAATATTTTGGATTTGATGCCTTCAGGGGCAACCAAGAGGCCATCATCAACAATGTGCTCAACGGAAAAGATACTTTTGTCATCAAGCCTACCGGAGGTGGCAAAAGCCTTTGTTACCAACTTCCAGCCATGATCAGCGAGGGTTGTGCCATTGTTGTTTCTCCCCTCATCGCCCTCATGAAAAACCAGGTAGACCTGGTGCGGGGGTATAGCAGCAACGACAATGTGGCCCATTTCCTGAACTCAACCCTTACCAAAAAGGAGATCAGGGAGGTGCATGAAGACTTGAATGCCGGCACAACAAAAATGCTGTACGTTGCTCCGGAGACACTTACCCGCCAGGAAAACCTTGATTTTTTCAGTGACCTGAAAATTTCTTTTTTTGCGGTGGATGAGGCCCATTGCATTTCAGAATGGGGCCATGATTTCAGGCCAGAATACCGCCGTTTGCGCGAAATGATGGACCAGATTGATGCAAAAGTACCTGTGATTGCCCTCACTGCCACTGCCACCCCCAAGGTGCAGGGGGATATCGTCCACAACCTTGGATTGAGGAACCCGGATATTTATATTTCATCCTTTAACAGGCCCAACCTGGAGTATGAGATCAGGCCCAAGGTGAAAAAGGACCAGACCATCAAGGGCATGGTCAAGTTCATCCACGAGAACAGGGGAAAGAGCGGGATCATTTATACTTTGAACAGGAAGACCACTGAAGAGCTGGCAGAACTCTTGAACGTCAATGGCATCAAGGCCGGCGCTTACCATGCAGGGCTCGACAGCAAATTGCGTGCAGAAAGGCAAGACAAATTCTTGAACGAAGACATGCAGGTGATTGTGGCCACCATTGCTTTTGGCATGGGCATCGACAAGCCAGACATTCGCTTCGTCATTCATTACAATATTCCCAAGAGCCTGGAGAACTACTACCAGGAAACGGGCCGGGCAGGCAGGGATGGCATGGAAGGGAAGTGCATTCTTTACTACTCACACAAGGATGTTTCCAAGTTGGAACATTTCCTGCGCGACAAACAATTGAGTGAAAGAGAAGTCGGTGGCCAGCTGATTGATGAGATGGTTGCATTTGCCGAAAGTGGCCAGTGCAGAAGAAAAGTGCTCATGAATTATTTTGGTGAAAAGTACATGGCCGACAACTGTGGCGCCTGCGACAATTGTCTTCACCCCAAAGAACAAATTGAGTCAAAGGCCAATGCAGTCAAATTGCTCAAGGTTATCAAGGCGCTGGACGAAAGATTCGCGGCTGATTATGTTGTCAACATCACCATTGGCAGGTTGATTCCGCAAATCAAGATGTACAGGCATGATGAGTTGGCTGTTTTTGCTACAGGTGATGATGAGCCTGAATTGTACTGGACCTCCTTGATTCGCCAGATGCTCCTGGAAGGACTTTTACAGAAAGACATCACCGAACATGGCATTTTGAAAATCAGCAAAGAGGGTGCACAGTTCCTTAAAAAACCGGTATCCTTTTCAATGACGATGGGCAATTTCTATGAGGATGCCAATGAAGATGATGATGAAACGGTTGCAGATGGTGGTGGCACTGCTACAACAGATCCACAGTTGTTTGAAATGCTCAAAGAGCTGAGAAAGCAGTTTGCCAAAGAGAAAAAACTTCCTCCTTTTGTGATCTTCCTTGAAACTTCACTGGAAGACATGGCCACCCAATATCCGACAACACTTGCAGAGCTGGAGAAAATCAGTGGTGTGAGCAAGGGCAAGGCCATTCGATATGGACAAACATTTGTTGACCTGATTGCAAAATACGTGGCTGAAAATGACATCACCAAGCCAGATGATTTTGTGATGCGCAGTGTAGTCAACAAAAGTGGAGACAAGGTATTTATCATTCAGCAGGTTGATAAAAAAGTAGGCCTCGACACCATTGCCAAGAACCGAGACATGAAAATGGAGCAATTGCTTGAGGTGATGGAAACCATTGTTGCCAGTGGCACAAAGCTCAACCTGGATTATGCCATTGACCAGATGGTAGATGAAGACGATCAGGAAGACATACTGGAGTATTTCAAAAGCTGCGAAACCAGCAGCCTGGATGTTGCCAAAGAAGAACTTTCGGATCTTGATCTTGAGTGGGAACAATTGAAAATCATGCGGATCAAGTTCCTCAGTGTTTATGGAATGTAACTGGTATGTACCGAAGTATTTTGCCCAAGAGCAACTGACTGATTGATCCTAGTATTTTTCTTTCATGTAATTCATCAGGTCGATAGCGTTCTTTGCATTGATCTTCTTCAGGATGTTTTTTCTGTGGGTGTTCACCGTGTGCAAGCTCAAATGGAGGGTTGCTGCAATGTTTTCACTTGAAAGCTCCAGGCATACCAACCTGGCGACTTCAATTTCTCTATCTGAAAGTTGTTTTTCAGGCAGTGCAGCCCTTGTCAGTTTTTCTACCTCTATAGAGTCATAAAAATGTCTTTTGCTGCCCGTGATCAAATCAAATACCCTTAGGATTTCTTCTGCACCAATTGTTTTCAGCAGATAGCCTCTAGCACCAAGTTCCAGGGCCCGGTTTCGAATGTTTATGTCACGGCGCATGGTAAGGATGAGACAGAAGGACGGAATAGCGGCTTGCTTTATTTTCTCTAACAGTTCCATTCCGTTGGATTCATTCAGGTGATAGTCAATCAGGACCAGGTCTGGTTTTAGCCTGATCACATCTTGAAATGCATGCTCTACTGTTTCTGCATGACCCACACAGTGGTATTTTTCCTGTAGGCTTATAAATACTTCTATGCTTTCAAGAAAAAGCCTATGATCATCACAGATATAAATCGAATATTTTTTTGTCATGTGTTGGCCAATGGAATGTTGATGGTATAAGAAGTTTCACCAGGATTCGTTCTGACAGAGATGGCTCCTTCCAGGAATTTTACCCTGCTGTGTAAGTTGTTTACACCATGTTTGGATTGTAATTTTTCTTGGTTGATGCCAATGCCATTGTCTGTATAGCTGATCAACAGTTCATTGTTGTTGTTTAGCAGACCCAGTTGAATGGTGTCACATTGGGCATGTTTGATTGAATTCGTAATCAGTTCGCATACTATTCTATAAACATTTAGCCCGGTTTGTTGAGTGACGTTTAGCGGAATGGGATCGTACTGAAAATCGATGCCAGTTGCTTGTACAAAGACCAGCGTTCTTTCTTTGATGATTTGGGAAAGATCTTGTGATTCAAATTCAGGTGGAATCAAATCATCTACAATATCATGCAATTCACTGCTGCATTTGTCAACAAGTCCAATGAATTGGTCAACATCTGTATTCAGGCTCTTGTCATTTCGCTGAAACTTTAGCGTTTGCATTTTTATTTTCATTACGGCAAGCAACCCTCCCACCTGGTCATGTATGTTTTTACCGATAGTACTTCTCTCATGTTCTTGTGCAGCAATGATTTTTTCAGTCATGGCCATGTCTTGCCTGTGAGAGGCTTCAAGGTCCGCCAAAATCTGTTGTTGTTTTTTGTGACGATACTGCTGAATGTTTGAAATGCCAAAGAGTCCAATGATCAGAAAATGCGTTGATGCAGAAACGTAAGCATCATTTTCGGGGAAGGGGAAAATATCAACCCCAGTAAGCGTAAGACCCTCTTTCAATACAAAAATAAAATTGATCGCGAAGCCTACATTGTGAAAAAGAAATCGACTCTTTTTAAAAAACTTCAACAAGTAAAAAAGCAACAGGAGCAGCCCAATGACAATAACAACCGTTCCCAGTATCAATAAGCTATATTTGAGTTCTGCATTTTCAAAAAGATTGGGCAACCCCAACACCATGATGATTCTGATCAACATCATGATGATGAATGTTTTGAATACATAGCTTGCGAAAGGGCTGATCTGTTTTTTGTAAAAGGAAATGAAATAATATACAAACGCACTGATGGAGCAGGAGGAAATGACTACCCTTGCTGCATGTTGGATGAATACATTCTTGGGCCATACCAACTGAAAAAGAATTCCATTCATGTTCAGTATCCAAAGAACCGAGACAACAATGTAGAGTGAAAAAATGATGCTGATTTTTTCTTTCTTGAATATCCCAAGGATAAAAAATACCAGTGAAAAGATCAAAGAGATGGTCAGGACTATCACGAAGAAAAAAGTATCACCCAATTTTTTTCTTTCAAATTGATCCGGATTGAGCAAGGTCAGGTTATACACTTGCGTTTCCCCTGAGTTATCCAGTGTCAAAAGCAGGGAGTCTGTTTTTCCGGAAGCCGTGGTGATGGGCAAAATGAAATCTCCAAAAAAGACCGGCCTTGTATTGAATGCAAAATGGTCCCCTGTTGCATAGAGGGTATCTGCATTGAGCGTTTCTAAAAAAAGTTCATTAACATGCGGATTGTTGATTTTTAAATAATGTGTTTTGCCGGAACTGTCTGGGTTGTGAAAGACGAGTCCAATTTTGACAGGCCCTTGGGTAAAACCATGGTTCTTGTAATACCCTTTTTCAGCGAGTTGCTTTTCGTTTAGCCAAATGGTCTTTTCCTGGCCAATGGAGGACATGACCCAGCAGGAAAAAAATAAAAAAAGCAACAACCTCGGCATCACCAAATATACCAATTTCAATCCTTGCAACTGTTCAGTAGAAAAGGGTATATCCATCTCGCCAACACATAGTCTACTCATTTTGTGCACTAATTAATTAGGCCTATCTTTGACCCATAAATCTCGTTGATGTACAGGACAACAAAAACAATGGTCATGATTGCATTTTTGATGGGTATCATAGCTGATGCAGCTGCGCAGCTCAATGGCAGTTCATACAAGAATGAAATACAGGACTGGGACAAGAAACGGATGGAGTCTTTGAAGTCGGCAACGGGATGGGTAAACCTTTCTGGCCTGTTTTGGCTCAAAGAGGGGGAGAATAAATTTGGCAGTGCTGCGGGGAATGAATTGTTGTTCAAGGAAAAAAATTTCCCTGCTCTGCTGGGTAGTTTTCTGTTGAAGGGAAATGAAGTTGTTTGGTCAACAGCGGGTGACCATGCGGTATTTGCCCAGCAGGAAAAAATCAGAACAGCCACGATTTTCAATGGGGAAGAAATAAACGCAACGCAATTGGCCTTTCAAACCTTCAGGTGGAGCGTGATCAAGCGGGAAGACCTTATTGGCATTCGCTTTCGTGACCTGGCCAGCCCACAGCTTGAAAAACTGCAACACATTCCACGCTATGGCATCGATCAGGATTGGAGGATCAATGCCAGGATCGAAAAATCTGCTCTTCCTTCTGTGTCAATTTTGAATGTACTCGGACAGACCACCCAGGAAAAGTCTCCCGGAAAAGTTGTTTTTGAGTACAAGGGCAAATCTTACTCCCTGGATGTGGTTGATGAAGGCACTACCAACCTGTTTGTTTTGTTTGGGGATGAAACCAATGCCAAGGAAACCTATCCTACAGGCCGATTCATGTACATTCCCAGGCCCGATGCCAATGGCAATACCGTCATCGATTTCAACAAGTCCTTCAATCCACCCTGTGCCTTCACGCCTTTTGCCACCTGCCCCATTCCACCCAAGCAGAATATTTTACCCTTTGCCGTAAAGGCGGGTGAGCGAAAGATTCACCTCTAGGCGTCTTGTGATTTTTCTGTAACTTTTGCCTTCAATAAGCTTTGATTTATGGCAGAAGAACTCAGGAGCCGCGGCTGGTTTGGCAGGAAAGACAAAGATGGCATCATTTACAGGAGCTGGATGAAAAACCAGGGCATGCCCAACGATATGTTTGATGGCAGGCCGGTCATCGGCATTTGCAATACATTCAGTGAGCTGACACCCTGCAACGCACATTTCCGTGATTTTGCAGAAAGCATCAAAAAAGGAGTACTGGAAGCAGGTGGGTTTCCTTTGGAATTTCCGATCATGAGTCTGGGAGAAACGCTGCTCAAGCCCACTGCCATGCTGTTTCGCAACTTGGCCAGCATGGATGCAGAAGAATCCATCCGTGGCAATCCGATTGATGGTGTGGTGTTGATGACAGGCTGCGACAAAACAACTCCCTCCACCGTGATGGGTGCTGCCAGTGTGGGCCTGCCAACAATTGTTGTGCCTGGCGGACCCATGTTGAACGGAAGATACAAAGGGCAAACAATAGGTTCTGGAACCCATGTCTGGAAATTTGACGAAGACATGAAAACGGGCAAGATGACCCAGGAAGAATGTGAATTTGCTGAAAGCTGCATGAGCAGAAGCATTGGACATTGCATGACCATGGGAACCGCCTCAACAATGGCCACCATGGTGGAGGCGCTGGGCCTCACTTTGAGCGGGGCCTCTGCCATACCCGCTGCAGACTCAAGAAAAAAACAAATGGCCCAATTGAGTGGAAGAAGGATTGTGGAAATGGTGAAGGAGAACCTGACCATCGACAAGATCCTCACCAGGGAAGCCTTTGAAAATGCCATCAAGGTGAATGCCGCCGTTGGCGGATCTTCCAATTTTATCATCCACCTGACGGCCATCGCAGGAAGGATTGGCGTAGACCTGAAACTGGATGATTTTGATGACCTCGGCAGCAAGATTCCACTGTTGCTGAACCTCATGCCATCGGGCAAATACCTGATGGAGGACTATTATTATGCTGGCGGTTTGCCGGTTATCCTGCATGAGTTAAGAAAGGAGTTGCACCAAAACGTGATCACCGTTACTGGTAAAAACCACCATGATAATATTGCCGGACATACAGCCTGCTATGACAGGGATGTGATTGCTACTTATGAGGCACCGCTGATTGCTGAAGCCGGTTGTGTGGTAGTCAAAGGAAACCTTGCGCTAAACGGTGCCGTCATCAAGCCTTCGGCTGCAAGCCCAGCGTTGATGCAGCATACAGGCCGTGCCGTTGTTTTTGAAAGCATTGAAGATTACCATGCCCGCATCGATGATCCTGCACTGGACATTGATGAAACCTGTGTGATGGTATTGAAATATGTTGGACCCGTAGGCTACCCCGGAATGCCCGAAGTGGGCAACATGGCCTTGCCGAAAAAAATATTGGCCAAGGGAATCAAAGACATGGTGCGCATCAGTGACGGAAGGATGAGCGGTACCGCATATGGTACAGCCGTGCTCCATGTTTCTCCGGAAAGTGCCATTGGCGGTGCCCTGGCCCTGGTGGAGAATGGAGACATGATTGAACTGGATGTGCCCCAGCGCAAACTGCATTTGCAGGTGAGTGATGCAGAGCTGGAGAGAAGAAGGGCTGCGTGGACAGCTCCACAACCCGCTGCCAGCAGGGGTTATGTGAGTTTGTACATCAAGCACGTGGAAGGCTCAGACAAGGGCGCCGACCTTGATTTTCTCAAAGGCAGTTCCGGAAGCACGGTCACCCGTGATTCACATTGATGCTTCATCAACTCCATCAACATGACCATCCTCATCATAGTTTTTGCCATTGCCCTGCAGGTTTTGCTGTCTGTCAAAAAGGTCAGCCCTTTTCTCTCCCTGCTACTGGTTACCATTGTAACAGGACTGTTGCTGGGCATGCCTGAAGAAGCTGTTTTGAAGTCAATTGAAAAAGGCGTGGGCGCTACCTTGAGCGGTTTGGCCCTGATCCTTTGTTTGGGGGCCATACTCGGAAAAATTTTGGAAGAGTCGGGTGCTGCTGAAAAAATCACCATCACCCTGATCAATGGATTTGGCCTGAAAAAAATCCAGTGGGCCGTCATGCTGACAGGATTTCTGATTGGTATTCCACTTTTTTACAATGCTGGGTTTGTTATTCTTGTTCCCTTGGTCTTTATGTTGGTTAGGAAAACAGGACTTCCCATGTTGTACATCGCCATTCCCATGGCTGCAGCCCTTAGCACAACCCACTGTTTTCTTCCTCCCCATCCTGGCCCGGTAGTGCTGGTCAATGCCTTTGGTGCCAACATGGGGAAGGTATTGATTTATGGCATCATCATTGCCATCCCGGCCGTGATCATTGCAGGCCCTATCCTGGGAAGCTTCCTGAAAAATATTCAGTCTGCAGCACCACCCGATCATTCATCCCCCGAAAAAATAGAAGTGCCATTGCCCAAGGCTTTTCCAAGTTTTTTTATTGCCTTGTTGCCTGTGCTGTTGATCACCCTGTCGGTGGTTTGCAATGCATTCTTGGACCAGGGGCATCTGCTCCAGAAATTCTTTTCTTTCACCGGTGAGCCGATGGTTGCGCTCTTTGTTTCAGTCCTTTTGGCGATTTATTATTTTGGCATCCGCGCAGGCATTGAGATAGACAAGAGCATGAAATGGGTGAGTGATGCCATTGCCGGCATCGCCATGATTTTGCTGATCATCACTGCTGGCGGGGTTTTCAAACAAGTTTTGCAAGACAGTGGCACAGGCAGTTATATCGCCGCGCTCAGCAGCAAATGGCAGATGCCTCCTTTGGTTTTTGGATGGGTCATCACAGCATTGCTGAGGGTCATGATCGGATCCGCAACAGTGGCGGGCATTACCGCTGCCGGAATTGTTTCTCCATTGGTTGCTGCAGGAACCGTATCGCCAGAGTTGATGGTATTGGCTGTGGGCAGCGGATCCGTTTTTGGCTCACACATCAATGATTCCGGCTTCTGGATGTACAAGGAATTTTTTAAACTTACCCTGAAACAAACCTTCTTGTCCTGGACAGTGATGGAGACCCTGATTTCGATCATCGGTCTTGCGGGTGTACTGGTGTTGAATGAGATCTTGTAAAATGACCTAAAGAGAAAAGCACTACATTAGTTCTCAAATTATCCCCATGCGAAAAATTATTTTTATTGTGCTGTTTGCATTGCTGAATGGCATGAAAACTGAATCACAGACCATGCATACCGCAACCTTCAACATTCGTTACGACAATCCCCGCGACAGTGGCAATCTCTGGAAAGACAGGAAAGATCCTGTAACAGCATTGATCCGCTACCATAATTTTGATGTGGTAGGTGTACAGGAAGCGCTGAAAAACCAGCTTGATGACATGCAGGCAGGGTTGAAAGGCTATGTTTACCATGGCGTGGGAAGGGACGATGGAAAAGCGGCAGGAGAACATTCCGCAATCTTTTACAAGACCAGCAAGTATACAGTAGAAGCCAGTGGCAATTTTTGGTTGTCTACTACGCCTGAAAAAGTTGGACCCGGATGGGACGCCAAGCTCAACCGGATCTGCAGCTGGGTGGCCTTGAAGGACAAGAAAACAGGAAAAATATTTTATGTTTTCAATGCGCATTACGATCATCAGGGTGTACAGGCAAGGGTGGAAAGCAGCAAACTGATCATTGAAAAAATAAAATCCATCGCCGGTGAAAAGCCTGTGGTTTTCATGGGAGACCTCAACGGCAACAGGGAGAGCGAATGGTACCTGCATCTTGCTTCTTCCAGCATTTTGAAGGACAGCCATGGTCTTGCCAAGATGGTTTATCAACCCAACGGAAGCTTCAACAGTTTTCGGCATGATGGCATCAGGAATGATGTGATTGATCATGTATTTGTGAGCTCCCATTTCAAGGCCAGCAAATGGGCCGTGTTGACCGACACGTACTACGGAAAATTTCCTTCTGATCATTTTCCTGTTGCAGTGCAATTGTCCATCCAGTAAAATCTTGATGTGAAAAAGTTCTCCATTTGTTTTCTTGTATTTTTTGTTGCGCTGTCCATCCATGCACAGCAAAACAACAATCCGAACGTCATCATCATCATGACAGATGACATGGGTTATGGAGATGTTGGGTTCAATGGCTGCAAGGATATTCCTACACCCAACATTGATCGCATTGCGGCGGCTGGCGTGGTCTTTACTGCAGGGCATGTTTCTTATGCCGTTTGCAGCCCTAGCCGGGCCGGGCTCCTGACCGGCAGGTATTCCCAGCGGTTTGGGTATGAACGCAATGTGCTCTACATGCCGAAAGATGCAGCGATGGGGTTGAGCCTGGATGAAGAGACCATGGCTGATGCATTGGGAAGGGCAGGCTACAGGTCCATGCTTGTTGGCAAATGGCATTTGGGTGCTCATCCAAACTTTCACCCTTTGAAAAGAGGCTTCAATGAGTTCTTTGGATTTTTGGGCGGCGGTCACCAGTATTTCCCATCAGCATTGGAAATTCTTGACCCCCTTTCGGTTGATGACGAGGGAAGCAGTTACAAGACCAAATTGAACCGTGGTCTAGCAGTTGTTGAAGAGCAGGAATACATCACCGATGCATTTTCCAGAGAGGCTGTTTCTTTTGTAGACCGCAACCGGAACAATCCGTTTTTTCTCTACCTGACGTACAATGCGCCGCATACACCACTGCAGGCGCCCGAACAATATTTGTCCAGGTTCAAGCACATTGCAGACAACAGAAGACGCATTTACGCTGCCATGGTCAGTGCCATTGATGATGGTGTTGGAAAGTTATTGGACAAATTGAAGGAAACCGGTCAAGAGAAAAATACCCTCCTGTTTTTTCTGTCAGACAATGGAGGCCCACTGGACAATGGCAGCAGCAACCATCCTTTGTCCGGAAAAAAAGGAAACCTTTATGAGGGAGGAATCCGCGTGCCATTTGCCATGCAATGGCCGGCAGTCATTGCCGCAGGAACAGTTTACGAAAAGCCCATCATATCCCTTGATATTTTTGCCACGGCCCTGGGCAGTTTACAAAAGACCGTTAAAACAAAAAACCCACTGGATGGGGTCAACCTGATTCCTTACCTCACCGGCAAAAAAAAGGGTGCGCCACATGAAATTTTGTTTTGGAGAAACCAAGACATGAAAGCCTATGCAGCCATCAATGCGGAGGGAAAAAAATTATGGATGAAAGGGGATACCACTTATCTGTTTGATCTTGCTAACCGTGGACAGGAAACAAGGAATACAGCCGATGAACATCCTGAACTTGTCCAAAAAATGAAAAAGCAGGTTGCGGAATGGGAGAAGGGGTTGAAGCCGCCTGCATTTTTGGGACTGTCTCAGCGGGATGAATACATTCGTTTGAGGGACAAGGCCAATCTGCCCAAATAAGGGGTTGGAGGATCACGAAAAGGATTTAGCAGAATTAACCGTTGGAAGTTTAACAGGACATCCATCACATTTAATTTTATACGATATTTAGGATCAAGTATTTTTTACATTTATTTCAAACGATTGTCAAATGAAGTTGAACAACGATTCACGCCGTAAATTTCTAAAAGATACAGCACTGGTAACAGCAGCTGCATCCATGCCTTCCCTTTTTACACAGGCAAGGTCCAGCCGCAAGGCTGGCGAAAAAGTAAAACTCGCTTGCATAGGCATTGGTAACCAGGGGGCTTCAGACCTGATGCAGTTTCACAAATCAGGTTTGGCTGAATTTGTGGCCTTCTGTGATGTAGACATGGGTGCTCCGCAAACACAGGCTGTCTTGAAACAGTTTCCTGATGTGCCCAGGTTCCAGGACTTCCGCAAGATGTTCGATAAGATGGGAAATGAAATCGAAGCGGTGAGCATCGGTGTTCCCGACCATTCTCATTTTGCCATTACCATGATGGCCCTTTCTTTGGGCAAGCATGTGTATGTTGAAAAGCCGATGGCACGTACCTTCAATGAGGTTGAACTGATGATGAAGGCTGCCGCAAAGCATCCTAAACTGGTTACCCAAATGGGAAATCAAGGACACTCAGAAGCCAACTATTTTCAGTTCAAGGCCTGGAAAGAAGCTGGCATCATCAAAGATGTAACGGCCATCACCGCACACATGAACTCAGCGCGTCGCTGGCATGCTTTCGATCCAAAGATCAAGAGCCTTCCTGCCAAAGAGGCCATCCCATCAACACTTGACTGGGATACCTGGCATGGCGTTGTAAAAGAACACGATTACAACCATGATTACCACAATGGCCAATGGCGTTGCTGGTATGATTTCGGGATGGGTGCCCTTGGAGACTGGGGTGCACACTTGATCGATACTGCTCACCAGTTTTTGGATCTTGGGCTTCCAACGGAAGTCAGCATGTTGAGGGCTGATCAGCACAATCCATTCTTCTATCCCTATTCTTCAACCATTCTTTTCAAATTCCCTGAAAGAAAAGGGATGCCAGCCTGTAACATCACCTGGTACGATGGATTGAACAACCTTCCTCCTTTGCCAGAAGGATATGGCTCTTCAGCAAAGCTGGATGCAAATATTCCTGCGCCAAGCAATGGAGCCATCCAATCACAGAAGTTGAATCCTGGAAAAATCATCTACAGCAAGGACCTGATCTTCAAAGGCGGTTCTCATGGAAGCACGCTTTCCATCATCCCTGAAGAAAAAGCCAGGGAAATGGCTTCCAAACTTCCTGAAGTGCCGGTGAGCCCTTCCAACCACTATGCCAACTTCCTGAAAGCCTGTTTGGGTCAGGAAGAGACGCGTTCACCGTTTGCCATTGCAGGTCCGTTGAGCCAGGTATTCTGTTTGGGTGTACTCTCACAAATGCTCAATACAACATTGAAGTTTGACAGGAAGAAAAAGCAGATTACCAACAACAAACTCGCCAACCAATTGCTGGTGGGCGAACCTCCAAGAAAAGGATGGGAACAGTACTATAAGATTTAAGCCCCAAAACTATCCAGCAAGGCCTTCCAGCAATGGAGGGCCTTTTTTTTGGCTTTTTTATGCCGTCATTCCCTGTGCAATCGAATGAATGATGTAGGGTTTTTCTGTACCGGTAAATTCAATGATCAGGATTTCGTTGGATGCTCTGATGCTGTTGTCCTTGATGAACTGTTGATGGTCAAAGCTGATGTTCAAAACGGTATACCGAAATTTGTTGTGTGGCAATTTTAACGATTCAAGCAGGCTGAACTTTTCCTTCTTGTCAACCTCTTCAACAAAGCGTGATGCAGGTTTTATCTTGTGCTGCAGATGATAATCAATGGCCAGCAATTCCTGCAGTACTTTATCATTTGGAAAAAATGCTGCAATGTATCCTGCAGCAATTTCATAGACCTTGTCGAGGCTGAAACCAATGAATTTTCCGTGTTGCTGTTCAAAATAACGGCCTAGGCCTAGTAGAAAATCGAAGATGCTGTATTGGGCGGTTACATACTTGAGCGTATTGAACAGCCTTGGTTTGTTCCAGTATATTTCCAGTGCGTGTTCCAGCAAGGTGATGTCCGAAAGTTCCTTCTCTGAAAGGTAGTTGCTCCTGATGATCTGATAAGGCGCAACAGGATCGAATTCATATCCATGGTCCTTGTGCTTGTCTCTTACGGGAGTGCCCTTCAGGAATTTAAGGAAGCCCAGTTGCAGTTCCGGTGGAAACAATTTAAAGACCTCTTCAAAGCTGAACTTGATGTCGTTCCAGTAATCCAACGGCAACCCGACAATCAGGTCAAGGTGCATGTCTACATGGTCTTTCAGCTCAAGGATAACACCCTTGGTCTTGTCAAAATTCTGCTTCCTGCTTACTTCAAGGTTGGCTTTCTGGTTAACGGTCTGGATGCCAATTTCAAAACGGAACATCCCTTTTGGAACCTTTTCCTTGATGAACTGCATGATGGCAGGATGAAGAATATCTGCGGTAATCTCAAACTGAAAAACATTGTCTGGTCTTGCGTGGTCCAGGATGAACTGGAAAATATCCAGGGTAAAATCTTTCTTTACATTGAAGGTGCGGTCCAGGAACTTGATCACCCGCCCATGCGTCATCAGGTAAAGCAGGTTGCTCTTGATGTGATCGGTGGGCAGGTAGCGAACACCATTGTCCAGGCTGGCCAGACAGAATTCGCATTTGTAAGGACAGCCTCGAGAGGTCTCAATGTACAATACCCGGTTGCGCAGGGTTTCAGGGTCGTCGTTTTGGTAAGGGTTGGTGCCTGCATATTCTTCCAGCGGAAAATTGATTCCCTGTTGCTGGTAGATCAGCTCACCATTTTGTTTGGACACGATGTTGTTGATGGACCCAACCTGCGGATACTGTTTTATGAAGGCCGTGAAAGGAATTTCACCTTCACCGGTAACGATAAAATCGATGCAATCCAGCTGAATCAGTGCCTGCCAGTCATAAGTAACTTCCGGCCCTCCCAGCAAGATCCTGGTATTGGGGTTGAGGGCCTTGATTTTCTGGGCAACAGCAAGGGTTTGGGTGATGTTCCAGATATAGCAACTGAAACAGACCACATCAAAATGGCTGCAATGAGCTGCAATCTCGTCAGGGTTTTCCTTGATGGTAAACTCCTTCCAGCTCAACCGCTCATCGCCCTTGTTCAGCTCGTACAAGAGCCGAATGGCCAAATTCATGTGGATGTATTTGGCGTTGAGTGTGGTCAATAAGAAGGTGGCTTCGGGCATGGGCACAAAGGTGACCATTTTATCATGAAAAAAGAAAAGCCCTCCAAGCTTGGAGGGCTTTTGCTTAAACAAAACGGAATATCTTACCAGAATCTCACATACAATGCGGCAAGAATCATCAGGGTGGCCACAATCAGGGCAATGGTTTG
>Ga0222712_10002386_pt1 | contig 21551 bp, 24 predicted proteins | sample C33_657DmetaG_FD_165043 | JGI IMG/M metagenome (GOLD analysis project Ga0222712, IMG submission 165043) | Estuarine water microbial communities from San Francisco Bay, California, United States - C33_657D | ecosystem: Environmental > Aquatic > Marine > Unclassified | place: USA: California... | reverse complement strand
ATTCTGCTGACTGGGCCCTGGTGTCACAAGTCAACTTCACCTTCTGGCTCGAGCATGTGGCCCCCACAGAGTTCAGCATTGAAGACTTCCGCATCTACGCGGCCAAGAACGGCATGCCAGAGCCGCACCACCCCAACGCCTGGGGCGCAATGAGCAAACGCTTTTCTCACCTCATCCAGCCAGTTGGCTACACACACAGCCAGCGCCCCGCTGCTCACTCTCGTTTAACTCGTACTTATAGAAGGGCCTGAACATGGCATTCGATCTCTCATCCATCTCGCGCACTAAGCGCATGCGCGCACCCAAAATTGTCATTGCCGGCCCAGGCAAGATTGGCAAGACAACCTTTGCTTCTCAGGCGCCAAACGCTGTCGGCATCTTGACTGAGGACGGCGCTGACGCGGTTGATGCTTCGGCCTTTCCGTTGTGTTCTTCGCTATCCGATGTCTATTCAGCAATAGGAACGCTGCTCAAAGACAAGCACGACTTTGAGTCTGTGTTCCTGGATTCCCTCGACTGGCTCGAGCCACTGCTGCACCAGCATGTCTGCGAGGCCAACAAGTGGGCATCGATCGAGGCGCCTGGTTACGGCAAGGGCTACATCGCTGCAGCTGAAGAGTGGCGCACGTTGCTCTCAGGCCTGGAGGCTCTTCGCGCTCAACGCAACATGGCCATCATCTTGATCGCGCACGACAAGATCAAGCGCTTTGAGTCTCCCCTGCATGAGGGCTACGACCAATACACATTGAAGTTGCACGACCGCGCTGGCGCTCTTGTCCAGGAGTGGGCAGACGTCATTGGCTGGGCCAACTACCGCGTCGTCACAACTCAATCAGACGCCGGCTACGGCAATAAAGAGACAAAGGCCCGCACCACGGGCGAACGAATCCTTCACGTTGAACCGCACCCCGCTCACATGGGTGGGAACCGTTTCGGTTTGAAGAATATGCCTCTCAGCTGGGAAGCATTCGCTGCTGCACTTGCGGCCAACAACTAAGCCATCAACCAGGAGAAACCACATGGCCTTATTCAACTTCAACGCTGCCACTGTCGAACCAATGCAGGCGCGCTCATTCGAGCCGCTGCCCAAAGGCGACTACGAAATGATGATCGTCAAATCAGACGTCAAGCCAACGCAGGCCGGCACTGGTCACTACATTGAGCTGGAGATGCACGTCCTGAACGGTGAGCACTCAGGCCGCCGCCACTGGGAGCGCTTGAATGTAGACAACCCAAACAAGACAGCGCAAGACATTGCCAACGCGGCCCTGGCCTCTCTTTGCTATGCCATTGGCATCGAAGACATGACCGAGACAGAGCAGCTGCATGACCAGCCGTTTGTTGCGCATGTGGAGATCGACAAGAAAGATCCAACACGCAACCGCGTCATGGGCTATGCGAGTGCAGGCGCGCCAGCACCTAAAGCAGCGCCAGCAGCACGTCCTGCTGTTGCCTCAGCTCCAGCTAAGAAGCCCTGGGGTTGATCATGGCGCGAGTGCCCGAGTCACAGCACACAACGGCCACTGCGATCGTGCGGTGGTACGAGAGCAAGCCACAAGAGCACCGCCCACACATGGGCGCGTCTCTGATTGGCCACCAATGCAATCGGTACATCTGGCTGACATGGCGCTGGGCGCTCAAGCCTGAATTTTCAGGCCGCATGCTGCGCTTGTTCAGCACCGGCCAGCGCGAGGAATTACGCCTGATCGAAGAGCTGCGTGGTATCGGCGCGACTGTATGGGAACGTGATCCAGACACTGGTGATCAGTTTCGCGTGTCGGCCTGCAATGGCCACTTTGGTGGCTCACTCGACGGCGTTGGCAAAGGTCTGCCAGAGGCGCCAAAGTCACCCTGCGTGCTCGAGTTCAAGACACACAACGACAAGTCATTCAATGACCTGTGCAGCAAGAAAGTGCAAGGCGCAAAGCCTCAGCACTATGACCAGATGACGGTTTACATGGGGCTGATGGAGATCGATCGCGCCATGTACATGGGCGTGAACAAAAACAACGACGACGTCTATTGCGAGTGGGTCCATTTTGACAAGGACCACTTTGCAGTGCTGATGGATCGCGCACAGCACCTGATCGAGCAGACAGCATCACCAGAGCCACTGAGCCGCGACCCAAGCTACTACATCTGCAAGATGTGCAGCTTTCACAAGCACTGTCACGGTGGTTTGGCTGCCGAGATGAACTGTCGCACATGCTGTCATTCCTCACCCGTTGAAAACGCAGCGTGGTCTTGTGGCCATCACAAAAAGCAGATCGATGACAAGACCCAACGCGCTGGCTGTGAAGCTCACCTGATGATCCCGTCGCTGATCCCCTACGCGGAAGCAATCGATGGCGGCGAGTCCTGGATCGCATACAAGCACCGCGAGACTGGTGCGACGTTTGTGAATGGCCAGGAAACCATCGAAGCCTACGGCCAGAGCTTCTCGAGCAAAGAGCTGCAACTGTGCCCTGGCTCATTGATAGCTGAAGTGGCCGCGCTCAAGGAACAGTTTCCAGGCAGCAAGGTTGCAAGTGGAAGTCTCCTAACAATTTTTGACGATCTGGCCACAGACCCTGATGACATTCCAGTTAAGAAAGACAACCCAACCAAGGCAGAAGCCAGACGCAAAACAAGCGCAGCAGTTGAGGCAATGAAACGTTTTGGGGAGTCGCGATGATCAAGAATGTTTGCATTTATGTGAGCCTGTGGTGCGCGAGCCTGGTCATCATTGGCTTGCTTGCGAAGGCCACTTACTACGTCTTCATGTTGGGGTGGAACGCGCTGTGACCATCATCGACATGATCAAAGAACGCACGGTTGAAGTAGGCGATTGCTGGGAGTGGCAAGGAGCTTTGCAGGCGTGTGGAACAACACCCACGATTCGTCACAAGCAGCGGACCATGTCTGTGCGCCGATTGATCATGGAGGTGCAGGGCTATTCGCTGGAAAGCAAAGTTGCCACATGCACATGCGGCAATCACTTGTGCGTCAATCCTGAGCATGTGGAAATCATTACCAGGAAGAAACTCACAAAGCGAGTTGCATCACAAATCAGACGCTCAGTCAGCGTGATTCGCATGGCCAAGATTTCTTTAGTGGCGCGTCAACACGCAAAGCTCAACGAGCAGTTGGCTGAAGAAATCAGGCAGGCCGAGGGCACACAGCGCGAGATCGCCAAACGTTTTGGCGTGAGCCAGGCAACAGTCAGCGTGATCAAGCGCGGCAAGACCTGGCGCGACTACAACAACCCTTTCGCTCAGCTTATTGGAGCAAGTAACAAATGAATTTTTTAATCGGTATTGATCCAGGCGCGTCCGGCGCCGTTGCGATCCTGGAGAAGAGCGGAAAGCTGGTCCATGTCTTTGACATGCCATCAGTCGAAGTCATGGCAGGTGGCAAAGCCAAAAAACGAGTGAGCCCGGAGATGCTGGCCGCCGAGCTCAGGCTTTACGCCGACCAGGGCGCCACAGCTGTGGTCGAGCAAGTGGGCGCGATGCCTGGCCAGGGCGTGAGCTCCATGTTTGCCTTCGGTGAATCTTTTGGCTTGGCCAAGGGAGTCCTGGCCGGCCTGGGCATCCCGACCAGCACCGTGACGCCTGGTAAGTGGAAAAAAGCAATGGGAGTCAACGCAGGCAAGGACGGCAGCCGGGCCAAGGCAGCGCAGCTGTGGCCGACCCAGGCGGGCGAGTTCAAGCGCGTCAAGGACGATGGCCGCGCCGAGGCAGCGCTAATTGCCGAATGGAGCCGTCTTAACTGACACATGTTGACATTTCCGATGATAGTTGAGACAATCTCAACATCAAATTAAGGAGTCCCAAAAAATGGCACTTATTCTCAGAGGCGACAACTATTGGATGGACGTCCAGATCAATGGCAAGCGTTTGCGTGAATCACTCAAGACCGGCGACAAGAAGCTGGCCCAGCAGCTGCACGACATGCGCAAGGCTGAGCTCTGGCGCGAGGGGGTCTTGAAGGAGAAGCCCAAGAAGACATTCAAGGAGGCATGCGCACGCTGGCTGGTCGAGCGCGCACACAAGCGCTCGCTGCCTGATGACGAGCTCAAGATCAAGTTTCTCCTCCCAAAGATAGGCACTGTGCTGCTGTCTGAGCTCACTCGAGACAAGATTGAAAGCGTGCTGCCCAAGGAGGTTGCAGGCGCCACCAGGAACCGCTACCGCGCCCTGATCCGCGCCATGCTGCGTGCTGCTGAGCGCGAGTGGGACTGGCTTGACCGCGCCCCTATCCTCAGAACAGAGGCAGAGCCAAAGCGCCGCGTCGCATATTTGACACGCGAGCAGGCCGAGGTTTTGATCACTTGTCTCCCGGAAAAGTATCGGATGCCAGTCCGTTTCGCTTTACTCACCGGGTTGAGAAGATCGAATGTTTTTGGCTTGACCTGGGAGGCTGTAGACCTGGCCAATGGCATGGTGCATGTGGCCGAGGAAGACGCCAAAGCTGGCCAGCGCATCCTGGTCCCGCTGAACAAGTCGGCCAAGGCACTGCTGGAATCCTTCCCTGAGCCCCGCAAAGGCCGCGTGTGGGGCGATATGGACCGCGTCTGGGCCAACACCTGGACAGGCGCCTGCAAGCGCGCTGGCGTGCCTGGCTTTCGTTTCCATGATCTGCGCCACACCTGGGCGTCCTGGCACGCTATGGCCGGCACTCCCCTGTCGGTGCTCCAGGAGCTGGGTGGCTGGCACTCGCATGAGATGGTGCAGCGATACGCCCACCTGTCGCCAGAGCACCTGGCGAATGCTGCTGAGCGCGTTAACTTCTGAGGGTGCTGGGGTGGCCGATGGGACTCGAACCCACGACCGCTGGAATCACAATCCAGAGCTCTACCAGCTGAGCTACGGCCACCGCTGCTTTGAATCTACGACACAAAAATGTCACAACAACTCAAAAATCACAACTTGGAAATGCCGAAAGCCTTGATTCTATTGGGGTGGCTGATGGGGCTCGAACCCACGACAACAGGAATCACAATCTGAGTTTACCAAAAAAAGCCCCCAATTACGGGGGCAAAGGTGCAGATGGCAACTGCTCTGTCACAAATCAATGGCACAAAAATGTCACATTTATTCTTCCTCGGTTTCCATCGAGCTGAGGAACAAAGCCTTCTCAGCTTTGCGCCGTTTGACCAGGCCCGGCAATTCTTTGCCGCCTCCCCTGGTCCACTGCATGAAGGCCTCCGCGGCCCCCTCCCAGTCCTGGCGCCCGATCTTCATCCGAATAGTGGAACGCTGAAAGTTTCCCAGCCCGGCATTGAACGCAAAGCTGGTACACGCGTCGAAAGCGCCTTGATTGCCAAGCAGATTGGGAGCAAGTCGTAAAACACCACGCTCAAAACTAGCGACGTCACTTGCGAATAGCGCATCGATCTCTTGTTGACTCCAAACACGGCTGTCCTCCGGTCTCAGTGGGTATTCCTTGCGGATCACGGGGCTGTGAATCTCCTTCACCCGCACCATTGGCAGCCTGATCTGCTCCTGGTAGAGCACATGGCCCCAGCCAATCGTCCAGATGTGCGCGGGGCATAGGTAGGGCCGGTTTCTGCAGCCCTCGTACTGGTGCATGAGATCTGCACCGGCCTTGCTCAACTTCACTTCTTGCTCCAGCTGCGTGAGCCAAACCAGAAGCCGATGATCCCGCCAAGCATGGCCATCTCATCGCTGCTGAAGATGATGTCGGAGGCGCGGATCAGGTCGTCAATGCTGCCGATCAGGTTTGGGTGCTCGTAGATGTAGAACGCGATCCAGGCGTTGATCGCACACAGCTCGAGCACAAAGATGTAGGTCACCACAGGCCGCACAGTGCCGACGAAGTTGACGACCCAGGTGCTGGCTCGCTCCAGAACCTTCTTGTCGTGGTCATACGCGGCCACCGTCATCTGCGCGTCGGTCTGCATGGCGATCTGATCGGTGCGGATCTCCTCGACCCTCTGCTGGGCCGCAAAGCCCTTGGCCGCCAGCTCGAGCTCGCGTTCTGTCTGGACCCTGGCCAGCGCCAGCTCATGCTTCTGGTCCGCTTTGTTTTGGAAGAAGTCCAGGAGCTTGGGAAGGCCTGAGATCAGCAGGCCACCGAGGGTTGAGAACAGAGACAGCATTTTTAAAGTCCAATCATTCCAAGAAACTTAGCCACAACCTTGTCCGACAGTGAGTCGGGCAAGAACTTCAGAAAACCCAGCGCGTACCAGGCGACGCACATACGCACGAAAATCTTGAGCCAAAGGTCAAACTGCTTTTGGTACTCATTCATCGACCACACTTTCGAGCGCCATTGCACAGCTCAGTCAGCTCGTTAATGCCGATGCCGACCAGAAGCAGAACGAACACCGTGCCGCCAATGATGATGGCCAGCTCGATCTGCTCTTGTTCCTTTTGCTTCTTTTTCTTTTCTGCTTCTTTGAGTCTGCGTGCTTCTATTGCATCGTCTCTGTCCATCTCGGCTTTGCGAGCCATCATCTTGTTGTAGACGTCAATGTTGCCGGTCTGCATGTAGAGCAGCTGAAGCTCTCTTTGCAGATTCCTACTGTTCATCAATGCGTTTTCAATACGCATTGCAATTTCAAAGTTGGATTTGCCGCCAGCCTTTTTGGCAGCAAGCATGGACTTGGTCGCATTGCTCTCAGCGTCAAAAAGACGCCCGACCATGACCGACAGGCCGCCGATATCGTTGGCGACCTTTTGCGCTTTCTTGACGAGACTGACGGCTTTCTCTAAGCCTTCCAACGCGCTGATCGGATCGATCATGGCAGCCTCCACATGAAGACCATGACGTAGACCGACCACATCACCAGGCCGCACATGGCTGCTGCAGCGATGAACGCGATCAGCCAGTCCTTCATGCTGATCACTTGGGGAGAGAGTTATGGCCTGCGAGCCACATGGCGAGGCCAATGACAGCTACGCCTGTGAGCCAGGCGAGCTTCTTTAAAACTGTTTTTCCGACTTCTGTGTAGACCTTGTTGAGAGCGACCTCAGCCGCCCGCTCTGCAATGTGCTCGATCTGCTCGTCAGTCAGTGACACTTCCTTCATCTGCAACCCCTTCGGTGTTCTTTGGGAGCTGCATCTCTGCCTGGGCGCGGATCTTGGCCGCGATGGGCCAGGTGTTGGTGTTCGTCGGGAGTGCCCCGATCGCGTCCAGTACCGCGTTGACTTCGTTCAGCTCGAGTTTGAGTGTGATTTCCATGTGATTCCTTTGGAGGTGTCGTGGGTTGCTTTTTTGTAATGGTGTGGCGATTATCGCATCGCCAGGGGCGTGGATTAAGCAGGCGTATTGGGATCAACCCACTGAGGGTTGAGTGTCCATGCGCCAGCGTCGTACAGGTACTTGCAGCCATCCCAGTCTTCCGGGGGTGTCACGTTTTCAACGACCGTTGCATTGGTGCTGTTCATGTCCGATATGTTGCAGTCAGGCGCGGCTGTCATGTCGTTGCCCAAGGTAATCACAGCATCATCTGCCCAGATGTACTTAGATTCCCTCGTTACGTTTTCGATTAGTGTCTTCATGCTTATCCTTTGATAACGAGTTTAGTGGCCGTAAGCGCCAGCCCTGCGTAGGGCTGAGAAGTTGTGGCTGACGACAAACCTCCATTTGGTGTGACGTAATATTTCAAGCCTGGAGTAAGTCCAGACTGAGCATCATCAGTCGAGCCAACGGTTTGAATTGTGGCTGTCTGCCCGTTTGTATACGCGGCGCTTGAAATGCCGAGGAAGTTTGTAGCTGTGAGTGTTGACGAATACGCGGTAGCCATCTCAATGTACGGGTATGAAGCACTGTTTATCGTACCCTGAATAATGGCGTTAGCGACTGTGTTGACAGCATACGATTTAGCAGCGTTATCACTCATGTACTGCTGACTTCCAACAGTAATTGTCCCTCCAGACACGGTTAATCTGTTTGTGTATCTCCCGTAGAACGCATAAAAACTACTTGTCAACGAGTAATTAAGCACCGCATACGGTAAATAAGAGTTGTATCCAGTAAGGAGCGTTTCTGGCGTTCCTATCGATGCTGTTGAACCAGAAACTGTGACGCTAACGGCCCGTAGCGCACCACTGTTTCTACCGTATAGAGCTAAATACATCTCCAATTCTGGGCTGTAAGCTATTGCCTTCGGATAGCTTGAAGTTGTGTTCGACTCAACCACAACCGTAGTTCCAAATGTAATAGTAAGCCCCGAAAGCGTTCCAGCTCTAATGCTTGGATAGCCGCTGGTCCCTGTAAAGGCAACAACAATGGTATTTGTTGATCCATTTGCAGCGACAGCATCCAGACTGTTATAGCCGGCTGTCGTGTAGTTCATGGGACTGCCAAAGGAAATGTATGGGTAACCGACCGTCAAGTTACTTGCAATTGCATATTGAATACCGTTGTCGCCGTAATAGGTAAGCACGGCCTTTGCGTTAACGTCATCAACACAGGCGTTGTGTCCAAACATGCCAATAAGTTCACCGCCGCCATTCTTACTCCAAACCGCAAGGTTGGAGCCGTAACTAGAAAACGTCGTGTTTTCAATTACCCCGCAAGCGGTATCGCCCTGACCGTTTGAATTTTTTCTATAGAAAACGTAAAACCTATTTCTGGCCGTACAAAATACGGCTTTAGGTCCATTGGTTCCGTTACCAACAGCCTCATAAACAACAATAGTTTCGTCCCCAAATGTAATTGTTGATCCATTAACAGAACCAACTCGTGCATAAAGGTAGTTGTTAGAACTATTTGTGTAGAAGAAAACAATTTTGTTGTCTATCGGGCTGTACGCGGTTGCTGTTGTACCGGTGGTAGTAGACGCGGCCCCCGAGGTGGCGGCCCCGTTTGCAATCGTGGTTAGTGAACCGGTAGATGCGGCAATTGCGCTCACTGTCCCATCGCTGTTTAAGATCACCTTAGTGCCATCACTCAACGCACCAGACGCAACCGCAGTCACAGTGCCAGCAGACGCGGGAGGTGCAGCCCAAGTGGGAGCAGCTCCAGAACCACCAGAAGTCAAAACCTGTCCGGATGTGCCGTAGCTGCCGTTAAATGCCACCGCGCCGGTGCTGCTAATTTTCAAACGCTCAGTTGGTGACGCAGCGCCGTCAGCGGTCGTGAAAAACGACAGAGCACCAGGCACGTCGTTTGTGCCAGGCGTGCCGTCCGAGTAACCAATGATCGCGGCAGACTGCAAATAGTTTGCGCCGTCAAACGATCTAAAGACAATGTTTCCTAAGTTGTCGCCGCTTTGAACAATCGCGCCCGCACGATCCTTATCGAACACCAGGTAAGAGGCGCTCGAGTCGTTGGTCTTGTTGCGGTTGACGACCTGGGGGTAGTAGCCGCTGTTAGAGACCAACGCAATGCCTGCTGACGTCACGTTGTCAGGAGTCGTCGTTCCAATCCCGACAGCACCTGTCGAAGACACCACAAACGGCGTTGCGTCAGCTGCGACGTCCTCGATGTACAAAGCATTGCCGCTGCCGGTCTGAGTGATCGACAGAGCCGCGTTGGATGAGTTGTCGGTGATTGTCTGGTTGGCGGTGAAGACGTTGGCCGCACCCAGCTGTGCAAAGCCAGCAGTTGGCAAGTACGCAGCCACCCATGCAGAACCGTCGTAGACCTTCATCGCGTTGCTGGTGGTGTTCCAGTACAGAGCACCAGTCAGCAAAGGATTGCCGTCGTTGTCTGTCGTTGGGTCAGATGCTTTGGCGCCCAAGTAGCGATCGTCAAACGAGTCGAAAGAGGCCGCCGCTGCGCTCGCAGATGAAGCAGCAGCACTTGCGCTGCCGGATGCAGACGTTGCAGAAGACGAGGCTGCTGAAGCAGACGCCGCAGCAGCAGCTGCAGACGCGGCAGCTGTCGTTGTCGAGCCAAAGATCGTGTCGATGTAGTTTTTGGTCGCAGCGTCCTGGGCCAACGTAGGATCACCGAGGCCGGTGATCTTGTTTGTGCCCATCGCGATCGCGCCGGACATCGTGCCACCGGTCAGGTTCAGCTTGAGCGCCAAGGCAGCGTCAACCTGGGCCTGCGTGTAGGCGTCAGTGATGCCGAAGCCGGCCAAGGTCGTTGGATTTGTGCCGGCAGTCACGCGGCCCCACTGGTCAACCGTCACCGACTTGTAGGTCGATGCAGTCACGCCTGTGGTGGCCAGGTCGATCTCGTCGGAGCCGACGACGATGCGCGAGCTCGAGGCGGTGTTCACGTTGAGCGTGTTGCCGGTCTTGCTCATGCCCGTGCCGGCGATCACTTGGCCAGCGCCTGAAAACTGCTCAAACGTCACAGCTGTGACGCCCAATGTCCCACCTGGTGCAGATGTGCAGACCCAGCCGGTGTTGTCATTCACTGTGCCGTCTTCAACAAACGTGAAAGCGCCGACCAGCTCGGCCCATGTGTCAGCGTCAGTTGAACGCGTCCAGCTGCCTGCAGCCACGACGTAGATGCCGTTGTTGGCTGCTGTCGATTGATCCTTGACCAGGACGCGATCGCCTGCAATCACGGCCACGCCGTCAATCGTCTGAGCGCCAGACAGGGTGATGTTTGCAACCGTCGCAGCGCGGCAGGAGGCTTTGACATCGAGGCCCTGGGCGACGCTGTCAACGTAGGCCTTTGTGGCCGCGTCCTGGTCAGCCGTTGGAGTGGCCAGGCCTGTGACTTTGCTGTTGCTCATGGCGATCGCACCAGACATAGTGCCGCCAGTCAATGCCAGGCGAAGCGCGTCCTGCGTGTCAACGTAGGCCTTGTTGGCTGCGTCGCTTGGGTTGGTTGGGTTGCTCAGACCTGTAATGGTCGCGGAGCTGCCGGCAGTCATGTCCAGCGCTCCAGTGATCACGACGTCGTTGAACGTCGATGTGCCAGAGCCAGCCGTCACGTTGCCGGTGACGTTGCCAGAAACGCCACCCGTTGCGGTGATCGCACCAGTCACGGCCAAAGTTGAGGCCAGGGTAGTCGCGCCGCCCACGGCAAACGTGCCGCCTACAGACGCATTGCCAACGGCAGTCAGCGCCTTGCCTGAGGGGATCGTCAGGCCGACAGTCGAGAACTGAGCGGTGTTGACGCCTAGAACGGCCATCCAGGTCGAGCCTGAGCCTGAACGGTAGAGGCCAGTGTTGGTCTCGTTCAGGTATGACAGGCCAGGACCGCTGACAGAGCCGTCAGCGATGCGGAAAGGCGCCAGCATGCCGCCAGCGCCTGTGCGAGAGAGGGAGTTCGTCAGCTCGTTGGCCACGTCCTCCAGAGTCGTGTTGGCCCATTCGGCCTCGATCACGTCACCAGGGGTGACGGGGTTTCCTCCGGGTAGCGTGTAAACGCCTGAACTATTGCGTGGCATGTCTTACTCCTAGTTGCCTAGCGCGGCGCCGTAGTTGCGCAACGCGGGAATTAAATACTCTTGACCATATTTTCGTACAGCGCCTTGGACGGGATATTTCCCCATCAGCATGTTCTGGCCAGCCTGCGTGCCAAGCAATAAAGACGCACCTGCGTCCATGCCAACCATAGGCAAACCAAAGCCACCGACAAGCATCATTTTCTCGGCAGTGCCTGGACCAACATCGGGCAATGTGTTGCCATAAACCTGTTGAGCAGTCAGTGCTTGTTGCTGACCTGGTGCTTCACCGCGTGAGAACGCAGACTTGTCTAACGTCTTGTCGCGGGCGCGGATAGCGTTGAGCTGCTGGGCAGGTGTCACCACACCACCCTCTTTTTGAGCGCCCAACATGGAAGATGCGCGGCTGACGGTCTTGAACTTGGCGTAAGCCTTGTTGATCTCCGCCGCTTCTGAGGCCACCTCGGGAGGCAAGCCTCTTGAGCGCAAGGACTCGATCGTTGAACGCAAAGCTGTCAAGGCCTCGGCCTTTTCTGCGTCGCCAGCTTTCCAAGCCGCTGTGATCGAATCATTCACACCGTCAAGAGCTTTCTTGACGTTGCCGTGTGTCGTCACTTCTCGACCTGGCTCGACAGATGTGGTGATTGGTGTCTTGATGCGAGAGCTCACCAAACCTTTACCAACGTTTTCGCCGCCAGAGCGGGTAGTAGTCGGGCTAGTCAAACCAGCCAAAGTGTCTGTGGCCTTGCGAACCGCACCGGCCACGTCGTCAGACGCGCCTGGCAAGTAAGCCTTTGTGTTGCGCAGGAGCTCAACGACTTGCTTGTTGAATTGATCGTCAACCGGCACGCCTCGGCTGCCGTATAACGCGCCGTAAGCCTCATCAAAGCGCTCTGACAGCTCTTGCAAGCCTTTTGAGCCAACGTCTTTGACAGGAGGCCTTTCCCAGCGTAACACGCTGCCAGCATCGTCGAGCACGGGCTGAGGTGGAGTCGCCTCACGCAGCAAGACTTTATTCCAGGACTCCACGCCGGCACGCTCTTGGCCTTTGATGATGTCGCCGGCCACTGGTAATGCTTTGGCACGCTCGGCAACGTTGCGCAAAACGCGGCCCGTGCGGGTTGCATCGTCTGTCGCCTTCCACATTGGCACATTTGCGCCTTGATCCATGAGCTCGCGTGCGGCAGGCGACACCTTGTCGGAGACCACACCGCCCAAAGCCTTGGTCAGGAAACGACCAGCGACGTCACCCACAGCGCCACCGGCTGCACCGCCATAAAAGGCGCCTGTGCGGTCTTCTGGCGCAAGGGCGGCAGACGCCAAGCCAGAACCAGCCGCAGCCGATCCTGTGCCTGTACGCGTGGCTGCAAGTGCTTTCCCAAGGTAGGGCACGGCTTTGGCGGCCATGCTTGCGGCTTGCACGCCTTGAATAGCTCGAGTTGAGGGGGCAGCAAGCATGCCGATCTCGCCGGCAATGTTGCCCACTGTTGCAGCTGTGTCGCCCTGCTTTACAAAAGCCTTGCCCTGTTCAAGCAATGCTTTGTCTTCTGGTGTGAGATCGGTGAACAAGCCTTTGAGGCCCATCGCTGCGCTGTCGAAGGCTTGTTTTGCACCGCCAACACCGCGCATGAATGCGCCCATCTGGCCAACATCCTGGCCGGCATAGACGTTGGCTTGGCTGCGTTCCTTCTGCTTTCGAACTTCGCCCAAGTCTTGAGATGCGAGCTTGCGCTCAAGATCCTCAAGACGGCGCAGTTCTTCAAGTTCTTGGCGAGGGTCGCTCATGGTGTGTTCCTTCCATGCTTTGCACGCAAGCGAGCAAGCTCGGCCATCTCATCACTTGACAAGCCGCCTGCGCCTGATGACTGTGCACCACCAGAACGAGCTTTTGCTGCGTCATTGATTGCGCCACCAAACGACTTGGCGTTCATGCGTGCGTAATCTCGAGCCGCCTTCAGTTTCTCCATGACGATCTCTGGAGGATCTTCCGCAGCTGGGATGAACGTTGCAGCGCGTGCTGCCTCGCCCACTGACTGCGCAGCGCCGTAGATGTCGCTGATCTCCATCGCGGCCTGACGTAATACGTCAGAACGCAGCTTGAGCGTGTTCTCGTCCAACACTTTGGCGCCCACGCGGCCTTGAATCGATGCTGGCAGCTTTGAAACCACTGCGGCTGTGATCCCAAACGCGCCAGGGTTTGCTTCGATCTGTTTGACAAGGGCGTCGGACGAATCAGCCTTTGTCTGAAAAGTCTGAGCAGCTCCAACGTTTTTCTCAAACGTTGCTTTTGGTGTTGCTTGGCCACCGTAGGGTGTGTAGATCGGCTGCCCTTGAGGGCCTACATCCAGCACAAAGTTCATGCCGGTCTTGTTGGTCACTAGCGGCTTGCCGTCTGTTGTAAAACCAGATTGAGTGAACGAGCCGCCAGAGTTTTGAGCGGCCATGTCGCGGCGCAAGCCCAACATTTCCATCTTGTACATTTGCTCAAACTCACGCGCTTTGCGTTCGCTTGCAATGCGCTCGCGAGCAGTCTCAGCAGTTGCGGCCATCGTCTCGTAGGCTTTGGCCTGCTGTAGCAAGAACTCAGCTTTCTTGTTCTGAGCGACCTCTGGGTCTTTCAGATACTCGCCTTCAGCGGTAATCACGCCGCTACCCATTTTCATGGGGTCGCGTGACGTGGCAGCCTTCTTTAGATACTGCTCTTGCACGGGGGCAAAGCTCTCCCCTGCAAACTGAGCTGCCAACGCATTGAGCATAGCTCCCTCGCCCTGCTGGGCACGCTGCTTGGCAAACTTTTGAAACTGCGAAAAGTCAGGCTCTTGGTTGTAGAGGTCGCTGCCTTGCTCATAAAGCTGCGCGGCTTTTGATCGATACGCGTCGATCGCGTTGGGAAGCATGCCGCCTTGATTAGGCCGCACTGTGTTTGACAAAACGCCGCCTGGCGACTGAATCATCGCCCTCGACTTTTTTAAGAGGCCAACTTGCGGTTGCTCCTCCTCGTTGTTGAACAGGGTGTAATCGACCATGATCAATATCCAGAACCTGGCATGTCGAAGCCATAATCTTCGGTGTTCATGCCTCCGCCCAAGCCGGCGGTAGGCATTGCACCAGGCGCCATGCGACGTTTGCGCAGCTGCTCCAAGGCCATGCGTTGACGATCATTCATGCCGCGCATGCTCTGATCAACGCCGCCCTGAGCCTTTGAAGCAAGGTAGCCCTGACCAAGCTGTGCGATTGCCTGACCGATGCCTGGCGCAACGTAGTGCTTGCCGACCATCTCGCCCTGCATTGCCTTCATTGAGTTGCCGCGCAACGCGTCAACCATCGCCTGCTTCTTCTTCAGCTCAGCTTCTTCAGGACGCATTTGGCCCATCTGGACCAGGTACTCAAACATCAAATCGTCATTCATCACAGACCTCCGTAATTCACCATCAAATAGCCACTGGCGTGACGCTTGACGAGGTCAGGTCGCACCGCTTTAACTTCTTGGGCAATCACACCGCGTTGCGGCATTCCCATCATTGTGTAGTCATAAATTCCCACGCCAATTGCGTGAGTGCCAACGCGCTTGATATTCGACTTCAAGCGACGATCGGAGAACATGAACGCGGCAGATCCAAGCTGTGCGCCAGCGCCCAGCAAGTTGCCAAATGCAGCGTTCTGCGCGTTTGTCGCGCCCAGCTGCGCGTCGTAGCCCATTTGGGTCGCGCCCAAGATGTTGGGCGTTTCTGACTTGGTGGCCGTATTGAATGAAGGCATGTTTGGCATGCTCACTTGCTGACCAGACAACAACGCGTTCATCTCGTTGAGAGACATACCGCGGCGCTGTGCTTCCTCTGCGATCGCTTGCTGGCGCAATTGATTCTGCGCATTGGCGTACTGCTGGTTCAAACCAAACTGCTGAGACATTGCGTTGTTTGACGCGCCCATGTTTGCAAGATCCAACGCGTTGGCTTGGCCAAGTGCCTGGTTCTGGAATTGAGCCGCGCCCAAGTTCTGCTGATAGCCCTGCTGCGCAGTGCCCATCTGCATGTTGTAGAGGCGCTGTGCTTCGTTTCCAGCTGTGTCCAAAGCGTTGTAGCGCTCGGCAGACTGACGCTGAGCCATGTTGTTCAGCTCTCGGTCGTAGCCTTCTGTGCCTGGGCGAAAACCCATGTTGGAGAGCTTTGTCTCAAGCTGGCGCTGTTGGTAGTCATGCGCGGGTTGCATCTTCTGCATGAGCTGATTGGCCACCGTGTCGCGGTAGGACGAATCAAACTGAGGCAAAGGAGAGCCAAAGTTGAAGCCAGTCGCCAAGCCTTTGGAGTAGTCGTTGGTCGAAGTTTGAAGACTTCCAGGTGCATTCAGCTGCGCCATCTGAGGCAGACCGGCATAGTCGAAAGGCTTGCTGTACTCATCGGCCACTCGATCCATGAAGCCGCCAGCCAATTGACTGCGATCGTTTTGAAGACTGATTTGCGAATCAAGAGCAGACTGCAAGCCAGGCGCTAGCGATGTGTTCTGTGTCCACGTCGTGACGTTCTGACCAGTCGCCGGATCAACAGACGAATCTGTTCCCCAGCTCTGCGTTCCCCACGGCGTGTTGATCGTGGGACGGTTCGCAAAGTTTTGCGCAGTCGTTGCCTTCTCGGATGCCGCCGCTTGTGCGGTTGCTGCGCCGAGATAATCAGGCGCTGCTGGTGCTGACGATTTCCCGCCCATGTTCTTTCTCCTTTATCCAGCGGCATTCATCACGCCGCATTTCAAACATCACACAGTCAACCGTTTCTGCGATTTGTCTAAATCCCAGTTTTCGGTTCATGCTCAAAGCCTCAGTCAAGTGCTTTGGTGTGAGGCCATAGACAGCATCCTTCCCGCAGTGCAGGAGCGGATACTCAAAAGCCGCACGCCAAAGTGCTCGAGTCAAACCATGCTTGCCATCAAACGCAACGTGCATCCAGCAAGCATTTTCTGTCCACGCGTTGAATGCAACCGCTGATGCGATTGTGCCGTCATCGCGCATTGCAGCGATCGTTCTGAGATCGCTGCTCCACGGCAAATTTGTGTTCCGGTTCATCCATTGCCAGATGACCGGATACTGATCGGGCTGATCAGTGACGATTTTCAAGGACGGCTCCTGTTAAGCCGGTTGAGAAGCTCGTAACCGATTGCTTTTGCTGCCTCCTTGTTCAAAACAAACTCGCCGTTTTTGAGCGCTGCAAAGCCGTCATCAGGGCCGGCAGGGTTTGGCCCCGCCAAGCGGTCTGGCGTGACTTTGCCGCCTTTGGCAAATGCCATCGTTGCAGCGCTTTGATCATCAAAGTATTTGCCGCCGCCGCTGCCGCCAAAGTCATATCCAAAGTCGGAGTCCGCGTAGTCGTCAACACCATCGGATCCGCCTGACCCGCCGCCAATGCTGTCGATGATGTCTTGAATGCCGTCTGTCGTGCCGTCGTCCTGAATGAAATCATCCTGATCACCGGGAACAAGGCCAGAGTTGATCAAATCCAAGATGTCACCTGTAGTGCCATCGTCTTGAGGAGATTCCTCATTGGGATCGACAACCTCGATGTCCACTGTTCCGGTTGTTTCTTTGCCGTCGGGATAGACAAGCTCATCGAGCAAGTCAGTGTCAAGGTCTAAGTTGAAGTCGTCGTCAACCGTGTCATCGGTATCGTCAGTGTCATCGGTGTCGTCGTCAAAAACGGTGTCGTCAACAGTGTCATCAACGACATCGTCATCAATAACATCGTCATCGATGATGTCGTCGTCAACCACGTCGTCGTCAACAACATCGTCATCTATGATGTCGTCGTCAATGATGTCGTCATCAACCACCACGGTGTTGTCAATGAATGGCGGCACATACGGCGGGACATACGGGGGAACGTATGGCGGCTGCGTTTCACCGCCAGGCAACGTCACATCAGGTGTGATCGCCTTCGGCATCTTCAAAATGGGAATCGCTTTTGACAGAGATGTTGGCTTGCGATTGAACGTGATGCCTTGGCCGTTGGCACGGTTGGCCAACAGTCGCACGCCAGGGTTGTTGCTTGAGCGCTCACTGCGCAAAGCGCTGATCATGCTGGTCAAGCCAGGATCATTCGTTCCGCGACCAAAGTTGAGCTCAGGCGAGCGAGCAATTAGCTGCAACGTCTCGTCAGGTAACCCATAAGTGTTCTTGTTTACAGCCATTTACATCACTCCACCTAATTCGGTCATCACATTGCAAGACGTGAAGACTGTTGCCGGCAGGCCGCGCACCTTCATGCGCAGCGAGCCGTAATACCCAAGACCAGTCGTGCCGGCCCACGCCTGGTAGGTGTTCGTTCCCACCCAGGTCGATGTGTTCCAGATGCCCTCATCCCACACGGCGCCGCTGTCCTTCGTAAAGAAGGGAGAGCCACCTACAGGGCTGGTTGCAAACTGCGTGTTAATTTGCAGCTTGATGGCTGGCGCTGCCAAAGCGACAAACGTCGGACGCACCATGCCGAATTTTTTGAGCTGTGCCGGTGTGCCAAATGCCTGGAACGACGTCTGCACGTCTCCCTCGACATAGTTGCCGCCGTCGCCGTTGCCGTCCGCGCCGTCTTTGTCACCTGTCAGGCCTTCGCAGACAAAACCGTCTGAAGTGCCAAACAGAAGGCGGCCACCGATGATTCCTGCGCAGCGCATTGGGATGCCAACAAACTGACACCAGGCGCCGGTGATCACGTTCATCGCGAACTGGCGATAAGTGCCACCGTCCGCGGGGAGCTTGATGACCATGACGTCTGAAGACGGCACGACAAAAACGTCGAAATACTTTTCGTTGATCAGTCTGCGCACTAGGGGCGCAAACACCGATTGAATTTTGGACGCGGGGCCAATCTGCTGGTCTTCGGTGTACTGACCATTGACCAGCTTGGACATGGGAACTAGGCCTAGCTCGGAGACGATCATCACGTCACCGCCAAACGGGGTGAAGAACGTGCCGTGCTTGGGGACGGGGCCGACGTACCAGACGCCCTTTAAGCTAAAGGTTTCGGGGCTGGTGGGGTCTGTGCCCTGCCACACGCCGATGTCGCCTTCAGTGCCGACCATGATCAAGTAGTCGTCAATCGAGAATCCAGCGTCCATCGTCCAGTTGATCAACGCAGAACAGTAGCCACCATTGCGCAGGTTTGAGCCCATCGCAAACGATGTGCAGCCGCCAGTGACGACGTCCACGTTGTCTAGGTAGTAGACGTTCGAATCGCCTTCAGCAGTAAACCAAACACGCTGTTTCCACACGGCCACAGTGCGCACAGTTGTGGGCAGGCCGGTAGTTGTTGCTGTGCGATCAACCCAGCCGCTGGTGGTGCTGTAGGTCCAGTACCCAGCGCCAGGCGATACGGCCAGCAGGAACGTGTCCGCAGGCGTGGAGAACTGAGTGGTCCACCACTCGTCTGCATCGCTGCCAGTACCCGTTACGACCTCCACAGGCACGCCAGGGTCAGTCACGTCATAGATGTTGCCGTTGGCCGCAATGAATCGCTTGTCGTCAGCGTTGACGGGCGCCTTGTAGCCAAAGACAGACTCAATCGGAGCCTCAAGGTTGTCGGTGTAAGAGAACCAGCCCTTGCGCAATTCCACGCCCTGCTGGCGCGGGATAAAGTTGGTCAGGACCAATGCGTCCGCAGGGGACATGGCCGCGATCGGATCGCGGAAGTTCAGGCCACCAGTTGGCGCGGGAATGACACCTAGCTGCGCAACTTGTGAGGCAGCCGCCCTTCTAGGTGTCTTGAAAGGCTTGAGAGGCACCAATGGCATGATCAGACTCCATATCCAGTGTCTGGCGTGTTTGTCAGAGGTTGGATGTAAGGGAATCTGAAATCGCGGGTCATTGAAAGGACCGGCGCACCTTTGGCTGCTCCCTTGCGGTTTTCAAATGAGAGCTGGAAGTCACGCATTGCTGCGCTTGAGTCCAGGCCCTTCATCTCCAGCCACTTCACGCGGGTGTACAGCGTGATCAGCGTGGCATCGAGCAAAGCCACGTCACCGTTTTTGGTGATGCGGTTTTTGTACAGCGTCGGATCATCCTGGTCGCGCACCCATGCCTGGGACATGTAGAACACGTTCATGATCTGAGGAGAATTGGGCGGGGCCAAAACGTAGATCATGTTGTCGCGCACCTGCCAGTAGAACGACAGCGTGGGCAGCGTTGTGCGGATCAGCAGCTGCTGCCACATCTGTGGCGACACAGGGCCGAGGGACGGGAACTGCGTTGTCGCGTTCCAGTTGGTTTGGTCGATCCAATCAAAGAAGTCCTCGGGCAGAGGGAAAGCTTTTTCCTTCTGATTGTTGGTGTCTGCTGTGATTGGGATCTGGTAATTCTTGATGAGCTCCTGCCAGTCGTACATGGTCAAGAGCTCAATGCCGGCCATGTTGGCGGCCTGCACGAACTGCTGCACCGTGGGATCAGCATCACCCGCGGGGTCGTTGGGGACGGGGAAGGCCACCATCGAGGCCACGTTTTGCACGATGGCCGAGAGGGTCGATTCATTTACGATTTGATAGGCCATCCCCTGCTCCTTTTACTCGACGTCAGCTGTTGCTGGCGCCACGTTGCGCTTGGCGGGCTTGGCACTGGCTTGCAGTGCCTCGACCATCGTGCGCAGGTTTTCAATTTCCGCGTCGCGCTTTTGCAGCTCAGCGTTCATCTTTTCGATCGGGGCGTTGTTGGCCGCGACCTCCATGAATGCTTTGGCGCGTTGCTTGTCTTGCTGGAAGGACATGAACTTGCCGCCCAAATTGTCATTCGCGTCAGCAAGTTGCTCGACGGTGATGATCTTGAAGAATTTGTATTCCTCAACCTTGGACGCGTTCATGCCAGGCAAGGCACTCAAGGGAGTGCCGGTGACAGCTTCTTCCTGGCCGGCTTTCCACTTGTTGTATCGCTCCTGAAAGCGAAAGACGTCCTGCTGACTCAGCGGACGCTCAATCACTGAGGACTTGTCGCCCGGCACATGGATGCGGACGTAATCGACTTCTTCGTAAACAGCGCGGCCAGCTTCACGGCTCTTGCCGGGTTGCATGACAGGCTTTCGGAAAAACTCGACGTAGAGTTTGTTATCGGCGGCAAAGCGCGTCTCGTCCGGTTTGGAAAAGTCGCTAGGCTCGTCGAAGATGGTTGGTGTCGTGGGTTGCATCTCTGACCTTTTTTTATTAATTAAGCGTTGGTCTCGATCTTGAGATCGGTACCAGGGGAACCACCGATGCGGGAACCGCCGATGGATGCACCGTCAACGCCTGTCAGGCCAATGCCTTCACAGACGGCTCCAGTGTCTTGGGACGCGGCCGTGTCAACGACTGCGGGAGCTGCTGCAGATACTGCTGCACCATAAGTTGCTGCCATGATTTTTTTCCTTTATTTCAAAAAACCCGAGGGGTTGTGGGTCTCCCCAGTCCCTCGGGAAAGGGAGACCCACGACGGCCCACCAAATTAGTTTTGGATACGACCTTGGAACTGAGCACCAGAGGTGGTCAGGTTGCCAGCCCAAGCCAAGATCTGAACTTCAGCGTCCTGGTTGATGGCGTAGCGGCGGTTAGGCGACAAAGGAACCATGTTGCGGTCCTTGTGAGGGCGCCATTTGATGTACTTGCTGTTGAGCATGAAGCCGGTGTTGGCAGGGCAATAGCCGCCGATACCGCCGTCCAAAACAACGTCAGCATCCATGAACTTCAATGTGGGGAAGCCCAAATTGCCAGTCTCAGGAGATGTGAAACGCTGCTGAGCCTGCAAGCTGCCCATGTAGTAAGACCAGTAGTTGTTGTCCAACACGATCAAGTCAGGACGATCAGTGCCGCGAACCAAAGAGGCCCACAGACTGTTTAACGCGGCTTGCATAGTGGTCGCGCTAGGTGTCACGCTTTGAGCGCTGAAGTCATACAACTTGGAGCGCCAGAACGTCCAAGTTGCGCGGTTGATGCCACCGTAAGTGCCAGTTGTCGGATCGGCAGGCACAGCGGCGTTCAAGCCAGTGACTTCCTTACCGCCAGAGCCAGTGCCGTCTGAGTAGATGGACTGAGCCAACTGGTTGACCATCGTGGATTCAGCCACGTTCAAACGAGCTTCGAGCAAGTCGATGAATTGCTCTTTGCCACTGTTTTGCAACATCTCGAGGCCAGACATCACGACGGGCACTGCGTACTGCTTGATTTGGAATTCAGCAGCAGAGATGACGTCTTGAGCAGCCACGGGCAGCAAGTCGTAACCAGAGTAGAAACCGCCGTTCGCGTTTTCAGCGA
>Ga0222712_10002383_pt1 | contig 21566 bp, 16 predicted proteins | sample C33_657DmetaG_FD_165043 | JGI IMG/M metagenome (GOLD analysis project Ga0222712, IMG submission 165043) | Estuarine water microbial communities from San Francisco Bay, California, United States - C33_657D | ecosystem: Environmental > Aquatic > Marine > Unclassified | place: USA: California... | reverse complement strand
TCGCCCAGGGCCACCCGGTAGCCCGCATCCGTGCCCTGCCCGGCCTGGCGCGCCGCGGTGATGAACTCGCACAGATCGCCCCAGCCCTGCATGTTGTGGGGCAGCACCACCAGGCGCAGCGGCTGCTCATGCAAGCGAAATTCAGCGCCCGAGAGCAACTGCAGGCCGCAGGCCTTGGCTGCCTGATGCGCCCGCACCACGCCGGCCACCGAACATTCGTCGCTGAGCGCCAGCGCCGCATAGCCCAGGGCCTGTGCCCGCTCGACCAATTCTTCAGGCTGCGAAGCACCGCGCTGAAAGCTGAAGTTGCTCAGCGCGTGCAGCTCGGCGTAGTCGGGCAGTACAGAGGCCATGGCTGAACTTCAGGCAAAGATGCCGTGCAAAAACCACGACAGCGTCGCATCAGCCCGGCGCTCGCGGTAAATCCAGAGCAGGCCAGCTTGCGCGCTGCGGGCAATGAAGTAATCGCGCATGACCGAGTCTTGGGCAGGCTGCGGCTGCCCCGCCTGCCCGCTCGTCAGCGCCATCCAGGCGCTGCTCTCCAGCCGCTGCGGCCCCACCAGCAGGGTTAAAGGCCCGAGGTGACATGGCCGATCGCCCTGCAAGCGCAAAGGCTGGGGCTGCGGCAGCAGCCAGGTGGGCAGCAGATCGCCCTCTCCCCACCCCAAGCTTCCCCCTGGGGGGGCGAAATCAGGTCTCGCCTTTTTCTCCCTCCCCCTCTGGGGGAGGCTGGGGGTGGGGGCAGAGCCCAAACCTTGATCCACGCCGCCTGCTTTCGAACCTGCTTTCGAGCCGGCTTTTAAGCTGGCTGACGAACCGGCTAAAGGCTCCGGATTTGAGATCGCCCGAGACCTTGTTGGAGACCTTGTGGGAGCCGCGCCCTCGCGGCGATGCGGCGCCAAGCCACCCAGCCCGGTCGCTACAGAGCTGGCCCCAGAGCCCACCGCCAAAGCCGGCAGCCACTGCTGCATGCACTCGGGCACATGGCGATCGCACGGCTGCCAGCGCTGGACCTGCGCACTGCCTAAGCGCTCGCTCAGCCGCTCGAGCAACTGCACCAGGCTCTCACCCCGGCGCTGCTCGTCCGGTAACAGGCTCTGGCTCTCCAGCCGCACCGGCACCGTCTCGACCGTGCGCAGCACCAGCGCTTGCACCGGCGCGCTCAGGCGCAGGCCGGCCAGCCGCTCGGCCAACAAACGCAGCACATGGGCCATGTCCTGAGTCGGCTCGCTCAGGCGCAACAGCAAAACCGCCGGTGCGGTGCTGCCCCGGCGCGCGTCGATCTGCCACTGCAATTGCAGCGCCAGCACACCCTGGCTGCGCGCCAGCAACCAGGCCTGCAAACGCTGCAACAGGCGGCGCGCGGCAAACAGCAGCGCCTGGGCATGCTCGACGCCGCTGGGCCACTGCAGCCGGTCTTCAAACACCTCGGGCAACTGCAGCCAGGTGTGGTTTTCAGGCCGATCGCCATAGGCCATGTCCAGCGCATCGAGCAGCCCCTGGCCAAAGCGGCGGGCCACGCCGTCCCGTGGCAGCGCCCGCAGGTCCTGCCATTGCCGGCAACCCAGGCGCTCAAGCACCGGCAGATGAGGCCCGGCCGCGCCCAGGCAGGCCAGGGGCAACTGCCCGACCGCCACCCGGGCCGACTCGCGCCAGGGCAGGCCCAGTTGCAAACGCGCCAGGGCCTGCAGCGCGGTCTGACCCGGGGCGGCCTGCAAAGCCACCGCCTCGACCATGCCGGCCGCTAGCACCTGCTGGCGCAGTTGCGCCAGCAAGGGCGCGAGCCCGCCAAACAGGCGCAGACTGGTCGAGACCTCCATCAGCACCGCCGCCGGGGCCAGGCTCACCCGGGGGGTGCAGCGCAAGGCGTGGCAGGCCAGCGCCTGCACGCTGCCCGCATCGACCGGCCCGGCCTCAGACCAGGCTCTGAGCGCGATCCACAGCACCGGACACCTCCGAAAGCGCCAGGGTCTGCACCAGCCGCGCCCGGCGGCGACGTGCCTGCCCGTGGCTGGCCGCCAGCAACTGCTGCAAGGCGCTCGGCTGCATCTGCAGCAGCAAGGGCGCAGCCAGAGGCGGCCCCCGCCTTTTGATCACCTCCACCTGCAAAGCCGGTGGCCGCCCGCCTGTCTCGGCCTGAGCCTGCGGCCAGTCCAGCGACAAACGCAAGGGCGCAGGCGAAGCCTCCTGCCGGGCCGACGGCGGCCGGCAGACAAACAGCAGACGGCCATGCTCTTGTGCCAGCGTCTGCAAACGCCGCAAGGCCGCCGCCGGTACCGCCCCCAGCCACAGCAGCACCGCCGGCACATCGGCGCAGCGCAGGGCCTGCTCGGCCGCCCACAGCCTGTCGGCCAGGGTATCGACCTGCACCTGCAGCAAAGAGCCCGGTACGCAACCACGCGCCGCCAGCGCCGGGCCAAAAGGCAGCCAAGGCGCACCAATGAGCACCACCGCTGAACGCCCTGACCTCGGGGCCGGCGCCTGGGCCGCCCACTGACTCAAAGCCGGCGCCAGCAAACCCCATTCGGCATGCAAACCCGGCGCCTGCAGCAACTCGCTGATGCCCCCCACCGGCCAGCCGCCACCCGGTAAGGCAGCATCGAGCGCAGCATGGCCGGTAGGCAGCACCAAGCCCGGCGGGCGCGCCAATTCACTGGCGCGCCAGACATCGGGCAAGGCATGGGCAGACAAAGACATGGCAACACATGGGCCCACCCCTGCGGCGTTGCCGGCAGAACACAGATGGACCTCAAAAACTGTATAAATATACAGTACTTTGACGAGGGGTCAAGCTTGGTGACGGTCTGGCACTGTTGGGTTGGATGAGTTCCGGTATGTTGGCGACGCACCCGCAAATGCGACGGTTGACGTCCATCTTTAATGTAGCTACATTAAATCTTGCTGATCGAGTTCGACCCACTCAAAAATCAATATCAGTCTGCGCCGCGCCAACCGTCGTGAGGTGACGCACTATGTCCAAGCCGAGTAAACGCCCCAGCGTCGTTATGCCCACCGTGGCCGAAGATCGGGCCATCACTGCCGCTGCCAAGGCCGATCCAGACGCACAGCCTCTGACGCCATCCCAGCTCAAGGCCATGATTGGCCCTCTGCGCGGTCGGCCGCCGCTGGAATCCAAGAAGAAGCTGGTCTCTATTCGCTACAGCCCGGAGGTGCTGGCGTACTTCAAGGCGACCGGCGAGGGCTGGCAGTCGCGCATGGACGGTGTGCTTAAGGAATACATCACCCAACGCAGCCATCAGGCATCCAATGATGCCTAAGCCTTCACGCAAGCTCCAAGAGGCAGTCCGGTCGTTACAGTGGGTCGATCAGGGCTTAGGGCCTGTCCGCAAGCTGACCGGTTTGCGTTGCTGCGAGCAAAACTGACGGCGCTTATCTTCCGGGCAGCGGGGTGGCCAGGGTCAGGACGGCAACAAGGAAACATGCGCCTGCAACTCGTCCCATGGCGCAGACAGCTTTCGACCTTCGCGGATCAGCAAGCCCGTCGCCTCCAAAACGGCCACATCCTGATGGACGTTTTTGTAGTCCCGGCCCAGCGCATGCGCCAGTTCTCTGGTGTTGTTGGCGCCGTGCTGGCGGACATGGCGTAGCAGCTCAAGGCGGCGGGGAGACAGCGTGTCCAACATGGTTTGGACCTTGAGAAAGGTCACATGGCTCTCTTGGACCTGCTCTCCCGCTGCAGCGCGATTCCAGGCCTGCGTAAACCGCTGCCCCATATCGGCCAAGCTGCCCACATTGACTTGAACTTTAGGAGTCGTGCTCATTCGTCGCCCTTTCAACATCGGCCAAAAAATCAGCCACTAACTTTTCTGCACTCTCAAACTTGTAGGGGGTTTCCAATTCACCGATGTGTTTGTGGTCACCCTTGCCGCGTTCCTTGTCGTACCCCACGGTGGGAAGCCCGTGGCGACCATCATATTTTCGATCCCCGACCGTAATGCTACGCATGGCGGCTTGAGTTGCGCCGTTTAAGCTCCGGGCGCACTTGGTATCAAGGATTACAGGGGGGAGTTTCCCCCAAGGAAACACAAGTTCCTTTTTTCAAGCCCAGGGCTATACTGCGCCGGACTCCCAGCTATCGCCCTGCCCTCACAACCTTGCCCACGGAGATCCTCCATGCGTCTGCCTCGCCGTCCTCTGATCCTGGCCAGTCTGCTCAGCCTTTGCCTGTCGGCTGCAGCGCAGGAGTTCCCCAACCGGCCCATCAAGCTGCTGGTGGGCTTTGCAGCCGGCGGCCCGCTCGATGTGTTCACCCGGGTGCTGGCTCAAGAGATGGCCGGCGTGATCGGCCAGCCGGTGGTGGTTGAAAACCGCAGCGGTGCCAGCGGGCAGCTCGCCACTGACGCGGTGGCCAAGGCCGAGCCTGACGGCTACACCCTGCTGTCAACCGCTTCGACCTTTATCGTCAACCCCATCCTCAGCGGCCGCAACTCGCCCGATCCGCAGAAAGACTTTGCGCCTGTGGCGCACACGGCGGTACTGCCGACCATCTTGGTGACCGCCCCCGACCTGCCGGTGCAGTCGCTGCAAGACCTGGTCAAGCTGGCGCGCACCCGGCCCATGACCTATTCATCGGCCGGCAACGGCGGGCCGGCCCATTTGGCCGGCGCCCTGCTGGCCCAGACCACCGGCACCCAGATGACCCACGTGCCCTACCGAGGCGCTGCACCCGGCTTGGCCGATGTGATGGCCAGCCGTATCGACTTTACCTTCTACACCATGTCCGGCCTGAAGGAGCTGGTGACGGCCAAGCGGGTCAAGCCCTTGGCCATCACCTCGGCGCGCCGCCACCCAGACTTTGCCGATGTGCCCACCATGAGCGAAGCGGGCATTGCCGGCTTTGACCATGTGGGCGCCTGGTTTGGCGTGGTGGCCCCGGCTGCTACGCCTGCGGCTGTCGTGAGCAGGCTCAATCGGGCCATCGATCAGGTGCTGAACAAGCCGGAAGCACGCGAGCGCATCGCCAAGATGGGCATGATCCCGGTGGGCGGCAGCAGCGAGTCCTTCAAACAGTTTCTGGCCAGTGACTCGCAGCGCTGGACCGAGCTGATTCGCGCGGCCAACATCAAGGAGTGAGGCTTTAGCTCTCGCAGCGCTCATTTGGGGCCCAGGGCTGTTCTTGTGGGAGCGTCGCCCTCGGCGCGATAGGGCCTGAAATCTAGCGCCGCGCTACATCAGTGGCCGCATCGCTGCGAGGGCGCAGCTCCCACAGAGCCCCTGAACCGGCAATGCTTTGTGGAAGTGCTCCCACAGAGCTCCTGAACTAGCAGTGCTTTGTGTGAGCGCTGGCAACAAGCCCTCAGGCGCAGACCCGCTGGCGTGCCTCTTCGTATTCGCGGCGCAGCTGGGCGATGTATTGACCGGCGGTCTGCACCTTGTCGATCGCGCCTATGCCCTGGCCGCAGCCCCAGATGTCCTTCCAGGCCTTGGCCGCGATGTCGCCGCCGAAATTCATTTTGCTCGGGTCGCTGGTGGGCAGATTGTCGGGGTCGAGGCCGGCCTTGCGGATGGCCGGCGCCAGGTAGTTGCCGTGCACGCCGGTAAACAAGTTGGTGTAGACGATATCGTCCGAATTGCAGTCAACCACCGCCTGCTTGTAGTCCTCGGTGGCGCGCGCTTCTTCCGTGGCAATGAAGGCCGAACCGATATAGGCGAAGTCGGCGCCCATGGCCTGAGCGGCCAGCACCGCACCGCCGGTCGAAATCGCGCCTGAGAGAGCCAGCGGGCCGTCAAACCACTGTCGGATTTCTTGGATCAGAGCAAACGGGCTCTTCACGCCTGCATGGCCGCCGGCGCCTGCTGCCACGGCCACCAGACCGTCAGCGCCCTTCTCGATGGCCTTGTGGGCAAAGGCATTGTTGATGATGTCGTGCAGCACCACGCCGCCGTGGCTGTGGGCGGCTTGGTATACGTCTTCACGTGCCCCCAGCGAGGTGATGTAGATCGGTACCTTGTGCTTGACGCACAGGGCCATGTCCTGCTCCAAGCGGTCGTTGGACTTGTGCACGATCTGGTTGATCGCAAATGGCGCGGCTGGCTTGTCAGGGTTGGCCTGGTTGTAGGCTGCCAGGGTCTCGGTGATTTCGGCCAGCCAGTCGTCGAGCTGCGAGGCCGGCCGCGCATTGAGGGAGGGCATGGAGCCCACCACGCCGGCAATGCACTGCGCAATCACCAGCTTGGGCGTGCTCAGAATGAACATCGGCGAGCCGATCACCGGAAACGGCAGGTGCGCCAGGGCGCCGGGCAGTTTGGACATGGTCTGGCCTTTCAAGGGCGGAGGTGAGGGAACGGGGTTCAGAACGATTCCAGCGCCAGCTCGGTCACGCAGTCGGCACCTTCCACAATCGCGTCGCGCTGGCCCGGGGCTTTGCTCAGAATGTGGTCGGCATAAAAGCGCGCGGTGATGATCTTGGCCTGCAGAAAAGCTGCGCCAAATTCCTCGCCCTCCCCGCTGGCCAGCAGTTGCTCGGCCGCCAGCAGGGCGCGCGCCATTTGCCAGCCGGCCATCAGATTGCCAGCGAGCATGAGGTAAGGAACGCTACCGGCATAGACCGCATTGGGCGAGTTCTTGGCGCCGGCACACACAAACTCGACCACATCCAGAAACGCCTGGCGGGCTGCAGCCAGCCGCTTGGCCACGGCCTGGGCCTGTGCACTGCCCTGCCCCAGCTGAGCTTCGGTGGCTTCAATCTGCGCGGCCAGAGCGCGCGCGGTGCGGCCGCCGTCGCGTGCGGTCTTGCGGCCAATCAGGTCGTTGGCCTGAATGGCGGTGGTGCCCTCGTAGATGGTCAGGATCTTGGCGTCGCGGTAATACTGCGCGGCGCCGGTTTCCTCGATGAAGCCCATGCCGCCGTGCACCTGCACGCCCAAGCTGGCCACCTCAATGCTCATCTCGGTGCTGTAGCCCTTGACCAGCGGCACCATGAATTCATAGAAGGCCTGGTTGTGGGCGCGCACCTGCTCATCGGGGTGATGGTGCGAGGCGTCATAGGCCGCAGCAGCCACAGCGGCCATGGCGCGGCAGCCTTCGGCATAGGCGCGCATGGTCATGAGCATGCGCCGCACGTCCGGATGGTGAATGATGGGGCCGGCCTTGGGCAGGCTGCCGTCGACCGGGCGGCTTTGCACACGGTCACGCGCATACTGGACTGCCTTTTGGTAAGCGCGCTCGGCAATCGAGATGCCCTGCACGCCCACCGCATAGCGGGCTGCGTTCATCATGATGAACATGTACTCCAGGCCGCGGTTTTCTTCGCCGACCAGGTAGCCTACAGCGCCGGGTCCGGCGCTGTCTGCAATACTCGCCGCCGTGCCATCGCCGTACTGCAGCACCGCCGTCGGACTGGCCTTGATGCCCATCTTGTGCTCAATGCTCACGCAATGCACATCGTTGCGCTGGCCCAGCGAGCCGTCGTCATTGACCAGCACCTTGGGCACCACAAACAGGCTGATGCCCTTGACGCCCTCGGGCGCGCCCTGCACCCGGGCCAGCACCAGATGGATGATGTTCTCAGCCATGTCGTGCTCGCCGTAGGTGATGTAGATCTTGGTGCCGAAGATCTTGTAAGTGCCATCGGGCATGGGCTCGGCGCGGGTGCGCACCGCAGCCAAGTCGGAGCCGGCCTGCGGCTCGGTCAGGTTCATGGTGCCGCTCCACTGGCCGGAGATCAGCTTGTCCAGGTATTTGGCCTTCATGGCGTCGGAGCCAGCCGTCAGCAGGGCCTCGATCGCGCCGTCGGTGAGCATGGGGCACAGGGCAAAGCTCATATTGGCCGAGTTGAGCATCTCGCCGCAGGCCGCGCCAATCAGCTTGGGCAGGCCCTGGCCGCCAAACTGGGCCGGATGCTGCAAGCCTTGCCAGCCGGCCTCGCTGAACTGCTGGTAGGCCTGCTTGAAGCCGGGGGTGGTGCTCACGCCGCCGCCGTTGTGGAAGGAAGGGTTCTTGTCGCCCTCCCAGTTCAGGGGCGCCAGCACTTCCTGGTTGAACTTGGCGCACTCCTCCAGCACCGCCTGTGCGGTGTCATAGCCGGCGTCCTCAAAGCCCGGAATCTTGGCAATCTCATCGATGCCAGCCAGGTGCCGGATGTCGAACAACATGTCCTTCAGGGGGGCGGTATAGCTCATGATCAGGTCCTTCAGAGGCTCTAGACGTGGGGTTTGTGGGGCTTTGTGAACACGAAAGCGGCGCTGCGACTAAAAAAAAGGCATCCAGCGGATGCCTTGGAGTCTGCTGCCAAAAGCTTACAGCTTGCTCACCAGCTCAGGCACAGCGGCAAACAGATCGGCTTCGAGGCCATAGTCGGCAACGCTGAAGATCGGCGCTTCGGCGTCTTTGTTGATGGCCACGATGACTTTGGAGTCTTTCATGCCGGCCAGGTGTTGGATGGCGCCGGAAATACCAGCGGCCACATACAGCTGCGGCGCGACGATCTTGCCGGTCTGGCCGACTTGCCAGTCGTTGGGCGCATAGCCCGCATCGACCGCAGCCCGCGAGGCGCCCATGGCCGCGCCGAGCTTGTCGGCCAGCGGCGTCATCACCTCAGCAAACTTTTCGGCGCTGCCCAGAGCCCGGCCGCCGGAGACGATGATCTTGGCCGCAGTCAGCTCTGGCCTGTCGTTCTTAGCGATCTCGCTGCCCACATAGCTGGACTTGCCGCTGTCGGCCACCGCCCCAGCCACTTCGACCGCAGCCGAGCCGCCGCTGGCAGCCGCCGGGTCAAAGCCTGTGGTGCGCACCGTCAGCACCTTGACGCTGTCACTGCTTTGCACGGTAGCAATCGCGTTGCCGGCGTAAATGGGGCGCTCGAAGGTATCGGCAGAGATGACTTTGGTGACGTCAGACAGTTGCGCTACATCCAGGCTGGCGGCCACGCGCGGGGCGACGTTCTTGCCTGAGGCGGTGGCGGCAAACAGGATGTGGCTGTAGTTGCCTGCAATGGCCAGCACCTGCGCAGCCACGTTCTCTGCCAAACCGTGGGCCAGATCGGCGCTGTCTGCATGAATGACCTTGGCCACGCCAGCAATCTGTGCGGCCGCTGCGGCTGCTGCGGCCGCGTTGTGGCCCGCGACCAGCACATGCACATCACCGCCACATTGGGCAGCGGCTGTGACGGTATTGAGGGTGGCCGGCTTGAGGCTGGCGCTGTCGTGTTCAGCGATGACGAGGGATGCCATGAAAAAACTCCTTTGTTCTCTTTACCTCCCCCCCCCTTTGGGGGAGGGCTGGGGTGGGGGCGTGCGGCCTTATGAATGACGCTCAAAACTTACCGTGACGCAGCTTGCCCCCATCCCGACCTTCCCCCAGAGGGGGAAGGAGCTGTTTAGTCAGTTGGGGACAGAGCAAATTTGCTGCGCAAATATTGGTCTGTCCCACAAAACCTAATCAGTTGGGGACAGAGCAAATTTGCTGCGCAAATATTGGTCTGTCCCACAAAGTCTCAGATTACCTTTGCTTCATTCTTGAGTTTGTCGACCAAAGCGGCCACGTCGGCCACCTTGACGCCAGCGCCGCGCTTGGGCGGCTCGCTGACCTTGAGGGTCTTGATGCGCGGCTTGACGTCCACGCCCAGGTCCTCGGGCTTGAAGGTATCGAGCTGCTTTTTCTTGGCCTTCATGATGTTGGGCAGCGTCACATAGCGCGGCTCATTGAGGCGCAGGTCGGTGGTGACGATGGCCGGCAGCGTGAGGGAGAGGGTCTCGATGCCGCCATCGACCTCGCGGCTGACCGTGACCTTGCCGCCTTCAACCGTGACCTTGGAGGCAAAGGTGGCCTGGGGCCAACCCAGCAGGGCAGCGAGCATCTGGCCGGTCTGGTTGCAGTCGTCATCAATAGCCTGCTTGCCCAAAATCACCAGGCCGGGCTGCTCTTTGTCGACCAGCGCTTTGAGCAGCTTGGCCACAGCCAGGGGCTGCAGTTCTTCAGCGGTGTCGACCAGGATGCCGCGGTCTGCGCCTATGGCCATGGCGGTGCGCAGGGTTTCCTGGCATTGGGTGACGCCGCAGCTGACGGCAATCACCTCGGTGGCGGCGCCCTTTTCCTTCAGGCGCGTGGCCTCTTCGACAGCGATTTCGTCGAAGGGATTCATGCTCATCTTGACGTTGGCGATATCGACACCGCTGCCGTCGGACTTGACGCGCACCTTCACGTTGTAGTCGACCACGCGTTTGACGGGAACCAGAACCTTCATGGGGTCTCCAGGGGTAGTTGAAACGAGGATTCAGACCGCCGGGCGCTGACCACGGGCCGGCGGTCGAATTGACGTAACGTCAATTCCCGCATTCTATGCCGCGTTGCAGCAAGCCGCCGTCCTATAGGGGTTGAACAGGGGCTAAACAGGGGCACGGCAAGACAAACCGGGGACAAAAAGAACGGTCGTTCGTTTTTTCGGCGATCTTAGAAACCTTGGGCACAGCCGTCAAGCAATTCCTGCCACCTCCCCAGGGTCCTCACAAGCTCAGGCCCGTACCAGACCAAACTCAGGCCACGGGTCGAGGCGGCACGCTGTGCACCACCCGCTGCGGGTAGGGGATCTCAATGCCGTGGCTGCGCAGTGCCCGCAAGACGGCCAGATTGACCGCAGACTTGACATTGCCCTGCCCGTTTTCAGGATCGACGATCCAGAAATTAACGGTGAACTCCAAGCCATCGGCGCCAAAATTACTCAAGTGAACGGTGGGCGCGGGATCGGTCAGCACCCGCGCCTGGGCAGCCGCGGCCCCTTGCAGCAGCGCCATGACCTGATCCACATCGCTGTTATAGGCCACCGACACCACCGTGGTTTGCAGCACTCTGGGGTCGGTCAGCGACAGGTTTTCGATGCGGTTGCTGATGAACATATCGTTGGGCACCACCGACTCGCGCCCGGACAGGGCCCGAACAATGGTGTAACGCGCCTTGATGTCGGTGACCGCACCCTCAAAGTTGTCGATACGCACGTTGTCGCCAATGCGCACGCTGCGTTCAGCCAGCATCACAAAGCCGCTGACATAGCTGGCCGCCAGCTTTTGCAGGCCCAGGCCCACTCCCACACCCACCGCACCGCCCAGCACGGAAAGCGCTGTCAGGTCGATGCCCACCGCCGTCAGACCCACCAGCAGGCCTATGCCCACCAAGAGCGCGCGCACCGCGTTGCTGACCGCCTTGCGCAAGGACAAATCGCCGCCGCTGGCCGAACGCAGCAGGCGGTCTTCGATGGCCGACGACACCCAGAGCGAGACGATCAGCACCGCACCGGCGGTGAGCACCGCGCTCAGGAGGTCCAGCGCACTCAGGCGTGAACCGCCCATGCGAAACACGATGCCGTCGAGTTCATCCAGCAGCAGCGGCAGCAAGCCGGTGAGCCACAAGGCCACCGCCAGCCAGGCCAGCCAGGAGATGGAGCGCTCCAGCAAACGCACCAGCGGCGCCCGCTTGAAAGCCACCTGCAACACCTTCACACCGACCCGAATCAGGGCGAGCGACAAAAGCACAGGCAGGAAGATCCGGATGGCAAAAAGCGGAACGGCTGCCGCCTTGAGCCCGCTTTGTGCCGCATAAGCCAGCACCAGCAATATCAAGGGAAACAGGGCCCCGTCAATGAGACGGCGCCCCATGAGAACGGGCCACTCGAGCTCAGCAGGCAGAGCCCGCCTCAGCCCCTTGAGCAGCAGCCAAGCCAGCACCAGGCACAGCGCCAGCACCGCCAACTCAATCAGCACCGAGCTGCGGCTCAAGGCGCTCAAAACATCATCCAGGCTTTGCAGTCGCAAGCCCTCGCCCATCACACCGCCCATTGAAAAATTTCCCGCCATAAGGTTCACAGTCCAGCCAGCACGCGCAGATGAGCCGCCACGCTGCGCGCCAAGGCACCGAGATGGTAGCCGCCCTCCAGGCAGGAGACGATGCGCCCTTGCGCATAGCGTCTGGCCACCGCCATCAGCTGCTCGGTGATCCAGGCATAGTCGGCCTCGACCAGACCGAGCTGGCCCAGGTCATCGTCGCGGTGCGCGTCAAAGCCGGCGCTGATAAGAATCAACTCGGGCGCAAACGCATCGAGCCTGGGCAGCCAATGCTGCTCAATCAGCGCCCGGATCGCAGGCCCCCGGGTGTAAGGCGCCACCGGAAGATTCAGCAAATTGCCTGCTGCCGGCTCGGTGCCGCTGTAGGGGTAGAGAGGATGCTGGAAAAAACTCACCATCAAAACACGGTCGTCCCCAGCCACGATGTCCTGGGTGCCGTTGCCGTGATGCACATCGAAGTCGATGATGGCGACCCGCTCCAAGCCGTGCGCTTCGAGCGCATGCAAGGCGGCAACCGCCACATTGTTGAAAAAACAAAATCCCATGGCCTGGGAACGGGTGGCATGGTGTCCAGGCGGGCGCACCGCACAAAACGCAGTCTCCAGCTCACCCTGCAAAACCGCGTCGGTAGCGGCAATCGCCGCGCCGGCGCCGCGCAAGGCAGCAGCCCAGGTGTGCGCATTGACAGCGGTATCCGGGTCGATCTGCACCAATCCATGCCGGTTTTGTCCGGCCTGCTGGGACGAATCCCTGACCTGAGCCACCAACAGCGCGTCATGGGCCCGCTGCAGTTGGGCGATGCTGGCCTCGGGCGCCTCGCGCTGCTCGATCAGGTCGGCCAGCCCGCTGGCGCACAAGTGATCAGCGATCGCGTCCAGCCGCTCGGGGCACTCGGGATGGCCCGGGCCCATGGCATGCAGGCGGCAGGCCGGGTGGGTGTAGTAAGCGCTGGGCATGAATGGTCTGGCTTGCAGGCTCAGGAGTGGTTGACGATTTCGGTTATGGTGCAGCCCTCAGACTCACGTCCCATCATGAAACCTTTTGAGCCGACCCTCACCAATCAGCTTAGCATGCCCCGCCTGGCGCTCTGTTCTCACCGATTGAACGATTCATGCACAGGCGCTCGAGGGCTGCTGGGGCGACTGGGCAGCGCCGGCGCTGCTTTGGCGGTACTCGCCGCGCTCAGCCTGTCCAGCAGCCCGGTGCTGAGCCAGACGGCAGCCGGCCAGGCGGCTGAAGGCAAACCCGCCAAAACGGCCAGCGCCAAGACCAAAGCGAAGAAGACCAACAAGGCAGCCAAGCCTAAAAAGGCAGTCCGCCCAGCGACCAAGGCCACTGTTGCAGCGGGCGGGGCCGGCGCAGCTGTAGCAGCACTCGTCGGCACCGGTCCGGCCTATGCCGAACGGGCCGAGGCCATGGAATTTGCCGACGAATTGGCGCGCCAGCACCAGTTACCAAAAGACAGCCTGAGGCAGACCCTGGGCCGGGCCCGGCAGTCGCCACAGGTCATTGCGCTGATGCAGCCGGCCACCGCCCCCTTCGTCAAGAACTGGCGGGTCTACCGCAGTCGCTTTCTCGATCCGTGGCGCATCCAGGCCGGGCTGGCCTTCTGGCAGCAGCACCACAAGGAACTGGCCCGCGCCGAATCGGTCTACGGCGTGCCGGCCGAGATCATCGTGGGCGTTTTGGGGGTGGAAACCATCTACGGCCGCGAGATGGGCCGCTTTCGCGTCATCGACGCCCTGAGCACCCTGGCTTTTGATTTTCCGGCCGCCCACCCGCGAGCGGCCGAGCGCAGCGACTACTTTCGCAAGGAGCTCGCGCATTTTCTGCTGGCACAAAACCGGCTCGGTCTTGACCCCTTCAAGGCCCTGGGCAGTTATGCCGGCGCCAGTGGCATCCCTCAATTCATGCCCTCATCCATCGCCTCGTTCGCGGTGGACTTTGACGGCGACGGCCGCATCGATCTGCGCGGTAGCGTCAGCGACGCCATCGGCTCGGTGGCCCGGTATATGCAGGCCTACGGCTGGAAAACCGGCATGCCCACCCACTATCCCGTCATCCTCAAAAGCGAAGCCGACATGGCCACCCTGCTCGCGCCGGACATCTTGCCGACCTTCAGCCTGGCCGACTTTCAGAGCAAGGGCGCAGCCCTGGAAGGCCCCGCCCTGGCGCACAGCGGCCCGCTGGCCCTGATTGAACTGCTCAACGGCAAAGAGCCACCGAGCTTTGTGGCCGGCACCGAGAACTTCTACGTGATCACCCGCTACAACTGGAGCAGTTATTACGCCATGGCGGTGATTGATTTGGGCGCGGCGGTGGCCCAGCAAATGCAAGCCAAACCATGAACCCGCTCAAGCTAAAAAACTGCTGCTGACCAAATGGAAAGCTGTGGCGCCCGTGGCCAAGTAAAACACTTTTTAATCAGCCGGGTGATTGAGCCCGAGGTGGCGACAGACCCGGTTGAGGCTGTGGAAATTGAAGCCGTACCTTCTAAAAATAACCGGTCTCATATAAGTAACTTAGAGTAATATTTCTTGAGGCTTGGCTGCCTAGGAAAACAGGGGCAATCTAAGTACAGGTGGCAGACATGCAGCAAAAAAGTACCTTGACCCCATCTTTCAGTGCATTGCTCATGAGACTTTTTTTATTGGCCTTGGTCGTCTTATTGGCGTCTTGCGGAGGAGGTGGCGGTGGAGATGGTCGGGGTAGCACCAAGTCTTTTGCTTTGTTAGGCGTTTTTGCTGGTAATCCATATGGACCTGGAAGCACCGACGGCACCGGAGCCGCAGCGAGGTTTAACTCCCCCTACGGTGTTGCCACCGATACCAGCGGCAATGTGTACGTGGCAGAAAGTTTCAACCACACCATCCGCAAGATCACCCCAGCCGGCGTGGTAACCACCTTGGCGGGTGCCGCAGGTATGCCGGGAAGTGCCGACGGCACAGGTAGCGCAGCGAGGTTTACACTCCCCGCCGCTGTTGCCACCGATGCCAGCGGCACTGTATATGTGGTCGACTCTGGCAGCCACACCATCCGAAAGATCACCCCAGCCGGTGTAGTCACCACCCTAGCAGGCACCGCGGGTGTCTCTGGAAGTACCGACGGCACCGGCTCCGCAGCGAGTTTTTACTACCCTGCGCGTGTTGCCACCGATGCCAGCGGCAATGTGTATGCGGCAGACTCTGGCAACAACACCATCCGCAAGATCACCCCAGCCGGCGTAGTCACCACACTGGCGGGCACCGCGGGTGCTTCTGGAAGTGCAGACGGCACCGGGCCCGAAGCGAGACTTAACAGCCCTAATGGTGTTGCCACTGATGTCAGCGGCAATGTGTATGTGGCCGACTATGGCAACAACACAATCCGAAAAATCACCCCAGCCGGTGTGGTCACCACCTTGGCAGGCACGGCGGGTATGCGTGGAAGTAACGACGGAACCGGAGCCGAATCGAGGTTTAGTAACCCCGATGGTGTTGCCACTGATGCCAGCGGCAATGTGTATGTGGCCGACTCTAGCAACAACACCATCCGCAAGATCACCCCAGCCGGTGTGGTCACCACCTTGGCAGGCACGGCGGGTACGCGTGGAAGTAACGACGGAACCGGAGCCGCAGCGAGCTTTAACGGCTCACGTGGTGTTGCCACCGATGCCAGTGGCAATGTGTATGTGGCTGACTCGTTCAATTCCGCCATTCGCAAAATCACCCCAGCCGGTGTGGTCACCACCTTGGCAGGAACCCCGGGTGTTGAAGGAAGCGTAGATGGCACCGGAGCCGCAGCGAGGTTTAGCGGTCCCCGTGGCGTTACCCTTGATGCCAGCGGCAATATATACGTAGCAGACAGAACTAACCAAACTATCCGCAAGATCACCCCAGCCGGTGTAGTCACCACCCTAGCAGGCACCGCGGGTTCTTTGGGAATTGACGACGGCACCGGTGCCGCAGCGAGGTTTACATTCCCTTACGGTCTCGCCACCGATGCCGGCGGCAATGTGTATGTGACTGACTCATTGAACTACACCATTCGCAAGGTCACCCCAGCCGGTGTGGTCACCACCCTAGCGGGCACAGCGCGCGCTTCTGGAAGCGAAGACGGCACCGGAGGCGTGGCGAGGTTCAACAACCCTACTGGCCTTGCCATCGATGCCAGCGGCAATGTGTACGTAGCAGATTCCAACAACCACACCATCCGCAAGATCACCCCGGCCGGTGTGGTCACCACCCTAGCGGGCACGGCGGGTGTTTCTGGAGGCGAAGACGGCGCCGGCGCCGCTGCGAGGTTTAGCAGCCCAGCTGGTCTTGCCACCGATGCCAGCGGCAATGTGTATGTCGCAGATTTTGGCAACCACACCATCCGCAAGATCACCCCGGCCGGTGTGGTCACTACCTTGGCGGGAAAGGCAAGCACACGTGGAAATGACAACGGCAATGGAGCAGCAGCGAGGTTTAACAGCCCCCGTGGCGTTGCCACCGATGCCAGCGGCGCTGTGTATGTGGCCGACACATACAACTACACCATCCGCAAAATTACTCCCGCCGGCGAGGTCTCCACCTTGGCGGGCACAGCGGGTCTTAACGGCTTTCAACCAGGGGCATTGCCTGGCGGCCTTTTCGAACCCTCGGCCATGGCAGTCAGTGATTCACGAATTTATTTTTCAACCAGCAATGGCATAGCGTTTATTGATTAAGTAGGCGGCATATTTCGAATCGGTTTTGCATTCCCCCAGCTGGATTAAAGCAGCCTTATGGCCAAGTTGGCCGAAATCCAATCGAGCCATTGTCTTTAGCGTAAACAGTTTTGTCGGCCACAGCGCAGCCCTGGAAGGCCCCGCCCTGGCGCACAACGGCCCGCTGGCCCTGATTGAACTGCTCAACGGCAAAGAGCCACCGAGCTTTGTGGCCGGCACCGAGAACTTCTACGTGATCACCCGCTACAACTGGAGCAGTTATTACGCTATGGCGGTGATTGATTTGGGTGCTGCGATCAAGGCTCAGATGACTGGACCGCTTTCCAATGGCCGATGAAAATCAGTTTTCCGCTGGCGAAGGCTTGATCTAAAGGCTCTCCCTCTTGTCAAGCCGGCGGCACACTGTAAATTCCTTTGTCGGCGCTGCTGCCAACTGCGGCGCTGGCCTGGGCGGCTGCGCGGGAGACGCATCGCAAGCCGCACCAGGTCCGAGTGCCACCTCACAATTCCAAGGAAAAGACCATGAAGTTTGTCAAGCTCATGCTGACCGTGGCCACAGCAGGCCTGATGGCCGGCTGCGCCGGCCTGCCCTCCTCCAGCGCACCGAGTGCACCGCCGCAGGTATTGCGCGTCAACATTTTCCCCGGCGGCTTCAATTGGCCGATCTGGGTGGCGCAAGAAAAAGGGTTTTTCGTCAAGAACGGCGTCGAGGTCAAGACCACCAACACGCCCAACTCACAATCTCAGCTGACCGGCCTGATCAAAGGCGAGTTCGAGATCGCCATGACCGCCATCGACAACTTGCTGGCCTATCGCGAAGGCCAGGGCGCGGTGCCCATCGACGGCAGTGGCCTGATTGCGGTCATGGGCTCGGACAACGGCTTTTTGCGCATGGGCGCTCGCAAGGGCATCACCAGCTACGCGCAGCTCAAGGGTCAGGAGTTGTCGGTCGACGCCCTGACCACCGGCTACGCCTTTGTCTTGCTGGAGGTGATGGAGCGCAACGGCATGCTGCTGGACCGTGACTACAAAGTGGTGCGCGCCGGTGGCGTGCTGCAGCGCTACAACGATCTGGTGGCAGGCAAGCATGCCGCCACCATGCTGATTGCTCCGTTTGACGTACTGGCCAAGAGCCAAGGCGCCAATGTCCTGGGTGACGCATCGGCCGCCCTGGGCGACTACCAGGGGCTGGTAACCGGCGTGCGCGAGACCTGGGCACGCAACAACCGCGCTGCAACCGTGGGCTACATCCGCGCCTGGCGTGATGCGCTGGACTGGATGTACGACTCCAAGAACAAGGAAGAAGCACTGGCGATCTTCATCAAGAACGTGAACGGCGCTACCCGCCAGAGCGCCGAGACCTCTTACGGCATCTTGCTGGACCCCAAGAGCGGCTTCACCCGCGACGCGTCCATCAGTGTGCGCGGCACCCAAACCGCCGTGCAACTGCGCGAAAAATATGGCAAGCCGGCCAAGAAGCTGCAGCCTGTGCAGGCCTACATCGACACCAGCTACCACGAGGAAGCCAGCCGCCGGCGCTAAGCGGGTGTAACCAGCAGCGCACCGACAGATGCGCGAACTCCAGAAAAACGGCCTTGCGGGGCCGTTTTTTTTCGCCTAGAAATCGAAAAACAAGATTCCAGAGGCCTCCTAGACCTCAGGAAAACCCCAAGTTAAGAGGGTGCCGGCTCGTCTGCCTACCTCCAATACCGCCCTAGTGCGCGCAAAGCTGTGCTCTGTGTCCCAAGCGGCCGCGCGCTCCAGGAGCCGCAAGCGCGCTGTCGCTGAGAGCGCCTGAGAGCTTTCGATAAATCTTTTTTACAAAATTCGCTTGTCCTCATTCCTCATAACTGCTACGTCATCAAGGCAGACAGGCAAGGGTTCAAGCTGGGGATCGCAACGAACGCCTGCGCCGACGCCCTACCCCCGCCATGAAAAAAGATCTGCCCGTCACCTCCCCTGTAGCCCCCCTGCCGGGACCGATCAGCGGTGTACATCGAGACTTGGGTCTCAAGCGGCCCATGCCCCGCAGCCGTCACAAAATTGAGCATGCTCAAGAGGAGGAACAGAGCGAGACTGGCGCTTCCCACCCGATATCTGCATCACCCGATGGGGGAAGCGCCGAACAGCCAGCCAGCGCGCTGGACGCCCCAGTGGTCGATGCGCCGGCCCAAGACCTGCAGGTCGCGACAGCTCAAACCGAGGTCCAGCCCGCACAAATGCCATCAGAGCCCGCCCGACCGGATGGCGGGCTGAAGATGACGCCGACGCAGACGCCCGCCACGCCAGCGATGATTCAGCCCTGGCTCGCTGCACTGTGGCCGCCGAGCAAACTTCATATGGCCTTGGGCGGGGGTCTGCTCGCGACCCTCGCGATCAGTGATAGCGCCAGCAGCTCGGAAAACCCCGCCACGGTCAACCCTGACGCTGGTCAGCGCATGGCAGCCGTCCAGGGCACCATCACGCTGGGACCCGCCGTGGCCGGTCATACTCTGATCGTCAGCGCCTATGACGCGACCGGCCAATTGCTGGCCCGTGCACCGTTGAACGCCGACGGCAGCTACACGGTCAATATCAGCACGGGCTACACCGGCCCGGTGCTGCTTCGGGTAAGCGACGATAGTGATGGGCCTGACTACATCGACGAGGCCACCGGAGGTCCGCGCGATCTCGACGGCGAGCTGCGCTCGGTCGCGCTGATCGACAGCTCGGGCAGCGCTACCGCCCATGTCACCCCGCTGACGGAACTGGTGGTTCGCAAACTCGGCTTGGGCCCCAGCCAGAGCGGGGCAGCCGGCGTCACCCTGGGAAGCATCAGCGCCGAGCAGATTGCCGCCGTCAAGACCATGGTGGCCCAAGCTTTGGGCCTGGACGGCATCGACCTGATGACGGCCAGACCCGAACCCATCATCAACGCCAATGGCCAGATCGACCTCAGCCGTGCCGACGCCTACGGCCGGCTGCTGGCGGCGCTTGCAGGCATGGAGGCCGGCGAAGGGCACGGCACCGACGAAATGCTGCAGGCCCTGTCTGCCAACATCAACCTTGAGACCGGTACCTTGTCGGCAGACGGTCTGATGGACCTGGTCAGTGGCGCGCGCCTGGTGGCCAAGAAGAACCCAGCCGCCAATGCGCTGTTCGGCGAGGTGGGTCAGAGCATAGGCTTGAGTGCCGCGCAGATTGACGGCATCGATTCAGCCTGGCGCACCCTGCTGACGCTGGCCGATGGCATCGACAACGACGGTGCAGGGCTGAGCACGACCCAGCTCCAGGCCCTGGGCGTTCGGCGCGTCGAGGACGGTGCCAAGCTCGACGGCCTCAATAACGTGCTGGATGTTAAGACGTCGACTGCCGTTCAAAGCCGCAGCAAGCTGCAAGCCTGGGCCGACACCATCACCGTGGTGCTGTCAAAGGCTGCCGGGGGCGAAGCCACTCCCACGCAGGACGAACTGGAGGACTTGGGGCTGACCGATCTGACGCCCGGCCGAACCATAGACTTGATCACCAAAATCGCCACCAGCCCCGACGACGGCCGCGATGTGGACTCTTTGGCCAAGCTGCAGGCTTTGGTCGACGTCGTAGCGCCCACCACATCCGCCACAAACCTGACCCTGGGCAGCGACACCGGCCTGAGCGCGAGCGACTGGATCACCCGAGAGGCTGTACAGACCTTGACGGCCCGCCTGTCGGCCCCCTTGCTCACCGATGAGAAACTGCTGGGCTCGGTCGACGACGGCGCCAGCTGGCAGGACATCAGCCGCTTCGTCAATGGCACCACTCTAAGCTGGACTGGCACCGCATTGGGTGGCGCCAGCGCGGTCAAGCTGATGGTGATCGATGCCGCTATGAACGAGGGCCCAGTCGCCCGACAGGCATATGTACTGGACACCGCGCCCCCTGTACTCCCCACGCTAAGCAGCGAAGCCCTGACGCGTGAACCTCGGCCACTGCTGAACGGCGCGGCCGAAGCAGGCAGCAGCGTCACCGTCACTGTGGGGGGCGCCACCTTCAGCACGGTGGTCGGCAGCGCCGGCACCTGGTCGGTCAATACCGCCGCCACGCCAAGCACCGGCCGATTCGACCTGGGCTCTGACGGCCTCAAGACCGTGGCCATCACCAGCACCGATCTGGCGGGCAACCACGCCATGACCAACGCCAGCCTTCGGCTGGATACGGCTGCACCCACTGCCATCCTCGCCAGCACCACGGTCGACACCACGGGCACTGCCCTTGTTGCCAGCACCGAATCGGGCCAGGCCTACCTGGTCAGTGCGCAGGTGTCGGTGACATCGTTGGCCGACATCGTGCAGGCCAGTGCCGACGCATGGACAAGTGCCCCGCTGACAAGCGCCCAAACGCCCATGGACCTGCCCGTGCGGGGCCTGACGCCCGGCAGTTACCGCCTCTACACCACCGATGCAGCGGGCAACCTGTCGGCGCCATCGGCCCAGGCGCTCAACGTCACCCGACCCGGCATCGATGAGCCTGCCGGGAACGAAACGCCGGCAGCCACGACCTTGCTGGGCATGACCCTGCTGGGCCCTGTCATGAGCGGCCACAGCCTGACGGTTAGCGCCTACGCTGCATCCGGCCAGCTGCTGGCCCGGGGGGCGCTGAGCCCGGACGGCAGCTACCTCCTCCAATTGGGCAGTCCCCACACTGGCCCGGTGCTTTTGTGCGTGACCGACTCCAGCCCGGCCGCCGACTACCAGGACGAAGCCACGGGCGCGCCCCGCGACCTGGACACCGACCTTCGCTCCGTGATCGTCCTCAATGGTGAAAGCCTCGCAACTGCCCATATCACCCCCTGACCGAGCTCGTGGTGCGCGAACTGGGTTTGGCCGGTGGCTTCGGTGGACAGGCGCTGACCACCTTGGGCGACATCGGTGCGGCCCAGATCGCAGGCGTCAAGGCTCAGGTGGCCCAGGCCTTGGGCCTGCCCGGCCTGGACCTCCCGAGTTCGACAGTTCATCGTCGATTTCCCCCATCTTGCGGGGACCGGCTCTATATGAATCAAGCACTTACATGAGTTTTTGGGGCGATTTTTTGATTTTCTTGTAATGGCACGTTTCTTCGGGTT
>Ga0222712_10002382_pt1 | contig 21566 bp, 24 predicted proteins | sample C33_657DmetaG_FD_165043 | JGI IMG/M metagenome (GOLD analysis project Ga0222712, IMG submission 165043) | Estuarine water microbial communities from San Francisco Bay, California, United States - C33_657D | ecosystem: Environmental > Aquatic > Marine > Unclassified | place: USA: California... | reverse complement strand
TTGTCCGGACCGGAATCATGCAGCTTAAAAATAGAAAAGCCAATACAATGTATTGGCTTTTTAAGTGGAGAATACCGGATTCGAACCGGTGACCTCTTGCATGCCATGCAAGCGCTCTACCAACTGAAAATAGCTTTAAACAGGCGCTTTTTAAATGATTTCTGTTATTTTGATACCCAAACCTGACCCAAAATGTTGTTTAATCCCCTAATTTACTCAATTGCTCTCAATTGAGGCATGTAGGGCAAGGAGGGTAGGATTATTTCACAAAAACTTATTTTTAAAAGTAGGGATTAAAAAACTCTACTTTTTTAGTCATATTTAAGACCGTATCTACCAATTTTCTTCTTGAGACTTACCATGTAGGATGTATTTTTCAAGAGAAATAGTTGTTTTTTCTATTATTGAATGAATATTCTTCAATCCTGGTACTATTATTTTACCAATTGCATACCCAGGCTTTTTTTTGCTATTGAAAAAACTTGACAAATAGTACTCGCGGTCATTTGTAACTTTTGCTGCAAACAAACCTGGGCTAGAATAAGCATTTCCCTCATCCGTAAATTGATATCTCAACTTTCCATCTTTCACTTGAACAATTAATAAAATATTCCAAAGTGCAGATGTTTTAATCAATGCGTTTGTATAGAAGCCTTCTTGAATATAACGTACTACTAACTGATTTTCAGTTTCTCCGACTAAAGTGTATCTCAAATTCCGAAAATTAATAGCGGCCCAATTTTTCACAAGTTGTATAATTTCTTTTTGACTTAATGAATCGGCAGCAATCACTTTTGTGTATAATACTCGATTCGCTACATCCTGATAATAATCATTTACATCAATTGAATAAATGTCCGTGTCAATCTGTGCAAATGAACTATCGGCAATAAATATAATTATGAATAAAAGCGAAACTAATTTTCTCATGTAAGATTTTCCTTTTTTATTACTGGATTCAATTTAAAAGCTTCCCCTTATGCAATTTAGCCTGATCCAGCAAATCATCAGTAGACATAAGGTCATCATCTGGGCGATATATATGATGAATAACACGTTTCAATAAAAATTAAATTTACCTTAAGAAGATTGTATAATTATAATATCTAACGTTGAAGTTTGTTTTACAATAGTTAAAATTCCATCAATATGATAAGCTGTTATTCATTGGACATTGTTAGATTAAATTAATCAATTTGCCATTGTTTTTAATTTAATAAAATATAATTAATGAAGCCACTTTGTACCACAAGTTGACACACCAATAACTATTATAACTAATGAAATTATAAATAGCCATAAATCGTGATTAGATTTTTCTTTAGGAGATAAATTATTGTAATTGATTTCAGCTTGCTCCCTAAGCTTTTTTCTTCCATATTTTGTATTGGGATTATAAGGTTTTCGTTGTGCCACTAAGATGTTTTATAGAGTAAATGAAAAATAATTTTTCTGAATAATTAAAAAATGGAAACATTTAACGTTAATTATTTCACTAAATTAAGTGATAAAGTATCAACCAAGAAAAAGATTGTAAAAATAAACGAATCCTCAAATCGGCATAAGTTGTAAATATTTGAGTTCAAAAATGTGGTAATATTATAATTATTTATAATACTTAGGAGATACTAAAAATAATTCCAAATTTTATAGGGGTTGATAAATAAATTGGGTGTCTTCGAAAGATACTTACAGAAGAGCTAAAATACGCATCTCTGACCCAAACCACTTATTGATGATCTAATTTAACCCTAATTCCCATTTCAGAAGTTAATAAGTATTGGGATATCAGTAAAAATTGAAAGTGAAATAAAATGAAAAATAGCTTCAGTAAAACTCGGAATAGGTAGCAAAACAGAAACTTTATCTTCTAATCTATAATACTGATTCTAATATTAATACATTGTATTAACTTTAGAAAGCATATTTAAAATAGAATCATGGCAAAAAATTTTGGGTTTTCATTTAGTTGGAAAAGAGCACTTGGAATAACAAGCATGAAAAATAATATTGCCAGACAAACAGGTATACCGACGACAAAAGGAGGTTTAGAGAGAAAAATTGGAAAAATGTTACTTGATTTTCTATTTCGTAGAAAATAGAGAAAAAAGAACAAAATAATTAGAAAATTACATTTTGAAGTGAAAGAGGAAAACAAACAGCAGGAAAATAGTTTTAACGCGCTTGGATTAATAATACTTATTTTATCATTTTACGTTCTTGTTTCATTGATTGTAACAAGCTTTTTCGACATACCAACGGAAATATCAAAAATTCTATCAAACATTGACAACTTTATTTGTATTGTTTTTTTAGTAGACTTTGTCTACAGATATTATAAAGCAACAAACAAATTAGCTTTTATGAAATGGGGATGGATAGATCTAATTTCTAGCATCCCCTCTGTTGATATTTTAAGATTTGGAAGAGTATTTCGATTATTTCGATTAATTAGGATATTAAGAGCATTTAAATCTGTTAAACATATAACCGAGCATGTATATAAGAACAAATCAATTGGACTTTTTGCGACAGTGGGATTAATTGCTTTTTTAATGGTGTTGTTTTCATCAATTGCAATACTACAGTTTGAAACAACACCTGAAAGTAATATCAAAACAGCAGAAGATGCAATATGGTGGTCGTACACTACTTTAACTACTGTGGGTTATGGCGATAAATATCCAGTTACCACCGAAGGAAGGTTAATAGCAATGCTATTAATGACAACAGGAGTAGGCTTATGTGGTACTTTTGCTGGATATATTGCTTCTATTTTATCTTCTAACAAGGGAAGTCAAAACAACAATTGACTTTCAGTTATATTAACTAAATCATCATCAGTAGGATCAGCAAGTAAAGATATTTGGTTTGCATGCTCTTGAACAACTTTTTCAAACAAATTTCTTACATAACGACCATTCCCAAAATCATCTTTCCCACTTGATTCAATTTTATCAAAATGGGATTTTAACTTCTGCTTTGCAGCCTCATTGATTTTATACTCATTTTTATTTGCTAAAGATTCAAATATTTCAGTTAACTCAATGCCAGAATAATTTTCAAATTCTATATACCGAGTAAACCTACTTTGTAATCCAGGATTTGAATTAATAAATATTTCCATTTCTGAGGTGTATCCAGCCACAATAACTACAAGTCTTTCTCTATCATCTTCCATACGCTTGAGCAATACATTCACTGCCTCTTCACCAAATGAATCAGTTGAGGAAGATGTTAAACTATACGCCTCATCAATAAAAAGTACCCCATCAAGAGCTTTATTAATTATCTCTTCGGTTTTAATTGCAGTTTGACCCAAATATCCTGCGACCAATTCACTACGATCAACTTCAACCAAATGCCCTTTCCTGAGAACCCCGAGATCCTTTAATATTCCTGCATATAGCCTTGCAACAGTGGTTTTACCTGTTCCTGGAGGTCCGCTAAAAACAGAGTGTAAACTAACATTTACAACTTTTAAGTTTTTTGATCTTCGGAGTTCTTGTGCTTTAATCAAATTAACAAGAGATGTAATTTGCTGCTTAACATTAGCCAATCCAATGAGTGTATTCAATTCCTCTAAATAATTGATATTCTCAACTTTTTTTGAAGAATCTAAATTTGTTGTGTTTGTTGAATGAGTTGCTGATTCGTTATGAGCATTTTTATCATTTTGGATAGCATTGAGTGAACTAGGATTATCAATTAGAGAGTTAAATTTGTCAAGATATTCATATATCGAAACATCTTCAAAACCAGAAATAATATGGCTATTACGCTCACCTTTTAATTTAAACCAAAAATATTTTTCATTAGAATTACTGAAAGTACTTTTCCCATGTTCCTTAATCTCATTAAACATTAAAATGGTAGTTTCACCAGTTAGTACATCTGAAACCCCATGTGTTTTAACAAGAAAATAGGCTGAGCCATAGTTGTATAATTTACCAGTTGAGAGATCAACACTGACAGACCCGCCTGATTTTTTTATTTTCCCATAGTTAACATTGAATACATTAAACAATTCGAAATCCGATAGAGACCCTATACCGATATTTAAATTTAGACCAGATAATTTGTGATTATTATTGAGGCTATAGAGATTATAAGCATTAATGAATTTGAAAGCCTGTTGCAGATCATATTTATGATTAAACCCATTTGCAATTTTATAATATTTTTTAACAGCTTCAATCTTTTTCTCTTCTTCCACAAACAATCCATTGATCATATCATTTTGCATAAGAAGAATAGTATGACTCAACACACTAACGAATTCCGTCACATCCACTAAAAATGTTTGGCATATTTTTTTTGCTAATTCTATTTCATTTTCTTCAATTACATTGTCGCTTATAATATCATTGACAAGTGCCTGCAAAACCTCTAGATTAAGATCAGATAATTCAGATATTTCTATGCCAGAAAATGCTTTTTTAATTTCTGTTAAAAACACAAGCAGTTTTCTATCATAATTGCCAATGAGATATTTCTTAAAATGATTGTATACCAAATTAGCGTTTTGCGCTATTATTTTTCCATCGTATGAACTATTTATATATAGAATAGATTCTTCTATCTTGCCATGTAAAAATGCTTTAGAAAAATACTCAAGTAAGGCTGTCAAATGATCATTGGGTTTCCTGGAGAAGAGCTTTTTTATTAGAAATACTTCCTCTGAAAAATTAACTGCATTAAATGGATTTGACTTATCTGTAAAAAAGTACATATTTAAGGTTAAAAGTGAATTCTATTACTATCAGAAGAGGTAAATAATACATTATTTCAGCCTGTCAAATAGAACAACAGATTTTTATTAATAATTTAATTACTGAAATTAATAAATATGTCATGAACAATAAGAGTTTTTCGTCCTCACAGAAAAGAGATTCAATTTTTTATAGAAAAATTAAATGAAAAATTTAAATAGATAAGACCATAAATAGATTTAAAAAATTAAAAAAAGCTATACCAAACGTAAATAGCTTTAAACAGGCTCTTTTTATATGATTTATTTTATTTTGATACCAAAACTGACCTAAAGTGTTATTTACGATGCTAATTTAATCCTTTTATATGTCTGAAGGTAATGAGGGCAAGGAAGGAAGGCATATTTTCAAAAACTTATTTTTTTCCCAGAAAATCTGGCCAACCATTCCAGCCTTTATTCTTGTAAACATTATCAGGTGATCTCGGTAAATCTTTTCTTTTCAATTTTAATACAAGCGGTGCCCATTCTTTGTTACTTTTTAACCCCTGCTTCCTTGCAAAACTTCTTGCCTGCCTGAATTTCAAATAAATTATTTCACTTGGCTGCACAGAATTTGTGCCTAAATAATCTCCCCATGATATCCAACCAGATTCTCTGAAAGTTCTAGATGGACTTGATGGAAATTTTTTGTTTAGAATTCCTTTAGCCCTCAATTCATTGTAATTATTCTTACTCACTACTTTAAGCTTTTTCAATTGCCTTTTAGCTTCAGTAAATCCATAAGACTGCTTCTTAGAATCCCCAATTATTTCAACGCCAAGAAAATCACTCCAACCCATCCATCCAGAGTTTTTGTATTTCAATTCTGGATGTGAATGAATATAACTTGGCCTTTCTTCTGATATTAGAAAATTAGAAAAATCAGTTCGTGATTTGAATTTCTTTGATCTTATATATTCTCGAGCCTCTTTAAACGAAAGATAAATAATATCCTTTGTAGCAACTGTTTCATTCCCTAGAAAAGCTCCCCATGTAGTCCAACCACAATTTTTATAATTATCATTCGGACGAGATGGAATATCAAAAGGCCTGCTCCCAGAATTTGAGAATTTTCTCCAGTCACTCACATTTTTAAACCCAATACTTGATATATGCTGATGTGCTTCCGCATAAGGCCTCCAATTAGCCTTCCCCACTTTCTCCCAATATTTAGCCTCAATACTTGAAGCAAAGCTAGAAATATCCAATTTTAACCCAACTGGGATAGATCCAGATATTTCAACTCTTCTATCAGATATCTTTTTACCCACAGTTATTAACCTGAATTCCTCAACAATACGCTCATCCTGGGTTGAAAGAGCTGCAACTATTCTAGAAACCTGCTTGAAAGGTGTAGTTTCTGTGAAATCTTCAAGATCCATGTTATCAGGAACGATTAATGGCATCATGATGTAGCCATATTTCTTACCTGGGCTCACCCTCAATGCCCTCCCTGCAGCCTGAACAATATCAACAATACTTTGCTTAGGGTCAGCGAAAAGCACACAATCGATTGTAGGCACATTTACACCTTCTGTGAGACATCTTGCATTGGTCATCAATGCGAGCTTCTCTGCCTTAAAATCATCCAGCAATTGGCTTCTCTGCCCTGCTGATTTCCTACTGGAAATATGGTAGGAACTAAGGTTGATCTCGTCAATCTTAGAAAAATTCAGTCGCACATTCAAATTTGTGAAACTTTCAGCTTCCTTTATGCTCTTATGGAAGGAAATAGCATGTTTTATCCCGTATTTTTTTGTTGCTTGCCTTAATGCTATTGCTGCAGCCAAAGATTGTGCATCTTGTTCTTCAAGTTTATTCTTCTTGTCAGATAAGAGTTTGTTTTTCTGGATGATTTCTTGAATCTGGGTATTGGTTACAGCAATGGTCAGGATTTTATAATCTGAGATGATCTGAGGTGATGAATGTATTGCATCCTTAAATGTGAGTTGGTAGAAGCTCTTTCCATAGATGGACTCATCATCCATACTCAGAACATCATCACTAGTTCCCTTTAGGACCCTTTCTGTGGCAGTCATGAACATTCGCTTCTTCACAGAAATGTTTGTATCTGAAAGAAGTGTTGCAAAAGACTTGGATTTAATACCTACCGTTTTGTGCGCTTCATCCAAAATAGCCAGATCAAAAGAAAATTTAGCCTTTCGAGCAGCTTGAGCCAATTTATCACTCGACTGATATGTAGTAAAAATGATTTTCCTGCCTTTGGTTTTTCTCTTTAAGAATAACTCAATTTCATCTATACTGGTTGAAGTGGGGATACCCAATGAGTAAACATCATTCACAAATTCATCTTCAAGCTTGCTTGTACTGTCATCACTGCATATTACCTGCCATTCAGGTCTGTGACTTTCATTTTGAGCAACAAATTCAGCTGTCCAGTCCTCTAAGCTCTGCTTAATCAGGTTTAAGCTAGGAACAGCTACAATGATTGAATTGGCTTTTAAAGCATTTGCTATCCAGAAAGCAGTGAGACTTTTACCTGTTCCACAGGGCATAATCAACCTACCCCTAGAAGCATTTTGCTTCAGGTAATGCTCCTGGGCACTTTTAATAGCCTTCTTTTGATGGTCCCTGGGTTTTCTGAGAACAGGTTTAGCTTTCTTCGTTGTGGATGATTCATTTATTCTAATCCAATCCTGAGAATTTAAACCAAGCCAAAATTCTAAACCAACTTCAGCATACTTATCCCCCATTAAATGCTTCTTTCTTACACCTCTTTCACCCGTATGAAAAAGGATAGCAAGAGATATGTTTTTACAATGGGTATGAGCCAGATTATTGAATGTGGAAAGCTCTCGCATTGTTGGAGGCTCTTTAGAAGCCTTGAACTTGCATTGTATAGCCCAAAATTCGCCTGAATAGGTTTGGGCAATGATGTCTATGCCTTCATCAGCGACGGGTATATTAAGTTTTTTCTTAATGTTAGAAGGAAGACCTTCCCGCAAAAGCCAAACATTTTCGAGGGTTGATTTATAAATTGGGTGCCTTTTTAAGACACTTACGGTCAATAATTCGAATTGAAACCCTTTATCATGGTTAGTTGATGATGAGGCAGATGTAAAGAATGAGTTCCAGCTTGAGAAGGTTACGCTTTTCATTGATCAGTAAAATACAATATTTCGAGAAATAGAACTGTCATATTATATAAAATAATATGTATGTAAGGAACAAGGAAAACTTTGGCAAAGTTTATAAAAAAACTATTTTCATTGATAGTGGGAGACTTCTTATTATTTATCTGAAATAGACTCCACATAAATAAAGCTAATATGATAAACAAATCTGACATTCTAGTAAGTACAACTCCCTCATTAGAGGGGTGTGAAATTATAAAATATTTAAAACCAATAACAGCTCATATTGTCATTGGAACAAACGTCTTCAGCGATTTTATTGCTTCATGGACAGACTTCTTAGGAGGTCAATCAGAAACATACCAAAAAAAACTATCAGAATCATATCAACTTGCCTTAAACGAGATTAAAAGCACAGCCTTTCAGATTGGTGCTAACGCAGTAGTAGGTTTACATATTGACCTTGATGAAATTAGTGGAAAAGGAAAGTCAATGTTTATGATAACAGCCTCGGGTACAGCAGTGATAATTAATTATATAAAAACCAATTCAGTAAATTCAACAGATAAAACTAAATCCACAATAATCCCCAAAGCAGAAATGTCTGCCTTCTTGAAAAAGAAAAAAATCACAGATCAATTAACAACAAATTCTCTTAAAATAAATGAAGAACTTTGGGAATTTATTACCAATAATCTATATCATGAAATAGCAGAAGATATAATCAAACTGTCGGTAAAAGAATATAACACTACCAATGACGATGCTATCATACTTAGTAAACTCAAGTCATACCTTTACGCATTGCCCAAAGAAAAAATCAAGGGGTTGCTTTATAGGATATACCTGGAGGGAAAATATAAATATTACATAAGTGACCTTGTGTTCGAAATTATACAGCAATCAAGCATATTTAATTCAATGTTGCTAATTAAAGAATTAGAAAACCTAGATCAAGAAAGAAAACACAGAATTCTTAAATTAATAACAGTACCAAAACAATTTTATATAAAAGATGATGTAGAAGATTTTAAAAAGTTAAAATATCTTGTCCAAGATAAGTTTCCTATTAATGTTGAATTCATTAAAAAAAAGAGACTTCTATCAGAAAAAGAAGATAGTTTTTGGGTTTGTTCTTGTGGAAATAAAAATGACATTGATTTGAAATATTGCAAATTCTGCGTCTTGGATAAATATGGATTTAAGAAATCTTCAATTGGACCAGCTCAGGCAATCAAGTATTTAGAAGGGTGTATAGAATTCATGGAGACACTTTAGACAGAACAAACAGATTCAAACCATAATTACAGAAGTATTTTTTAAATATAAACTATCAAACATGGACCAAAACAGTTACTTATTTGCCAGCTTAGTATCTTTAGTACTAATAGTTGTCATCTTGATTGCAATTTTGAATATTCAAGCAAATACCAAGCGTACGAAACAATATACATTTATGCTCTTAACAATTCTAGAAAAAATTGCTAAAAAAGAAGGTGTTGAAGTTAATATCACTGAATTATACTCTGACGCGTTAAAAAAATCATAGTGTAATAACAATACTTTCTTATCGAACTTTATGTCATAATTAGAATCGCTATCTTCAAATTTCATCAATAAACTAACCAAAATGAGAAAAACACTTACTGTAATTGTATTTTTATTTCAACTAAATTTTTTGTTTGCACAGTCTCTTTCATTTGATGATACCCAAAATATTGAAACCGCATCTCAATATTCAAATGGGGATACAATCTCAAGCTTTATCTTGAAAGATGGCAGCAAATTGAATATAGGAGATAAATTAAAAATTGGTAAACCATTAGAACCAAAACAATTTACAAGACTTGTTTCAGGGAAATATAACATTGCAAAAGCAGTTTTACTTGGACCACCAATTCAATTGGGTGTTGCTATGATAGGTAAAGAGCTAATAGTTTCAGAAATTAAACTGTATCATACAAAATTGTCCAAAAAATCACCACTGACTGTATTACTTTATGTAGAAGACCCTACTATGTCCCAAATGGCAAAATATTCTACAATTCTAGATATTCAAGCTGGAATTGAAACAGGAGAAGTAATAAATCCAAATGGTAGTTTAACAAGAGAGCAAGCAATTGCCAAATTAAAGGAAGCAAAAGATTTGTTAGACTTGGGTATGATAAAACCAGCTGAGTTTGATACACTTAAAGAAAAGTTAACCCCAATTATTAAACAATAATATCACACAAAAGATATTACAATTGTCCCCACCTTCGTGCAAGTTTACATGATAGCTTAAAATTATGTTTAAACGTAAAAAGTAATCAGTATTGACACACTAAATAACTGGACACATTACTTAGATCTATTGTTTTAACCAATTAAATAACTGGTTCTTTTTATTTTAAATATAGTTGAAATATTTAACGAAGTTTTGTCCAAAATTTAAGGGATCGACATGAATCAACCCCTTGTAAAAACGAGTGCAATTTAGTTTTAATATAATTTATAACTAAGTTAAACTGGTAAGAAATAGGTTAAATAACAAAACTTAATCAAATCAACTTTGTTAATTTGAAATATTTATATTTAGAAATATAATATGGAACAAACAATTTAATATTATGAAGTTTATTTATGTAATTATTCTTTTTTTATTTCCCTATATTTCATTTTCACAAGTTTGGAAGTATCAGAAAGTAGGTAATAACTTTGATGGATTTGCTAAAGCAGCTGCAGTTCAAATCAAAACTATTGATGATCAGCAAGCAATGCTTGCAGTACTAAATACTTCAGATGAATTAAATCTAACTTGGGGCATAAATAAAAAGAATGGTATTAATTACTTAAGTATAAGGGTAATCTCACCAAATGATATAATACCAGAAAAAATTTTAATGGCTTTTGATAACGAAAAAACATATTACGAGCTTAATTTTTCATATTCAGAAAAAAAGATATTTATTGAAAATGCCTTCACACCTGATTTCAAATATTTTTTATCAACCCTTGATATAATCTCATTTTTTAAATCAAAAAAGACAGTTCATTTTAGAATGAAATATCAGAATGAAGTTAATGATTTTAATTTTCCTTTATTAGGCAGTGCTGGAGCAATAAATCAAGTTTTTTTATGCCCTACTTATAAGAGAGCTGGAAATTGGACTGATGCAACTTTTGAATTGATGGCATTCACAGAAATGTTTTCCAAAGTTGACGGTGGGAAAAATAATTATATAAGTGTTGCACCTAATTGCATCGAATATCTTGACAAGAATAAAGGGTCATACTTTTTTACACAAATAAAAACAATTGAGACTAGCACAGATGATCAATATATGTTAGACTTTAAAAATAAAAATGATGAGATTGTTGAAAAGATGAAAAAAGAAGTATGTTTAAAGAATCTTTTCTTTTTTTCAGGTAATCCGAAGTTAAGTAATAACAAGAAAGATATAGAAACCCTCAAAATATATTATAAGGGGTTTCAGGAATATACTAATTTAATTACTGACAAAATATCATTTGATCAGTTTTCGAACTTGACTAGAAAAGATTTGATTTTATACTATAACTCATTACTAAAAAACATAGAATTTTTAGACTATATGAGGGCAGATAAAAGTATATACTACTTCTATGAAGTTAATGAATATACTTTTGATGTTTTCATTGAGCCCTGGGGGACATAAAACTGATTTAACACAATTAGTTGATTGGCTAATTTAACTTAATACATCTAATTGATATCCCATTTCCAAGAACACCACCTTGCTTCATAAGCCTTGGACCAAACTTTTCTCCTACTAAAATGTGCCAAGCATTATTTTTAATTGATAAATCGGAAGCCCACCAGCTACTATACTCGTTTAATCCAGAAAAACCTGTTAATATATCTCTATAACCTGCACGAGGATATTCAAATCCACTATGTTTAATATTATCACTATTTAAACCATTATCTCCAAAATACGAAACAAGTATCATCCAATCGTTAAAATTTGGGATTCTATACCCTTCTGGCGCAAGTCCTCTAGAATCATTTACAGCAAACCAATTATAAAGTTTTCCATATGAATACCCTAAATCTGCTTTATTATCAGGATAACACCAGGCTGGTCTACTATTTAGCCATGCATCTTTCCATTCTTTCATATTTTTTGCTTCAGGAATAGAGTCACCATTCCTGAAATGTGCAACATTCAAATTTTTAGAAAACCAAAATTGACCAGCAATTGAAATTGTATGGTACACATTTCCATCATAATCATTCACTCCTTGAGAATAAATCTCAGAATTAAAAAATAGAATAGTAAAAAAGTAAAGTAATCGCATTTGATATTTGCAATTTAGAGTGTGAAGTCAATTATAAAACAAATTTGATGTAGTGATTTATTAAAATGTTGCCCTCTAATTAGGATTAATAATACAGAAGATTTTCTCTTTAATGATTGATAGATTAGATGATCATCATTACCATTTACACTTTTCAAACACATGTATTAATTCCATAACTTTATCTATATTATTGTTTCAATAATTAAATCCCTAAAATTAAGGAACATGTCATAGACATTAAGCTGTTTTTCTTGCTAGAAACAGAGAATCTCAATTTGTTCCAGCCATCATAGGGACAAAAACAAGACATAACCCATATTGTTTTTTGTATATTATTTTGAATTAAAAATCATTTCCTAATTGAAATAAATTAATATATAGACATAAATTATAATATCTATTTACTTCAAAAGTAACATTCTAAATATTTGGATTATAAATATTGTTAAAGAAAGCGTTGTTAACTGCTGAAGAAGAACAAATAGTTATAATTTAAAGAACAAAATTATTTAAAAATAACTAACATGAAGAAGATTATTTTAAGTTTCATTCTTGCAACATCATTATTGAGTTTTACACCTAATGAAAAACCAACTCCATCAAAAGCTGAAATCTCGCAAACATGTAAACATGGCCAATGTCAGGCAACTGCAAAAAGTACTGGAAAACAATGTAAGCATTGTGTTTCTAACACTGGAGATAAGTTTTGTTATCAGCACAAATAATCTCAGTCATTTTTCGACAGATTTGCGAATTTCTCTCATATCACTATAATTCATAAATTTTTATAAATAAAGGAAGACTATTTGTCTCCAAACAAGTTATTAATTAAAATTATTTAAATGAAAAAGATACTAATATTTATATCATTTCTTGTAGTTACATCTTGCTTAAACGCCCAATCTAATAGCGGTTCTCGTTATCAAAGCGGATATATTAAACCTAGTACAGGCACATATGTACAACCACATATGAAAACAACTACAAATTCCACAAATATTGACAATTACTCATCAAAAGGAAATACAAACATTTACACAGGATCAATAGGTTCAAAAGCAAAAGATTATACACCGGCAGCGAGTAACTACGGTAGTGGAAGAACAATAAATACAGGTTCAAGAGGTGGGCAGTATTACATTAACAGCAATGGCAATAAAACATATGTTCCAAAGCGATAAAGATAATACTTTTGTTTGTGTACCCTATGGAATTGCCTTTTTTAGTGTGAAATTATTTTAATGCATTTTAAATATCTGAATGTCAATTAGGTAGATTAAATGCCTCTGTACCCAAAACAATAGTTAATCAAAATACATCAAAGTAATCGATTTATTGCCACAACAAAAGCAGGCTCTCAAATTAGCAGACCACCAAGGTCTAGTGGAACCTGCTGGTTACACTGAGGTTAATCAAAAAAAAATCTATTGGAGACCAGTCACCAAAATTAAAACACGGCGTTTTCTGAAAAGCCATACGAGTAAGAAGAAATAAATAAAAAATTCAAAATGGGATTATTTTCAGCTATTTTAGGTAATGCAGGTTCAGTAAGTCAAGAGGAATTAACAAATAAATATGGTCAGCTCCTAACAGAGGGAGAAGAAATTGAATTAGGCTTCAAGTTAATAAGAGATACCTTCATTTTTACAAATAAAAGACTTATTCTAATTGACGTACAAGGATTGACAGGAAGTAAAACCGAATACAAATCCATTACATACAAGAGTATTTCAAGGTTCAGCGTTGAAACTGCGGGAACATTTGATTTGGATGCCGAACTAAAGATTTGGATATCAAGTGAGGCAATGCCAAGTATCAAGAAACAATTTAATAAATCAGTTAATGTTTATGATGTTCAAAAGGTTTTAGCCCATTATGTTTTGAAGTGATATAAATAAATTTAATTAACCTTATTTCGGTGTAAGTTTATGAGTAAATCGCAAATCATACTAAAAAACAATTTTCTGTTTGATAAGATTGATTTTAATCATTAATCCCCCGCCATTTGGCAGGGGATTACTTTTAAATATGCCCATTGTGAGATTGAAATAACTGAGCAATCTTTTTCCGTTCATCAGGTTGATTGATTACCAATTCCCTTTTCCGCTTTTCAAATTCAGGCTTTAATGCTCCCTGGAATTGAGGGAACATCTTGTACAAGGTGAGCAACTCTTCAATTGATTTGCATTCACCAATGCGGCCAGTGATGTGGTCAGCATTGATGTCTATTCCTGATTGGCACCAATTGAGGATCATTCTACCAGTTTCTGGAGAAATGACAAATTCAGGGAGATTGACAAACAAGCCTGTTCTGTCTTTACTAGCCCTAGCCATATGTTTATCGTTGATGATTTCAAAGGCTAGGGTCATTTCATATTCGTACCCATCCCTGATTTCATCATCTAGCCCAGCTTTCTCCACCTTGGTCCTATTTCCCTCTGTAACCATGTTGTAAGCTTGTTTCTTCCTGTTGGTGGTGATTATGTGGCAATTGGATTGGAGGATCTTATTGAGCCATTTCTGATACAAGGGAGTTGCCTTAGCCCAATCCTGGTATCTGCCTCCAAGAGCGTTCTGATACTCAAGAATGCCTCCTGTTCCCTTCCAGATGTGTGTTATGCTGTCAATGATAATAAGTTCTATCTCAGCCTTTTCACAGGCTGTAATAGCTTCTATGTATCTGTCTGGGCTATATGGAGCATCCAGACGCAGAGTTTTGAATGGTCCAAGGTTTGAATACAAGGAAGCAGAATCATTTTCTGTGTCTATGACAGCTATGTTCTCCCAATTGCCTGTTATTCCATATGCCAGGAGCAGAGCGCTGTAAGTTTTACCAAATCCTGAGGGTGAAGCAATGTTCATTTTGATTTTCACCTTCTTACGTGAAGCTGTTTGTAGTTTCATAAAATGTGTTTTTGATTAAATAAAAAATGGCAGCTAATGCTGCCATAATAATGTTGAAAAAATATGATGGGATATCAATTCGTAAGGAATTGATATATAGCCTCGATCCTCAATTCATATTAAAGAAATAAATATATAATAAGTCCATAAATATTTAATCATTAAAAAATTAAATTAGTATTTCATATTCGTCTTTTGGAGTATTTAAGAAATATTTACACTTATGGATCTGTTATTTGGAATTTTAGGAGCAGTAATGTTTTCATTTATTTTAGCAATATTATTTTCGATATTAGAAAAAAAGGATTCAAATTCATCAAATTTCTTTCAAAAATTTACTGGTATTTTATATGTATTAATAATTATTGTTGTTATTGGGTTTATTTTAGAAAAGAGCGGTTGTTCTTCTGGTGACGATCCTGACTATCCAATGAAATATCATCCTGATTAAGAAATACATTTCACATGAATCATTGATATCATTATTTTAGTTAATAAGATATACTATGAATCGTAATTATTTATCACTTAAGTAGTATGAATTGAGATCATCTTACATACTGTTAATTGAGTTTTACTAATTGGCCAATATTTAATAAATGCTGAGTTCAACTGATAAGTACAATTTTAGAAAAAGAAAAAATGCTTTTGGGGTAATTCTGCTATTTTAATACATTAATTTACTCTCATAACAAACCTTCATCAGCAAAACTGTAGAAGGTCCCTTCTGGAGAAAGAATGATGTGATCAAGGAGATTGATGTCCATGAGCTTACCAGCCTCTTTGATTTTCTCTGTGAGGTGTTTGTCAGCACTAGATGGCTTGAGGCTCCCAGAGGGGTGATTATGGCTTATAATCATGCCACATGCCATTGCTTTGAGTGCTACACCCATGATGATTCTGATGTCCGCTACAGTGCCCGTAATACCACCAGTGAAAGCGTGATATGCCCCAATAACCAGGTTAGCCCTATTGAGGTAGAGTATGACAAACTGCTCTTGAAGAGCAATGGTTTCCGCAGGAAAGAGCATTCTCAGGTAATCATGTGCTGTTGTGGATGAATCTATCCTTGGACTTGGTTGTTTTGTTGGTGTATAGCTCACCTTGATTTCAGCTATGGTGTCGATTAATCGTTTCATATGAATAAATATTTTGGTTGATTATATTGAGTAATGCATTAGCAGAGGAATTTTTTATATTTTAAATTTCTAACAGTCTTGATATTTTCTTGAATAATAAAGCTAGGATGCGCCAAATTTTACATAAATCTCTGATTGGAAATACTGAACTATTCCACCCATAGTCTCCTAGGATTATCGAACGGAATCTTTAAGAAATATGCACAAAACTGTCTTTTAATTAAACGTACCTTTTGAAATTGTCAAATTTGGTTTCATTAAATTGATTGAACAATGCAAGAATTGAAAATGTGATTAAAATTTCACTTAGCTTTATCAATTTTAATATCAAAGATCAATTCAACATTTTTTTGTTAACCTTATTGATATTTCTATTTTTATACATTTTTTATATATGAAAACTGCATACTTAAATTTGCTCTTCATACTTATTCTAGAAATTATTTTAGTTGGATGTAACAATGTGTCATCTGAAAGTATGATAGTATCAAAAAAAGGAATTGTAGAAAAAGACTCAATTACGCCAATAGAACTTAGAACACTAATCAATAGTTATGATATTTTTTCGATAGACAGTACTTCCTTTCAAAATTTTATAATCGGAGAAAAAAAAACTATTACAGAAAATAAAATAAGTGCTGCCTTAGCTTCCAAAAAGCTTTATAAATTAAATAAATATTATTTTTTTCTTCCTACTGAAAATAATTACAAGAATGGGAAATTAAACATGACATGTGCCGTTGATTTCAGGTTTAATGATAGCGTGTTAACGTCTATCGCTATTTCTTTTTTTGCGCCTTCTGACTATTTTAAACCGCATTTAATTCAAATATTAAGGCCTAAAACATTATCTGAAATTGAAGATTATGTAAAATCAAATCAGTTTAAAAATGATTATAGTAGAATACAAATGAATGCAATTGTTGTTCATGAGTACTTAACTAGTTTATCTGATATTCTTGGTAACTTTTACACAGTAAAATATGGCAAGCCAAAAATTAAGTGTGATATTGATTTTGACGCTAACTTGATATATCTCAATCAAAATGATAGTAAAAAAAAGAATGATCTCATTTGGATTAAAAATGGAAAATATATAGAACTCCAATTCAAAAATAGTGCTAAAAACGCTGAAATTATTGCAAGTCGAGAAATCGATTTTGATGAATATATATTGATTGGAAATGTATTTTATTCAACAATAAGATTTATGAAAAATAATCCTACATTAGAACCAGAAAAAACATCAATTAATTTAGATTCATTAAAAAAAAGTAAGGATCAAAAAATATTGAAGGCAAAAATTGATTCTATCGGGATTTAGAATTTTTTAAAAAAGGGGACCAGCATTTAAGCCAGCCCCCTAGGGATACTCCATAACCACAAGGGTTTTCTTGTTTCACAGGCTTATGCGTGGTATTAATGGAATGTTTCCTTGTGTTAATGGTGTTCCATACTGCTGTTGTTTGACAAGAATTGTTGCCTTGTGGTTTAGTTTCTCAACTTAAGCCATAGAAAGCTCCTGCACTTGCGTATGACCTACCAGATCCTGAGAATCCTTTGGCCTGTAGGCATAACTGTGTTGCAATTGCATCACTTCCCCTGTACGCTGATTGGTGAATTCATAAGGAGCGACAATCACCTTAACAATTTCTCCATCAATTTTCTGTCCAATGAGCATCTTAGCAACGTCCATTGTTCCTGTGAAGGGAATAGTGCACCTCCTCACAGTAGCGTAATAGCGCTGTGTTGTCTGACTGAGGATCAATTCTGCTCCTCCAGAAATTTCAAGAACTGTAAACGTGGAACCGTCTTTCTTTACCCTTTCAAGGGCATTTGTGATTTGTACCATTTTAATGTGGTTTTTGTGGTTAATGAAAATTGAGCTTCCTAACATCCGAACCTAGGAGGATGTGTCGGTGGTCTCTGGCTGTGTGTGGGGTTGCAATTGAAGTAGGCTACTTTCTCATACACAGGGAAGTCTAACCTAAAAGATTATTCTTTGGATACATACTGGGGGGGCACTAGCTAAGTTGATTAAAGGGAGGGGGAGCTCAATTTTAAAAGGAGTACTTGAAAATAGGTCAGGGTTTGCTATATATATGTATTAATGGTCAATGGAAATGAAATAATGCCAAGATGGCTACAAAATATATCTTCACTAACACACCTGATTATTCATACATAACTTTTATTTTCCTATTGGGTGATTCAATATGATTTCTAATCAAATTCGTTAGAGTAAATTTTACACATTTCTTAAAATTCGTTGATCTGTTGAACTTCAAATAGTAATTTTGTGTCAGTAGAAAGCCAGCTGTTAGGCTCAATAGCAGCAAAAATCGAAAAACAAAACCAAGTAATAAAAATGTCACAACTGTGGCACAAGCAATTTATTGCCCAACAGGGCGATTTTTATTAACGTGATTAAATCAATACTATGAGCTGGACATATGTACATACAAAAAAAAAAAAATGTTCGAGGGTAAAACAAACTCAATCGTAACCCGTACATTAACCTATCAACCATCCAACAATCAATCATCATTAATCCAAACAATCAAATCCAACTCCTTCATTAATCATGTATGGACTTACACATACAGCAAAGAGGATGTATCTCCTTTATTATCAACCGTTTCAGCAAATCTAAACCCAACAAATACACTTGATTTTTATACTAATCTGCCGCTATTTTCAGGTACCATTGACACAATAAAAATCCCAAACAAGGTTGAGTATGCCATCAGAAGACATATTCCCAAGAAGTTATTAAGTTCAATTCACCCTAACATTGATGTAGCAGTTGAATTGTGCCTGCTATTCCTTTCTCAATTGACATCAACCTACTTCAACTGGAAAGATGGCAGCAATATTGATGGCTGGAAAAGTCTAAAAGCTGAGTATATCCGAGAGCTGGTCTTTTTAGAACCCAACACATATAAAAAAATCAGGGAGGCTCTTGAGACAAAATTATGGGATGGTCCAATTTTGGAATGTGATTATGTTTCAGAAAGATGGGAAAAGTGCTACAACTACCGACTTGGAAGCAATTATATTGGCAAAGGTATATGCAGTTATGTATTAAAAAACCCCGAGGTGCAACAGCTGAATATTCAAAACAAGCAAAGACAATTCAAATCTGCAGTCTCAAATACAATAGCAAGAAATCTCATCATCCTTTATTCGATGATTGCACTCCCATGGGAAGAGGAAATTATGAAAAACTCAAAAGACCTTGTGAAAAATGGATACAAAACAAAAAAGGGGAAGACCCTCACTCTACTTAACAAACATTCAAAAAACTATTTCAAGGATCAAGAAAATCGATCGTTTGTTGAGGATAATTTAACTACATACAAATACCTTACTGAAGGCGGTTTAATGATTCCAACAATAGGAAGTGAGGCATCTGGAGGAAGAGTTATTGATTCACTTTCACTAATGCCTGGATTCATTCGTAATATGATCAAAATCGAAGGAAAACCTATCGTTGAATGTGATTACTCATGCCTGCATCCAAACATCGCTATTGGCCTCTATGGAGGCTCTGATGGGTATATTACTCATCAAGGAGTGGCTGAAGAAACAGGTTTAGACCTCTCGACTATAAAGTTGGAACATCTGTCTTTTTTCAATAAACATCCCAAACAAATGGAGAAGTCTCCCTTATTTGAATATTACACAAACAAAGAACCAGAAATGATGAAAAACTTAATCAAAGAGAAGTACAACAGTAAACGTAAATACAAAATAACATCCGAAAAAATGATGTCCAAGGAAGTAAAAATAATCAATGACGTTATAGAATTACTGAATGAAGAGGGAATATTTGTAGGATATACTTACGACGCACTTTTTTGTATGCCAGATCATGCATCAAGAGTTAAAGCAGTAATGGATGACCAGGCAAAAAAGCATGGAGTGATGACAAATGCAAAGATTTCATCACCCCTCGCCTCATAAATCAAATTTTTGGAAGCTCCTTAGGTAAACTCATCTGATGGGTATAGTTACGCAAAGCGGTTTCCGCATTGTTTCCCATAAGGAAGGCAGTCTGAACAGGTGTCAAACCAGAATCTATACATCTTGAGCTGAAAGTGTGTCGAATTGCATAGATAACCCGCTCTTTTATCCCAAGTTGCCTTAGAACTCTTTTGAATATCCTATTTTGGAAATTCTTGTCATCGATAGCCTTACCTTTTGGAGAAGTAAATACCAAATCATCTTGCTGCTTATCTTTGAGAATCGGCATAAGAATCAACTTTAGATCCATACTGAGGGGCAGATATCTTACTTTCCCGTTCTTTGTTTCTTTCCTGATTCTACCGACAGAACTTTGGCTTACCAGAGAACGGGCAAGAACCTCCTTGATTGTGATAATATTATTTAACAAATCAATGTTACCTACCCGCAAGCCAATTGCTTCAGCATTTCTGACACCAGTGCTGAACATAAAATAGAGAAAATGGTAGTAATGGGAATGTTTAAATGAAGAACATTTTGGAGAGTATGTATCATTCTTTATTGCATCAAGTATTAGCTGGATCTCAGTGATGCTAAATGGTGTTCTCTTTGGCAAATCAGGCTTTTTTACCCTTTTGGGATTTATGTCCTCCAATGGATTATGCTTCCAGGAGCCAATCTTAACTAACCATTTGATAAAACCCTTTAGAATGCTCAGCCTTCTGTTGTAAGTAACTGCAGCATTTTTCTGGTTTGCTAATTTTTGATGTATGTTACTTTCGGTAATTTGACCCCAATTTTTCAACATATTTCTGGTTGAATTATAGTTGGTATGGAGTTCACAATCCATTTGTTTATAGTTTTTTACCCAAAACTCAAATTGATCAACAAATGTTTCTTTGATTTTGCCTACCCCACCTGCCCTGGCTGCACCCCTACCACCGTATTTTCCTAAATTGGGATCAAAAGAATTTAATAGAATATCTCGCTCAATCTGAAGAGCAACCTTTCTTGCTTCCAGTAAGTTGACTTTGCTGTAATGCCACAAGCTTAAGGAAAACCTTTTACCCTGATGCCTCCACCTTAACCTGATTCTGTTTTTGAAGTTTTCAACTGAAACTGTCCCTTTCTGATTTTTGATACCCAAAACGATACCCATTCGATACCCAATTTTAATTGTGAAGGGTAGATTGGAATCAAATAACCATGTCAAAAGAGCATAAAAAAAGGCCTACATCACTGTAAACCTCTTTAAAGCTGTGGAGAATACCGGATTCGAACCGGTGACCTCTTGCATGCCATGCAAGCGCTCTACCAACTGAGCTAATTCCCCAGGAGGTGCAAATATATAAAAAAAGGCTATTCAACAACCACCTCATCCACAAA